>ERZ1669247.202-NODE-202-length-26147-cov-4.734670_pt1 | contig 26147 bp, 28 predicted proteins | sample MGYA00579297_ERZ1669247 | MGnify/ENA primary metagenome ERZ1669247 (study PRJEB41166, sample SAMN08046056) | hot springs metagenome | biome: hot spring; feature: acid hot spring; material: thermophilic sediment; isolation source: thermophilic sediment from acid...
TGAGGGCCTTCGCTGCCGGAAAGCCGATAAGGGTGGTCAAGAGCGCGAGGTGAAGAGAGCGAGCGGGAGATACGATGATACCACGTAGTTTGGCTCATCAACTGCCTCGCTTATGCTCAATCTCCCAGCCACGCTGTGAAGCACGTAAGCCTCTTCTTCTTTTAGCCCATAAGCCGCGGCGGAGCTCGTCAAGCCTTTCAGCGACTCCCTAAGGGCTTCCTTTAGATCGCAAGATATGCCCATGGCAACCAAGCTGGGGCCTACTGCAGGCTCTTCCGGGACTATTGCCAAAGGACCGCTGAGTTTTAAGTCACGGCGTATTCTCACTATCGCACGGACCTCGGCTCTCGTCTCTATGGCCGTGCCACACACCTCTCCCTCTCCCTGCGATGCGTGGGGATCGCTAAAGGATAGAAGCGCACCATCCACGTTAACGGGAAGAAGAAGCTTGCTACCAGCCACAAGAAGAGGGTTGTCCATGTTACCACCAAAGCTCTGAGGCGGAATCATGGGATACTCGTAATCGCGGGGAGCAGTGCCGATAACTCCCAGAAAGGGCCTTAGGGGAACCCTCACCCCCTTCAAGAAATCTGACCTGCTGGTTGCGTAACCGTTGTTCAAACTCCATAGGATAAGCCTGTTAGGAAAAACGCCCTTCAGCACGCCAAAGTCGCTCAGTATGGCCGTCCATCCCCACGTTGCGGTGCTTATTTCCCTTATCTCTACCTCAAGCACATCTCCCTTCTTTGCACCTTGCACGTAAATGGGGCCAAGCGCTCCATCAAACTTACTCTCGTCGATCCTGCCCATATCCTCGGTTGTCCAATCTTCCGCTATCTGCCCTCCTGAGGAATCCGGAATTGCGAGCCTGAACTCCTCGCCCGGGTTGACCTCCGCAATCGGCTCAAGCTTATTTGACCATCTGTAATGCAATGACCCCGGCCTGTTGCCATCTATAAACAACACTCTGTGCAAATTGCGCACGAATAGTTATGCGTTTCGCAGCGATTCTAATTAACGCTCCACGGATTTTCTGTCAAAAGTCAAAAACAAAACGCAAAAAAGCCCGGATCAGCTTTCGTAGTCCGGGCTTATGTTCTTTGTCTCGAAACCCTTTACGGTCCATAACCCAGCGCCAAGTACTCCTATTCCCCAAAGCACGAGGTTATACATCAGGTATTGGAACAAGCTGAGGTTGCTTGTGAAGTAAACCGAAAGCTCGTAGGTAGCTATGGGAAATATCCTTATCAGGCCTATGGCCGTGCCCCTGAGCTTTGTTGGAAAAGACTCTGGCTCCAGCGTTACTCTGGCGGCCCACGCGAACTCGCTCATCACCATGTTAAAGAACAACAACGGAAAGAAGACCAAGGCGTCCGTAAGTCTATTCGATAGGAGGGCTATGGCAATCGTGCTCAAGAAGCCGCCGAGGAACGTCCAAAGTGCGAAGAACCTCCTAGAAAACGCGTTAATCGTGTAAGCAGCTATAACGCCGCCCACGGCAGCACCAAGGTTTGAGTAAAGTATTATCTCCTCGTCAAAGGTGACGGACTTAAACTCGTAAGGACCAATCACGAAGGACATCAGCCCGTAGGTCAGGTACTGAGAAACGCCCATGAGTATTAACGCAATCACTGGGATTAAATAGCCAGGATGCTTTATGACGATCCCCTCGTCAGCTATGTTGAGCTTTGAGCGCTCTTTTTCAGCTTCATCGCTGCGGCCCTTTTCCTTTAACCACCGGTATGACTCAGGCATGCCTAGCCTTACGGCAGCCAGCACCACTAAGATGGCGACCCCCGTGCCAAGTATCACGTAGGCGGTACCTGATGAAGGCATTACCAAAAGAAGGCCTGATATGAAGGCCGCTCCAATGTTAGCGAAGTTCGTGGAAAAGGTGAGGAAGAAAGCCCTGCTATCGGCCGAAAAGTTCTCCGTTATGAGGGAAAGCGAGGGAGGTTCCTCTCCGCCGATGCCGTACTCGGAAAGCGCTAGCCCGATCACCAGTCCTAGGAAGCTGGTAAGGTACGTGGACAGAACAATGAGCATCATGCCGACGCCGTAGGAAAGCATCGTAAGCATGAACATGCTCTTTCTTCCAAGCCTATCGCTCATGGCGCCAATGGTGGAATCACCAAGCAAAAGGAAGAGCGGACCAACCAGCAACACCGTTACCTTGAAAGGTGATGATAAAGTGCTGACAAGCTTTCCAGAGGCCGCCAAAGGACCAATGGAGGCTATCACGCCCCAAAGAAACATGCTGGTCGCCGTGCTCAGCAATACGGAGTACTGCGCCGGGCTAAGGGACCACTTGCTTCTTTGCATTTTTCTTTTTCTCCGAGGCAGGAGGACCCAAGAGCCTGATCCAAGCCAACCCTAATAGCTGGCCATTCCCTACGCTGGTATTGTCCAGTTCAGGTTCAAGGGGTTGGTCCATCGGACCTCTCAGCCTTAAGGCACCCCCTGGCCTCAAGTCTATTGAAAAGGGGCGCTATAAACGTTTTTACGAGGTACCTTGCGCCTGATCTTCGGCCTAAACAACCAGTGGGCCTGTCCGGATTTGAACCGGAACCTCTGCCGTGTAAGGGCGGCATTAGGTCTTTCGATATCCTACCAGGTTAGACTACAGGCCCCATTTCATAAGGAAAGGATAATATAACCGTTTTGCATTTGCGCGCCAAGCCAATCCCAGCAAAACGTTCAAGGCCGAACCCACGGCTCTTTAAGGCCTGCGAAGGAGCGCAGCATGCGCACGCATTCTTCATCGCAACTTTCAATCGCGTCAGTAGCCCACCCCACCTGGAAGCCCCTCTTGATTTGCCTTTCAAAATCTCCCAAGGCCAGCTGCTTAAGCTCTTTTTTAAGCATCGCCTCGAGCACGTCCTTGGCATCCCCTCCAAGCGCTCTGACCACAAGCCACCTTCCATCGCCAACCCAGGGACCCCTCAGGGTTTGCTCGTGAGAGGACCACTTGTCAACAAACTTAATGGAATCCTCGATCAGGTTAACTGGTGGCCCCTCCATAAGATAAGCTGTAGCGCGCATTTTAGAGGACAAGTAAAACGCAAAGCACACGTAGTCGGGCCCAGCGTGGGCGCCTACATCGAAGACCGTAAAGCCTTCCTTGGCCAGCTGCTTCCTCATGCTATCCGCAGCCTTCCAAATCTCACCCCATAAGATGTCGTCGATGGAACTTGGTCTACCTGTCCTCAAGACCAGAACCTGATCCAGTCTGACGTTCGCCTTCTCGCCACTTGGCCAGAAGAAGCGCAAAGACGGCCTCCTGAGGAAGAATCCCGAAGCGGCCACGAAAGTTGAAAGGCTTCTAATTGATACGGACGCCGTGACGTTCCTAGATGGGTCAACTGGATCCGGAATCCCCAGGGCATCCGGTTCACAATTCCAGCCCAAGTTCACCTTACCCTTCCATTTCTGGGCATTCTTAAGGAGGTTAAGAAAGCTGCCGAAGCGGTAAATGAGTACCTCTGAAGCGTAACCCGAAAATCCTCTCACCCTTATCTCCGCGCCGTAAACCCCTATGCCTTTGAAGAAAGCCTTCAGTATCCTTACGTCTCTCTTCTGCTCCTGGCTCAGGCTCTGGTTGACGAAGCGCGTGTGAAATGGCGTGCGGTCAACGGCGCTTCTCATTTCTGAGGGGGAATTGACTCCATAACAGGGCACCAAGTCAATGGGCACGTCATCTATCCATCCCCTTACGTAAGGGTGCTCGGCATAGCTTACCTCCCACTTGTCAAATACCACCTTTCCAACCTCCATGACGCGGTTAACCATGCTGTCCTCGCTTGCGCTCGTTGGGAAGATCATGAAAACGTCAAGCTCAGGATCTGTCGCTAGCCAAGTCCCCTTTGCCACGGATCCCTCAAGCTCAGGTCTGAAGTCTACTGCTAAAGGCTGAAGGCGCCTAAATATCTCATCTCTTACGCGCATCACCCTAGCTACGAGCTCTTCACTTGGTGTTACACGGGCCTCGACCTCCTTCAGTACGGATCCTATATCGGCGCTCATAGGATCTACATCGCCCCGTATTTAACTCTTGGTCAACCCCGCCTTAAGGCCTCCTTTATCTTGCATTAAGCAAAGGCGCCACATTTCGCGTGTCAACCTTATAACCTTTGGCATGTATTTAATCGCCTTGAGTGCTCTTGAAAACTCCAAGGCCATAAAGGCAGAGGTACTTACCATAGGAAACGAGGTACTAACAGGAAGGGTCGTCAACACAAATGCCGCCTACATAGCCAGACGGCTGTCGTTGGTAGGTGTTTCCGTGAAGAGGATAACCGTGGTGGCCGATAACGAGGAAGAGATCGTGGCAGCGGTCAGGGAAAGCCTTTCGAGAAAGCCCGAGTACCTAATAACGACAGGCGGCTTAGGTCCAACTTACGACGACATATCCATGGCGGCCATAGCGAAGGCCGTGGGGCTGCCCCTTAAGAAGAGCGACTTGGCCTTAAGCTGGATTCTTCATAAGATCCGTTCCGAGAACGCGCCCCTTACCCCCGAGAGGGAAAAAATGGCCTACATGCCAAATCCATCTAGGGAACTTGACAATCCCGTAGGTGTGGCGCCTGGAGCGTGGATCGAGGTTGGAGGTGACGACCACAAGACGGTCATTATGGTGTTGCCAGGCGTCCCATCTGAGATGGAGGCCATGTTCGAAAAGCACCTGCTGCCAGTATTGCTAAAGGAGCAAAGGCTGTTCGTGGCAGAAAGAGAGTTAAGGGTAACTGGAATATTTGAAGCGTCGCTCGCGCCCTACATAAAAAATCTGGTCAGGGCAGACAGCGCCCTATACGTGAAGACGCATCCCGGAGGCACGGTGGATAAGCCCAGCATGCTTGTACACGTCGAGTACGCCTCGCCTAACAGGCAGGAGGCAGAGAGGAAAGCCGAGGAAACCATAAAGGCGGTAAAGGAAGAGGCACAAAGGCTCGGCGCGACCATAAGTTAAGATATACCGCTTCGAGTTGGAAAGGGAACGGTTATATTTGATAGAAGTTTTAATTTATGGTAAAAGAGGTCCAGTTAAGCGACGAGACCTATTCCTATCTCGAGCAAGTAAGGCTCCAACTGGAGGCGAAGCAGGGCAGGAAGCTCTCCTTTGATGAAGTGATAAAGAGCCTCGGACAAGAAAAGGACAACGAGGCGGACTCGATGGAAATCATATGGGAACGGCTGGGCGAGATCCAGGATACCCTTTCAGAGATAAAAGAGATGCTCTCAGCCCCAAAGGAAGAAGAAAAGGAGCGCGCTCCGCAGCCTAGGGTTGAGCGCGGAGAAGAAGATTTCGGAGAAATCGAGGAAAGTGAGGAAATAGAGGAGCCAAAAGAAGCACAGGAACAGGAGGAAACTCCAAAGCTACAACGCCCCAGGATATCTATACCCACGTCCCCAATAAGGGGTTCATCAAGGGGCAGTTACAGGCAGCAACCCCAGGGAGCCCAAGGTGCGGTAGGACCGTCGGACAGCTTCCTTAACTTCATCAAGAGCGTGGGCGCGTATCCCCTATCGAGAATAAGGAAGCCCATATCGCAGATTAGAGACCTAGAAGAAAAGGGGGTTGTAAAGATAATAGGAGAGGACGAGGACAGGGTCTTGGTTTACAGACCTTATTACGATGCCATAATCGCAAGCCTTCCAAGGACCGAAAACGAGGTCGAGGAGCTAAGTCCTGCCCAGAAAAAGGTACTCGACGAAATGCATAAAGCAACGCTCGTCTACAAGGACCAAAACGGCGTCTGGCGGCTGACCACGCCCTCAGCCTGAAAGTCGCAAGCGGATACGTTATCTGTCTTCGCCTCTAGGGATCCCCTTGATCACTCCACATCTTAAGCTTGGAAGTAGCTTTCTGCACGAAGGTCTCCATGTCCCCCTCGTTAACTAAAAACACGTCGGCCAAAGCTATTAGGTTCCCTAGCCCGATCGATAGCTCTGCCCAATCCCTGTTTCTCAGATCATTTTCCGTCTTCGGATCCCCTTCCCTTCCCCTGCCATAAAGGTGAACGAACCGATCCTTGAATGGAGCCAGCACCGCTAAGACCTTTACTGACTCGACCTGCGGCCATCCCTTCATGTGCTCCACTTCGGCCAAACTCCTTACGCCGTCTACGATGAGCTCTGGCGTTCCAAGATACCCCCTTTTCCTTATAAGCTCCAAAGTCAGTACCGCGATTGCCACATCTCCGTACTCGCGGCGAAGCCCGACAGTTAAGGAGTTGAAGTTCTCGGAAGTTGGCTCAAGATTTCTTCTCCTTAACTCCTCTCTGACGGCATCTCCCATGGATATTACTGGCAAACCTTGGGCTTCAGCCAAGGAGGCCACGGTTGATTTTCCGGCCCCTGGCAGACCAGTCAAAGCGAGGATGCGCAAGCTCAGTTCAAAGGTAACCAGCTTTTAAGTATCTCAGCGATAACTTCATGCGCGTATTCGTGGCTGTGGATCTTCCAGATGGTGAGGCCAAGGCCAAGGTCTTAGCCCTTTTAAGCGAGCTTCACGCTAACCGCAACCTCAAGGTCGTGGCCCCCGAAAACCTTCACTTCACTTTGGCCTTCATAGGAGAGGTTTCCAATGATGTGGTCAAAAGGGCCTCTGAGGCCATATCGCGCATAAGCTACCAAACCTTCAACGCTTCTCTTTCTGGGATTGGGTATTTCCCGTCTAGAGAAAGGGCAAGGGTAGTATGGGTAGGCATAAAGGAAGAGCAGGGAGGAAGACAACTAGAGGAGCTTGCTGAATTGGTAAGGGGTGCTCTTTCAAGTGCAGAAGTGCCCTTTGACGAAAAGCCCTTCGTTCCTCACCTTACCCTCGCAAGAACAAGAGAGGGAACCGCGGGGCGCATCGACGTGAAAGAGGAGGTATCGGGACAGTTCCAAGTGGCCGCATTCTCTCTGAAGCGTAGCGTTCTGACTGGCCACGGGCCCATATACTCAGACCTTGTTCAGGTCAAGTTGCTCTGAGCCGTTGCCCGCTTCCCTTTCAGAGCGAAAAGAACAGCTACCCCGATAACCATGAGCATAGCGCCGCCTGCTATGAACATCACCTTAAGCGCATAGGCAAAGGCGGAGGCGTTCTTGTAGAGGCCCATCATGTAGACCCCCAGAGATGGTCTGGCCGCTATGAGAATGCCAAAGGAGAGAAGCGCCAAACCCGGAAGAAAGAGCGATAGAAACGTGTCCAGAGGCGGTAACTCATCGCTTGTCTTCAGCCCGATGGGAGCCAGGTTTGGAAAGGCCTTCGCACCCACCTTAAGAAGAGGAGGTAAAGCCAAATACATAAAGGGAAGCATCGTTATCAGCCACCATGCCGTAAGGCCGAGCGAAACGGCCCATCCCCTGATGGTCTCCACCGAGAGGCCATGTATGAAAAGCGAGTAGTAAGAAACCACGCCGAGGCCAGCAATCAGGTTACCGATAAAAAGTGAGATAAGGGTGGCCCATACGAATTTCCTCCAAGTAAACTTCCTCAACATGTACCCGTAAAGGTAGAAACCCACGAAATTACCAGGGACACCAGCCATGAGGCTGAGCAGGAGATTACCGTTGGTTAGCATGGCCGCTGTGTTTGTTCCCAGCGCCGCAGAAAGACCTCCAACCAGGGGTCCAAAGAAAATGGCAAAGAAGCCAGGTATTATGACCGCAGGCCTGAACTGGCCAACCCCAAAAGGCGATGCCGTGTACTCCGTTATCATGGCGCCCAGGGCGTAGAGCGCCGCGCCAATGGCTATGGCTATGACTTTGACCGATAAGGGTTGCTTGTCCATGAGATGCTTGTTACATACTATTTAAATCTGCCCCATAAATATTCAGATAATGTATATCTTTTTCATTATATTCGAATAAGTACGTATCTCTTTGCCAAGCGGACGATTTTTAAGTCCCCGCCACGACATCCTATATTGGATCTGCCGCTCGAAGCCTTTTCGCACTTCCGCTCAAACGTAAGGGGGAACGGTGAGGTCGAGTTGGGCATGGAGGTCGGGTGCGATGGGGCTACGAAGAAGAGATATCATGTCATAACGCACGCTCATGCAGATCACCTTGGCGGGCTTTCCACCGGCCTACATCAAGTGGCAACCCCGCAAACCATCGATATAATAAGCGTCATAAGGGGTACCCTGAGGCACCCTCTCTCGCTTGAATATGGGGTCCCGCTCGAGCTTGAACGCGGAAAGCTCTTCCTATACCCCGCAAACCACATATTGGGTGCTGCGCAGGTAATGGTAGAAACGCCAGATGGCAGCTTCGCGTTTACCGGTGATTTCAAGCTGAAGGGCACGCCTGTGTTGCATCCAGACGAACTGGTCATAGAGGCCACGTACGGCAATCCAAATAATGTTCGGGACTACGTGAACGCGGATCTGATCCTCAGAGACCTCGTTGAGCAAGGTCTTGCGCAGGGCTCGGTGGACATTTACGCGTCGCAGGGAAAACTGCAGGAAATACTTTCCATACTTTCATACCTTCCTCGCTGGGTCAAAGTCATAATGGATAGTAAGAGCTACGAGATAGCAAAGATATACGAAAAATACGGCGTACGCTTTCCAAAATATTATAAGATAACCAGTCGCGAGGCCCTAACGGAGATAAGGGAAAAAAACCCGTACGTCGCCCTTTGGCCGCTCTCGACCGCAAGAAACCCAAAGAACATGTCCCTCATAGTTACGGGCTGGGCTGGAAAAGCGCTGAAGCAGATCGGCAAGATGACCTTCATGGTTGGCCTAAGCGACCACGCCGACTTTAACGAGCTGGTGTACTACGTGGATGAGAGCAGGGCCCGTTGGATCATAACCGATGCTCATAGAAGTCAATTCGCAAGAACCCTTGCAAAGGAGCTGGAAAAAAAGCTTCACGTAAACGCGGTCGCCCGGCCTTAAGCAGGCTCGGGAAAAATGGGAGTTAGACCATCCGCTATCTTGCGCAGGTCCTCGAGTTCATCGGGGGCGATTATGTTGAACCTCTCGGCAGCGTCGATGATCTTCGGGACCAATCTGTGATCAGAAGCCGTCGCATACGTAGTAACGCCGACTTGCGAGAGCGTGAACTTGAAAGCCTTATCGATGGTATCCTGATCGTCAAAGGGCTCGTACCAGGGGTTGTAGGCGTGGTTTTCCGACGCCCACCTTGTCTTAGCGATCGACTTTATGGCTATAACGCCCAAATCCTTTTCGAGTGCCAGGTTTAACACTTTCCTGAAATCGCTGCTATCACTCATGTGGAAGTATATGACAAAGTTTACGGGAAGCAACACAGTTTCAAAGGGATAGCGCCTGAGGGCTTCAGCCAACACGTTCATGTTAGCGTGGCCCGTTATCCCTATATGCTTTATAAGCCCTTTTTCCTTGGCCTCCTCAAACGCCTCAATAGCACCCCCTTCTCCCAACGCTGTGTTTAGATCTTCCATGGTATTTACGGCGTGAAGCTGGTAAAGATCAAAGTACTCAGCTCCTGTCCGCCTAAGCGATGCATTAAGCTCCTCCCACGCCCCTTCTTTTTTCCTCTGGGTGGTTTTGTCAGCTATAAAAAGGCTGCTTCTGTATTCCTTTATCCAAGGAGCTATGTGAACCTCGGCATCTTCGTAGCTCGGCGCCACGTCAAAGTAGTTGATCCCGTGATCGATTACCACTTTCATGGTATCGTCGATTTCCTTCTTCGACAACTTCTTCCAGCCAACCGCAAGAGAGCCGAGAGCCACTATGGTGGCCATATATCCAATTTTTCCCAAACGCCTTTTTTGCATAAGATTCAATCGCGACCCAAAATTTAAGTGTTTAATTCCCAATTAGCCCACCGACGCTAGCGCTGATCTATTGCAATTTAGATGCCGTGAGAACGCAGAGCCCTTTGTCTAACCCAGAAAACGTTACCGCAAAAGGCAAAGACACATTCATGAAATACTTATAAGGAAACGACGTATGTTTCTTGGTGGTGATTAGTGAGTATAATACCAGCTAACCTGGGAGGTGTGCCAGTGCTCCTCCTCAAAGAGGGTTCCCAGCGCACCACGGGCAAGGAAGCCCTTCAAAACAACTTATCAGCAGCAATTGCGGTAGCTGAGGCAGTAAAACCGACCTTAGGGCCCAAAGGTCGGGATAAGATGCTAGTAGATTCTCTCGGTGACATAACCGTAACAAACGACGGAGCTACCATATTAAAGGAAATGGATGTGCAAAACCCGGCGGCTAAACTCATGGTACAAGCCTCAAGAAGCATCGATGATGAGGTAGGGGATGGCACCACTTCTGTGGTTGTGCTAGCAGGTGCTCTCCTGAGCCAGGCCTCTAACTTGGTTGAAAAGGACATACATCCAACGCTCATATCTTCCGGTTTCCAGCGCGCCGCCGAACTTGCAGAAACCGTTATAGATAGAATAGCAATTCCCGTCAAGGACGACGACCTGGTCCTAAAGGTTGCTCTCACTTCCATAGGAAACAAGGTCGAGGGGGAGGCCAGGCAGAAGCTGGGCAAAATAGCGGTTGACGCCATAAAACAGATAAAGGAGGAAAGAGATGGAAACATAATCGTCGATCAAGACCTGATTCAGATAACAAAGAAGCAGGGCCAAGGCCTCCTAGATACAGAGTTGGTCTATGGCGTGGTGCTCGACAAGGAGGTCGTCCACCCAGCGATGCCCAAGGTCGTCAAGGGCGCCAAAATAGCCATAATCGATGCCTCGCTTGAGGTCGAAAAGACCCAGATAGACGCGGAAATAAGGATAGCTGATCCAAGTCAAATGAAGGCGTTCTTAGATGAAGAGGAGCATATGCTCAAGGAGATGGTCGACAAGATAGTTGCGTCAGGAGCTAACGTGGTTGTATGCCAGAAGGGCATCGACGACGTGGCACAGCACTTCTTGGCCAAGGCCGGCATACTTGCCGTCAGAAGGGCCAAGAGAAGCGACATGGAAAAGCTCGCAAAGGCCACTGGAGGAAGCATAGTTACCAGCCTAGAGGACCTCTCGCCTAAAGACCTCGGCACAGCAGAGCTCGTCGAGGAGAGGAAGATTGGCGACGACAAAATGGTGTTCGTCGAGGGGTGCGCTAACCCCAAGGCGGTGAGCATCCTGATAAGGGGTGGCCTTGAGAGGTCGGTTGACGAGGCAGAAAGGGTGCTGAAAGACGCCCTCGCCGTCGTAGCTGACGTCTACAGAGCTAAGTACGTCGTAGCAGGTGGCGGCGCTGCCGAAGCCGAAATAGCCAAGTCCCTCAGGGCCGAGGCCATAAAGATAGGAGGAAGGGAGCAACTGGTCATCGAGGCCTTTGCGGATGCGGTGGAGTCAATTCCGAGGACTTTGGCAGAAAACGCGGGATTAGATCCAATTGATGTGCTCACAGAGCTCAGGGCTGCGCACGAAAAGCCCGACGGAATATACATGGGCGTGTCCATGGACAGCACCCATCCAGTGGACATGTTCAAGCTCGGCGTCATTGAGCCGGCCATAATGAAAAAACAGATAATACATGGGGCCGCTGAGGCCGCCAGCATAATAGTTAGGATAGATGACGTGATAATGAGCGCTAGGAGCAAGACTCCGTCAACGCCAAGCAAGCCCAGCGGCGGCAGCAGCGAAAGCGAGAGTTCCTGAGCGCGCAAACATTGGTTTTTTTCCTGTGCGGAGTTCCCGGAACGGGAAAGACGACGACAGCCAAACTTCTTAAGGGCCGCTATAATGTAGTGGAGCTTGGAGATCTAATAAAGCGGGAGGGACTCTACACTAGCTTCGACGAACAGACTGGCTCATTCGTTATCGATGAGGAAAAGGTCAAGAAAAAAGTGGCAAACCTCTCCGGAGATGGGACCGTCATCGAGTGGATTGACCTCTCTTTTGTAGATACTGAACCAGATGCCGTGGTCGTCCTCAGGACAAACCCGCTCCTCCTGAAAAAACGCCTTGAAGAAAGGGGTTATCCCGCGAAAAAGGTAAGGGAAAACGTCATGGCTGAACTTCTGGGGGTGGTTCACTCCAACATGGCGGAGAGGTGGAGAGAAAAGACATTTGACGTTGACACCTCGACCTTGCAACCATCCGATAGCATCCAACTTGTGACCTCAGCCTTTGAAGGGCACGCCAAACGTAAAGCCGTAGACTGGCTTTCTGAGCTCAGGCCAGATGAACTCGATGAACTGATAGGTCAGATAGATTTCTCGTCAGCTAGCCTGTAAGTCAGGAATCCTACCCTTTTTTCTTCAATTGCTCTTTTGACCTCTCTTTCCCTCATGCTCAAATTCGAGACCGAGCCGCTTTTTACCTCTAGAAACAGCACTTCAGCAAGGGAGCCCTTTGAAAGGCCCCTGAAAACGACGTAGTCCACCGGCGACCCAAGGAACCTAAAATCCTCTAAGTCTGCCCCGAGAATGTTCTGAAGAGCTATGGGAACTAGCTGCTCAGCCACCTTGCCAAGTTTCACCGACGAAGAGCGCTGCGCCGCGTCATCCCTTATCCTCTTTTCCTCGTCAGTTTTCCACTTCTGAAGCGTGAGCTCGGCCTCACGCATGGCCTCTTCCCTGAGCTTCAAGTAGTCAGCCCTAAGCTCCGCTGACTTCCACAGCTCGTACTGCTTTCTCGCCTCCTCTAATGTCCTCTCCCTTAGACGGGAAAGCTCGTGCTCATCCCTGGCATACGCTATGAGAAGCAATAATAAAGCCATGCCAAACGCGACGACGATCAAAAGGGAAAAGAATTCCATGAGAGGTGATTGATCTTAACGTAAAAGTGTTCGCTGGCGATATCCAATGGTTTATAAGCGGATGACCTTATTTAAACCATGAAAATAGGTTTCTTCGTGTGGGAATATCCTCCGTCCCTCGTGGGCGGCCTAGGGACTTACGCCGAATATATCACAAGGGAATACGTCAAGATGGGGCACGACGTCAGTGTCTTCACGATGAACAGAAACAACTCACCGGAGTACGAGGTCATGAAAGGAGTTGAGGTTTTCAGGCCTAAGATAGTTGATGCCAGCAAGATCTTTCCGCTGATAGTGTCCGAGGACCTGAAGCGCTGGGGAACCGCCATAAAGACGTTTGCTGATGTCTTCACGTATAACATAGCGTCAGCCAACCTGATGAAGCACGAGCTCATAGAAGCAAAAAGCTACAAGTACGACCTAGTAGCTGGACATGACTGGCTTGGGGCCCCTGCGGGTGTCATCATCAAAAACAACGCGTCCCTTCCCTTCGTGTTTCACGTCCACTCGACGGAGTGGGGCCGTAGCGGAGGGGGAGGCTCACAGGTCGTAACCCAGCTTGAGGAAATAGCGCGCGACGAATCGGACCGCATAATCACCGTGAGCAACGCCATGAGAGACGACCTGGCCCAGCACGGATGGCCCGAGTCTAAGATAAGCGTGGTTTGGAACGGGGTTGATCCTGACCTCTACGATCCAGACAAGTACCCCACCCAGGAGGCCAAGGCCATCAGGCAGAAGTACGGCATAAAGGATACGGATATAATGATACTTTTCGTGGGAAGGCTCACGTGGGTAAAGGGCGTGAGGAACCTCATACAGGCAATGCCAGCCGTTCTGAAGGACCACCCCAATGCTAAGCTCGTGGTCCTTGGAAGGGGAGAGGAGCAGAAGGACCTAACGGAACTGGCCGCAAGGCTAGGCGTCGGAAATAACGTCATATACAGGTTCGACTTCGTTGAAGAAAGGGAAAGGATACTGCACTACGCGGCTGCTGACCTTTGCGTTTTTCCATCCGTTTACGAGCCCTTTGGCATAGTTTCCTTAGAGGCCATGTCAATGAAGAAGCCGGTCATAGTTGGGGCGAGAGGTGTCGTAGGGTTCAGGGAGCAGGTAATACCTAGTGGACCAGACAGATGCGGTTACCACATAAACGGCAACGATCCAAACGACATAGCGTGGGCCATAAATGATGTGCTGAGCAAGCCAGATGAGATGAAGTTCATGGGCGAAAACGGAAGAAAGCGGGTTCTGCAATACTTCACCTGGAACGCGGTTGCCAAGCAGACCCTCGCCATATACCAGGAAGTGGCAAAGCGACTTACGCGATGAACTCGAGATCCTTGAGCAACTTTATGGCAGAGACCCTCATTTCCTGAAGCCTGTCTTGACTCATGAACTCCGCGTAAAGCCTTATTTTTTCCTCAGTTCCCGATTTCCTGAAAAGCAACCACCCATCATCAAAGAGCAGCTTGACGCCATCGTAGTCTTCGATCTTCTCTGGGCCGAACGCGGATGATGAAGCGGACTTAAGTTTCTCAGGATCCCACCTCTTGTAAATGAAGTCTTCCCTTGTGTTTGGATAATCGGGAATGTCGCTGAGAAGGCCAGAAATTTCTACTCCCGTTTCCATCACGTCTTGGGCTAGCTGAATAGCGACCCTTATGCCGTCTGCCCACGGTCCCCAATCCGGATCCATGATCTTCCAGGGCTCTCCAAAAAGTATGACACCGTCACGGCTCATCGCTATCTCATGAGACCCTCCGAGCCTTGTCCTCACAACGCTCACGTTATACCTCTTGGCGACCTCGTCAACTGCCATACCAACGTCAACGGTGGTGGCCATGATCCCCCCTTTTCTGGCCTCAGCCTTCTTTTTCAGGAAGTAGGCAAGTATGCGCGTCTGAGAGAGAAAGTTTCCCCTGCCGTCAAACACGGCCACCCTGTCAGCATCGCAGTCATGCGCTGCTCCGAGAGCAATTCCCATCTGTCTCGATATGGCAAGCGTCGAAGCCAAGTTAGTCGGGTTGGGCTCGGGAAGGCGGCCAGGAAAGCGCCCGCTCTGATCGCAGTTAACGCATATGACGTCTCCTCCGGCCTCCGCTATGATCGGGGGAGTTGCCACGGAGGCTGTTCCGTTGCCAACATCAACAAGCACTTTCTGTGACTTGTGCCGAACAACATGAGACCTGAGCTCCGCTAAGTACTCCTGTAGCGCTGGAGACGGCAGCGGCGCCTCAAGAGGGCCAACGCTGGTTCTTACCTTGACATTTTCGCTTACCTTTTGTTCCTCCTCCCTCGTTAGCTCCCAGCCGCCCTTGAATATCTTAATTCCGTTGTAGTTTGGCGGGTTATGGCTAGCAGTTATGATCACACCCAACTTATGCTCCTGTCTTCTGCTGGCGAAAGCAAGGGCTGGCAAGGGCGCAATGCCCATATCGTATACCACAAAGCCGGCGACCGACAGTGCCCTCGATAAAAGCGACGATATGATCCATGAGGTCGTGCGATTGTCGCGTGCGAGTATTATCCCCGAAATATCGCCAAAACTAACTGCTAAGGAATTGGCAAGACCGTTTATTAAGTTGTTGGTCAGCTTTCCAGGGAAAGTAAAGCGAAGGCCAGACGTCCCGAAAAGATTTGGCATAAACCCTTATTTGCTAGCGCGTAAAGGAATAGCGGTGGGGCTATGGCTCAGCCAGGTAGAGCGACGGGCCCCAGGGCTTACCAAAGCCTTTGACCCGCAAGGGGATGAATTGGCCCTGGAGCGGAGCGACCCGTTGGTCGCCGGTTCAAAACCTTTGGTGAAAGTCCGGCTAGCCCCACTTCAACTCCATTGAACACTTCTTCTACTCCAAACGAACAAGATAAAGAGAATTGCCATCATGAAAAGCGCCAGGGAAAGTGCGACCACCAACATCTGCAGGCCATATGGGCCAAAACCAAAGGATAGAGGAAGGGGGCCAATTAGCACAACGACGCCGCCACTAACCGGGCCTGCAGGTATGAACTGAAGAAGCGATGTAACTACCAGGAAAAGCCCAACCAGGATAAGAAAAATCCCAAAGACCCTGAGCGCAATTCTCTCCATCAAAAATCACCTCACGAATACGTAAAGCATGAGCATCGCGATGAATACGGCCAAGGCCAGCAACAGTAGCTCCTTGGCCACCCGGACGTTCTTACCTATCACTATTGGAATCGGCCCTATGAGGATTACCGCTCCTCCGTCCCACTTGCTCTCACGAGAGCTTGGCTGATCGACTTTTGTCTCTTTCCCTAGACGTGCCATCAACAACAGCACAATCCCCAAGGCCAGTAAGGCAATTCCTGCGATCAGTTCATATACCATATTTTAGATCAAGCGGGAGTATTAACGCTTAATTCTTCTGGTCATTCAGCGTGCCCTTGTTTAACGCTCACGCGAGCACACCGTAGAAATTATGGGAAGAACACAAACTGGATGAGGGTATACTTTTTCAGGTCGCGATGCCTAATTAGGTAGCATAATTTTTAGTGTTAAGGTTAAAAGCCCGGCTTAGAAGCATAGATCGGGTTAAGCCCGGCGATGCCTCAAATGGACTTGAGCGACATATTCAATAAGGCAACCAAGTCAAGGATATTTATCGATCGCTCATATTTGAGGCCGGACTACATACCTAGGGAACTACCCCACAGGGAAGAGATGATAAACGGCATGGGTATGATACTGGCCGCAGCCCTAAGCGGCGCGCGCCCTTCGAACATATTTGCCTTCGGCATGACGGGTACTGGAAAGACGGCCGTCGCTAAGTACGTCACAAGCGCGCTCATAGAGCACGCGAGTAAGATCAAGACCCCTACTCCCATCGCAGTTAAGCTGATCAACACGAGGGAAAACGACACTAGCTACAGGGTGCTGGCCGAGATGGCCGCAGGCGTAAACCTGAAAGTACCCTTTACTGGGCTATCTGTGGCCGAGCTGAGAGCCAGGGTGATAAACGCGTTAAAAAACAAGAGCATCATATACATAGTTATATTGGACGAGATAGATTCTATGATAAAGAAGATAGGAGATTCTTTCCTCTACCAGATAACTAGGATGAACGAGGAAATAGGACCATCACAGATGTCTCTCATAGGCATAACGAACGACATACAACTAAGCGACAACTTGGACCCGAGGATAAAGAGCTCCCTCGACGATGAACAGATATTCTTCCCCCAATACAAGGCCGAGGAGCTTCAGGATATCTTATCTCAAAGGGCAACCATGGCCTTTCTTCCAGATGCACTGGACAAGGACGTAATTCCGTACTGCGCGGCCATAGGGGCCAGAGAGCACGGTGACGCAAGGAGGTCGCTAGACCTTCTTAGAAGAGCGGGAGAAATAGCCGAGAGGAAGGGAAAGGATCGCGTGACCAAGGAAGACGTTGAAGAGGCCAGGGAGTCACTTGATAACGATAGGATAATCGATGCCATAAAGTCCCTTACCTTCGACTCAAAGGTGCTCCTCTTGGTTCTTGCCATGAGCAGGCTGAAAGGAAAAGAAAAGCTCACCAGCGGCGAGCTATACGCGGGTTATGACGGTATAATGGACGAGATCAAGGGTCAGTCCCTTACCGAGCGCAGGTTGACGGAGCTCGTCAACTTCCTGGAAATGTCCAACCTCATATCAGCAAACCTGATCAGCGAGGGCAGAGGGGGAAGAACAAAGCACATACAACTTAAGACGGAACCAAAAAGGGTCCTTCAATCGCTGGCCGACGATCCCCAGCTGGGCGACATAGTTAACATGATAAGGGGGAGCTACCTCGCTTGAGGGAGCTTCGGCTGAGCCTGGCCTTGGGCGATGGATACTTTAACCCCAACAAGAAGGGTAGAAAAGGTACAAGGGCGTTGCTGGTAATCGCCCAGTTCTCCGCCTTCGAGATCGTGGGGCTAACCCCGGTTTTCATGACCGTTGACGGGAGCGATGGAACGCAGAAGATCATCGAGTCAATAGGTCGGGCCGGTAAGGGTAACTTGCTTATGATGGATGGAGTAGTTCACGCCGGGTTTAACTACGTAGATCCGAGGGAGGTCTTTGCCCAGACCGGGATGCCCGTGATAGTTTTTCAAAGAAGGTTGCCTGACATGCTAGCCGTCTATTCTGCCCTCGAGAGGCACTTCGATGATTGGGAGGGCAGGTGGAAAAGGCTAAGCGAGCTATCAAATTTTGAAAAAGGAGATCCTGGAGCGTTCTTCTTCGCGGCCTACGGGATGTCATCAGAAAAAGCGAGGGAAATAATAGCGCGTTCGCTCATAGTTTCTGACTATCCCGAGCAGCTTAGGCAGGCGCGTACCATAGCTAAGGCCTTGGGCAAGTTCGCGGAAGCTCGCTTAGAGGGACCGGTTAGATAGGATAGCAGTTCGTTCAGCTCAGAGGCATCTCCCCTTACGGTGACCTTTATGGGGCCGAGAGGCGATTCGCCTTCCTCCGTCACGAAGCTCGCCCTTTGAGCGTAAGCAGCCTGCTTGTGAAGCTCGAACTCGAGCTCGCCTTCCCTCAACCTCCCCTGAAGTATCGATCTGGCGGCAGCCCTTATCAGCTGTCTCTCAAGGGCCTCCTTTAGCGGTCTCAGGGCCCGCCTGTCATCGGATCTGAAGCTTATGCCCTCCTGCGTGCGTTCTTGAGTCACGCGTTTCAGATCAATTAGGGCTGAAACGGCCCGCATCACTCTTTCCTCGGACTCCGAGGGATAAATGGGTACTTCCACAATAAGTTCCATACCTCTTATCATTTACACCCTTTAAAGCTGTGAGGTGCACGCTTCCCCGAAGTTATCTGCCAGCTAAGGTCTGGCGGCGCACCGCACCTGCAATGGCTCATCATCTATTGCTCAGCCCGCCCGTCTTAGCGGTACGCTTTCGCCCATGCGTAATGCCCTACTATCCTTAATAAGGATTAGAAACTAGTCTTTCAAAAAAGTTCAGCCACGGACCTTTTAACGGAGCGAACTACCCAATCCTAATGGACGGGCTTCGCTCGAGGTCAAAAAGCAGAGGGGCTATTGGCATCTGCCCGCCCTTAACGGGCAAAGCCCATGGAGCAATGGGTCCGCGCTCTCTCCAGATCGCAAATCTATTTTTAAGGGAACTATCCATTACCTTCAAGGGGCTTCTGTCCTCTTAACTATCACCGAGACAAAAGGTGAGCGAAACCGCGCACCCAAGCCAAACTAGCCCAAGAAGAGCTCCCGCGCGGCAACGCAGAAGAAGGCTTATAACAACCTGATGAATTAAATTGAATTGAGCGAAATTAGACCCACGATAACGGTCGAGTTCCCAATATGCAACTCGTGCAGGAAGCCCATAACGCCGAAGGAAAGAGGGGTGTCATTCCTGTGCCCGAACTGCGGTTCTTACACCATCTGGCGCTGCAAGACGTGCAGGAAGCAGGGCACCAAGTACGTATGTCCCAATTGCGGATTTACAGGTCCTTAGGTGATTTATTTGGCTGGAAACGTTTTGGCCGTCATAAGGGTTTATCCAGAGGGAGATGAATCTGACCTAGAGGAAATAAAGCAGCAAGCAAGCAAGGTATTACCTCCTGGGCATAGGATAGGAAAAATTGATGAGGAAGAGATGGCCTTCGGCCTCAAATGCCTTGTTCTTTATGTGATAATGCCCGAACAAACGGAGGGAGGGACTGAGTCGGTAGAGAAGGCGCTAGCCGGCATCAAGGGAGTCAGCAGGGTAGAAACTGACATGGTTACTAGGTATTAGACGCTAACCATTTATCGTAGGACTCGGCTATCTTCCTTAAGGCTAAGGAAAAGTCCCTGGCAAGATAATACCTGTTTTCTGATTCGTCTTTTCTTATAATACCATAAGGTATCAAGAACTCGTAAAGCACCTTATAGGCCATGGGCTTCCTAGAGGGGCCAAGCCCCTGCAATATGATCTTTGACATCTCAGATGCAGTGATCCAGTAAGGATTTACCCTCTTCTCTTCTGCCGCCTTATACCTAAGCGAGTTAACTATGAAAGAGGCAACCTCCCTGTAAGCCGGCACTCCTGAGAAGAGCATCGATATGATGTCATCGAAACTTTGGCTCTTCTTTAGGTTGCGGTTATCGAAATAAAAGTAGCCCCTATTTCTTACCCTGGTATCCTTGCTTCTTCTTGGCATCACGATATTATCGATTTGGCTTAAAAAACGTTCGTAGGCACGCGGGAATAAATTCATATGCGATCTTGATTGCTACCTATGGAAGTTTATGCCGAGGTTGACCCCTTGAGCAATGAGGGGAAGCTTTCAGAGGAGCTGCGGTCACTTAAGGCCTTTGACGGGCTTGACGTACCTCACTCACCTCTTGGACTTCCATCAGTTTTGCCTTTGGCCATATCGGCGAGGTTACGGTACGGGGAGAACTACGAGGGAAGGCTGATAATAAACCAAAGACTAGCTGACGTCAACGAGCTTTACATTAGGTCCCTAATGTTAACCTCAGACGTTCTTAAACTCGACGTTGCATTCACGGTGGGGGACGTGCCAAAGTTCGGACAGCCCGTGTCTCAGCTTGACTCCGAATCAGCTATTAGGATAGCGAGGGAACAAGGAACTAAAGCAAAGGTCGGACTTTTCCTAAGCTTTAGATACCCACGCGAGATGATAAGGGAAAGGATGAGGTGTGGGGCGGACTTCTTCTTAGCCATGAGGGTACGCGGCGCTGCCGACCTAGAAGGGCTTGACACATCGCTGTTAACACCTTATGTTATAATTAGCACCGATAAAAACAAAGACATTATAAGGCGCATAGACCAACCGACGGTAACCTTGAATAAACTCAAGGACCACCTAGCAGAGTTTGAGAGCTCCGGAATAAAGTCGGTGCTCCTATCATGTCCTGGCGATTGGCGGTCTCTGAATGAGGCATTTAGATTGATTAGATGAGGCCAAGCTGTGAGGTCTCGCCACAAAGATTAAAAGGGTTGGGTTTTGAATCATGCCGGGGTCACCTAGCCTGGCTTCATGGTGCCAGACTCATAAGGTCTCTAAGAAATCTGGTTACCCGGGTTCGAATCCCGGCCCCGGCATTACTGGATCAATTCCCTAACCTATGCTTGCGACAATGTATTGTTTGCTGCGGAGCTCGCCTCATGCGGGCACTTGCCTCAGGGACCTGTCCAAAGAAGTATTGATAAAGCGCCGAATTCCCATAAGTAAGGGCAGAAGCCAACGCAAAGGGCAGATAAAGCGGGAAACCGCTCAAAAGGGCTCCGCCAAGCGAAGTAGAGAGAGCTGAAGCAAGTAACCTCGCGGCCTGATTTATACCAGAAGACCTTCCTCTTGCACCCTCACTTATTAGCGTCATCTGAAGCGCGCTTTGCGCGGGAATCGATAAAGCCCTCATGGGGGTTGCAATCAGGTAAAGCAGGCCCGCTATGAGTCCGTTAGGAGACAATGGAACCGCTAAGACCATGGTAGCCGATATGGCCCTTGTGACTATGATCAGCTTCAAAAAGCCCAGCCTGCCTGCAAACCAGCTGGAGAAGAGATCCACTACACCTGTTGCAAGCCCTCCAACAGTCATGAGATACCCAACTTGGGCGACCGTGAAGTGGAAGAAAACCTCAAATATGAGCGGATAAAATGGGGTTATCAGACCCTGGGACATTCCGTTGATCAAGCCGGTTAAGCCAAACGCCTTTATGAACTTCTTATCTCTGTCACTCAGCGACGATATCCCGCTGCCGCGTTGAGGCCTTGAATATATTTCTTCAAGAGGGATAATCAAAAGAACGGATATCAACGTGATCGCGATACCCAGCAAAAATAGGGGCTCATAATTGAAAAAAGACACCATTAGGGCACCCGCTGCCCCTGTAAACGTAGAAAGCGCGGTGTTGATTGAAAATATGAGCGTTCTATTACCTTCGTTGGTATTCTCTGCAAGGAGGGTGGTCACTACAGGGCCTACCGATGCCCCTACTCCACCTCCAACGAGTCCTCCTGCAACTCCGAATCCTCCCAGCGCGCTGGCAATGGCAAGCGCCGCGAAGCTGTGATTTGCGACAATTATAGCAAGCCCAATTGGCAAGGTTAAAAGGTCAAGGATCAGCACCGGCTTCCTACCGTACTTATCTCCTAGGAATCCCACAAGCAACGAAATAACGGGCGTTGCAAAGGCTCCAATGGCTAATATGACACCAACGTAAAACACGCTCATCTTCAGAACATTATACAGGTATAGGCTGAAGTCAATAGCAAGAAACCCAGCCGCAAAGCTCCTCATCGCTCTCGAAGCTAGCAAATAAGCTATGTTGCGACGCTGAGAGGCCAGGAAGGATCGGAGTTTACCGTATGTCCATAATTAAGTTTTTTCAGAGAACAACCAAATCATTCATGTAAAAAACCGAAATTGCAGAGACCGCAAATACCGGAGAAACTCCCTTAAACCCCAAATCCTCAAAACATATGGCACTTCAAGTAGGGCTGGTTGAAGTTTACACGGGAAATGGTAAGGGAAAAACCACTGCCGCTTTGGGTTTAGCGCTAAGGGCAATTGGACGCGGAAACCGCGTTCTTTTTGTTCAATTCATGAAAAAAGGGGACTTTGGCGAGCACTTGGCTGCCAAAGCGCTACAGCCTCAGCTGCTTTTCATGCAATTCGGAAAGCCAACGTTTTTGGCGAAGAGGAGCGAATTAACTGAAGAAAGAAAGAGCGCGCTAGGAAATCCAGAGGTGTTCGAAGAAACTCCCCCAGAGGATTACGTCCAACTTACAAGAGATGGATTTGAAAGGGCACGCGAAGAGGTCATTTCTGGCCGCTGGGACCTTGTTGTACTCGATGAGATCAACGTGGCAATCCACATGGGCCTCCTCGATAAACGGGAGGTCCTTAATCTAATAAGGGAAAAGCCAAAAGGGGTTGAGCTTGTGCTTACAGGTCGCTACGCAGATCCAGAAGTGATCGCGGCCGCTGACCTTGTAACCGAAATGGTCGAGGTCAAGCACCCCTTTCAGCGGGGAATAAAGGGAAGAAAAGGAATCGAGTTTTGATGGACTGGACGGGATTTGAACCCGTGACCCCCCGCACGCCAAGCGGGTGCTCTTCCAATCTGAGCTACCAGCCCCTATCCTACTTAGCTTAGCGCCTTAAAAGTCTGACCTCTCTTATGGCACAAAGGGGAATCCCGCGTTCAAACCATCGACCTATCCCACCGATAAGGGTAAAAACACCGACTCCATCTTCTCATGCGCAAGATAGCTATTGCGACCACCGGTGGAGATGCCCCAGGCATGAACGCTGCCATAAGGGCAATCACGAGGCTAGCTGATGGCGCCGGCATCAAGGTCATAGGGGTTCATCGCGGGTACTGCGGCCTCATAGAGGAGGATTTTGAGGAGCTCAACCCTCGCTCCGTAAGCGGGATAGTTAACATGGGAGGGACCATATTAAGAACCGTTCGCTGTCCTGAGATGGAAACAGAGGAGGGAATCGAAAAAGCAAGCGATAGCCTAAAGAAAAACGGGATAGATGGAGTTATAGTTATAGGAGGGGACGGCTCGTTTAGAGGGGCCATGGCGCTTTACAAGGCATCTGGCATACCTGTCGTGGGTGTGCCGGCAACAATAGATAACGACATAAACGGCACCGATAGTACGATAGGCTTCGATACGGCCGTAAACACGGCGCTCACGGCCATAGATAAGATAAGGGACACCGCTACTTCGCATGAAAGGGTATTTGTGGTGGAAGTAATGGGAAGACGCAGGGGTTTTCTTGCCCTATCAGTTGGCCTCGCAGCTGGCGCTGAGGTCATACTCGTGCCAGAGGTCGCGTTCACCATCGACGAAGTGGAACAAGCCCTTGAAGAGGGAAGGAAGAGGGGGAAGCACTCGAGCATAATAGTGATGGCAGAGGGCGCGGGAGACTCAAGGTTACTCACTGAGCGCATAGCAAAGGACCTCAACTATGAGGCCAGGCTAAGCGTTTTGGGCTACATGCAAAGAGGGGGCAGCCCCACCGCAATGAGTAGGATCTTGGCGAACCGCTTCGGGGAGGCCGCCATAAGCACGATATCTCGCGATAAGGGCGCCAAAATGGTTGGAATAGAGGGAAACACCATCGTGAGCAGGCCGCTGAGCTACGCGTTTGAAAGACCAAAACCGCTGGACCTATCGCTTTACACCCTCTCAAAGAACTTGGCGGTTTAGAGACCTCAATTTTGCAATGCCTTATCATGCATCCAAGCCTTAAGCAGTAACCGTTAAACCCATGCGAATCGCGGACAGTCCTAGAAAGCCTAACTCCCTTTACCCTTTCCAGACACCTATTATGAAGCCAATTATGAAGAACACGGACGAGTAAGGAATTAAAGATGATATGCGCTGCGCTTCCTCAAGGGCTTTCGGCCCATAATACCGGAAGTAGTTTATCAGGGTGGCCGTGAAGCTTGGATGTATGTAACCTATGGCCATGAGCAACAGCACAAGCGCCAGGAGCAAAAGGCCCACTGATATGATCTTCTTGACAAGTAAACCTATGAGCAAGCCAATTACGAAAGCTATGGCCATACTCGTCAAACTTCCAAGCGAAAACACGAGTGTCACAAGTACATTTGGCTGTACTTTTTAACTCTGACGGGGCCTGGGGGCGGAAGTCCGCGAGGGAGGGATGGCGCCCTCACAGAAACGGTTTTTACGGTTGTTAGAAAATTATAATAACTGTACGCTGCAGAATCGGATAAAGAACCGCACTTGGTTTACGCTCTTAACCATCAGTATGTCCAAATGATGAAGTACCGCAGGAAGGTATTTGGCAACGACAAAAATCGTGAACTTCCTAAAAGGGCAAATTCAAGAAATAAGCAAAACGTTCGAAGTCGAGGTTACAGCTACCGAAGTTGATAGGGATAGTTTCCACATACTATTCAAGGCAAAACCAACCCTAAATGTACCCAGGGAAGACGTCAACACAAATGGATTGTGGTGGGTTATTTTTTCTCCTTTAGGCTTTCTAAAATCCTCTTCGCAACATCAACTCTTATCTGCCCGCCCTTTATGAGCTCATTGGCGACAAGGTCAACTAGCGATCCCTCGGCGCCAGCTGCCATGGCGATGGTCCTGGCCGCGAGCCTCATATGCCCTTTCTGTATTCCCTCAGTTACAAGGGCCATTAATGCTGCAAGATTCTGAGCGAGCCCCACAGCAGCCATAATCCTGCCCAACTCGCTTGCCCTCGAAACCCTTAAGAGCCTCAAGCAGAAAGCCGCCGTTTCGTTGCTCTTAAGCGATCCCCCCACAACTCCTACCGGCACGGGAAGCTCAATCCTTCCGTTAAGTTTGCTTCCATCAAACTTCCACCTAGACAGAGGAGTGTACCTTCCTCCTTTGCCGGCATATGAATGCGCTGCTGCCTCAAGGGCGCGCGTGTCGTTTCCCGTTGCGAGCGCTAGGGCAACAACTCCGTTCATTATGCCCTTGTTATGCGTGACAGCCCTGTCCTCATCTAGCATGGCGAAGTCGCTTGCCTCAGCTATACGAGTGGCGACCTCCCTTCCCCCTACCGCTTCCGCTGGAATCTCGACTTCTGCCCACGCTAGGCGCCTGGTAACTCTGTTCGATAGTATTTTCAGAAGCGCCTTTCCGCCGGTGGCCTCCTCAAAAAGGGGAGCCAGTGCCTCAGCCACTCTATCTAGCGTGTTTGCGCCCATGCTGTCAGCTGGGTCGATCCATACCCTTATCACCAGATACTTCCCCTTATTTTCCGCCTCTAATCCCCTGAAGCCGCCTCCGGCCGCTACAACAGAGGGCATCTCGGATTGGGCAATCCTCGACGCGACGCCAACAAACTGAGTCACATCTAAGTCCCTCTTAGCGTCAGTTATCACTATCTGAGATAACATGGACTGTTCCCCGGTCCCGGTTTTGAATCCGCCTCCTGCTCTCGCGATCTTTGCACCATGGCTAGCCGCCGCGACAACGGACGGCTCTTCCGTTGCCATTGGAATGAAGTAATCCCTTCCATCTATGAGAAAGTAGTTCGCAACCGCGAGGTTCACCGGGAAGTATCCGATCGAGTTCTCAAGCGGAAGGGGAGGGGGAGGGGAAGGAAGGGGTACCTCCTCCCTCTTCACGCCAAGAAAATCAGCAAGAATCTTTATCCTCTCCTCCTGAGACAACTTATAAAAGCCACCAATATCAGATCCAGAGCCCATGACTAAATACGGCCGCTTTTTTTAACTCTGACGGGGCTTGGGGAGTGGAAGTCCGCGAGGAAGGGATGGCCTCTTAAGACGTTTATAATCAGGTCAAATTATTTAAATCATAAATGCGATAATTGCTACCAGAGAGGGTACCGCATTTCGCTGAGAACACCTTCATCGACCCTGGGATAGAAAAGTTCGCAGCCCTCTCGAACGGCTTGGCGCGCCGAATCCATAAAGAGGGTCGAGAAGAGGCTGAAAAGTACCGCAGAA
>ERZ1669247.203-NODE-203-length-26023-cov-5.872458_pt1 | contig 26023 bp, 25 predicted proteins | sample MGYA00579297_ERZ1669247 | MGnify/ENA primary metagenome ERZ1669247 (study PRJEB41166, sample SAMN08046056) | hot springs metagenome | biome: hot spring; feature: acid hot spring; material: thermophilic sediment; isolation source: thermophilic sediment from acid...
TCTTTTTCTGATGTTCTCTGAGCAGGCTTGCAAGCCAGAAGTACTCTTTTTGGTTTTTTCTGCTTGAAAATCTGTAGCTGAGGGCGTCTTCCGGTGGCGCCCCAGGTTCTATAAGCCAGCTAACGCCATAGAAGAATTTTATTTGCTTGCCTTCGTCTTCCATGGCTACCCTGATAATATTTGATTATCCTCCTCTTTTAAGTTTTGCTTTTTGCTTCAGGAATATACGCACGCAATGCCCGTAGAAATAGATGTGTTGGCCTAAAGTAATAAATATCAGTTAAAAAAATAAAATAAAGCAATATATAGGCGAGGCGGTGCCTGAAATACTGAGCAAGGTCGATTCAAAAAATTTTGAAGTAAAAGCGCTACTTTATAAGAACGTCCTTATTTCTGGCGATTTTGACTCAGGCAAGACCTTGTTGCTGAAGAGGCTCGCAGAAGAATACATAAGAGAAGGCGTACCATTAATACTCATAGACACGGTATACGAGCACAAGTCCAAGTCACTCATAGCTTATTTTGAGCTTAATGATGCGATATCTGCTAAATTTGACGGAAGCAACATAGATTATGCCACGGTAAGAGAAGTGCTTACCTCCTCTAAACCTGTGGTTGCTATAAACCTCTCAAGCTCACTTGAAGCCTCAAATGTACCTGGGATAGAGGAAAGCCTCAGAAAGGCCATAAGGAATGACCATTTGCAAAAATGTGGCAATATTGCAAAGTTGGTGGTAGAGCAGGTCCCACCGGGGAAAATGATTGTAATAATAAGCGACGAGGTGGATTACCCAGAACCTATTTTGAAATTGTTGCTTAGTAACAAGTCCATTATCTTGATAATGGTACCAAACGAGCTCAGCTATTCCGCTGCGGATTTTGACGTGTGGCTAACTACAGAGAGGCCGAAGTCAAAAGTTAAAGATTTATAGCTTGCCAATAAATTTAGAGCATGGAATACCTGTTCGGCGCCGCTTTGTCGAAGGATATTTTTAGCATAACGGGGTTTGTTCCAAAAGCTTATGCCAGTCAAAAGGAAGAATTCTCCTTTTTGAAAGATCACATAGAGGACATAATTTATTATAGTGCAAAAACTGAGGGGAACATGCTTGAAAAGGACAAGGCCCGAGATATAATTTTGTACGATGTTTTTGGCGAAGGGATTCAAAATTTGCAATATGCCCTTGACATTTTCAACAACACAAGGCTCTATGAATATGCTCTGAAAATTTTGGAAAACGAGCTCACTGTTGAAAAAGTGGAGAGCTTTCATTCCATCCTATTTTCCAATGTGCCAAACACAGTAGACGGGTTTAGGCGTGTAGAAAGGATTGTTACCCGTTTTGTTTCGATCCCACCTGCGGAAGTGCCAGCGGCGGTGTCTGAAATAGTGTCCCTGTTTAATGAAACTCCAAGCAACGCCTTTGAGGCGTTCGAGAATGCAGCGAGAATCTTTAGTTCTTACGAGTTCATACACCCGTTCCTGGATGGCAATGGCAGAAGTGGCAGATTGCTGATGAACCTCTACCTTATAAAAAATTTGCTGCAGCCCATTGTATTTTCGTTTGAAGAAAAGAAAAAGGTAGAAACCATGCTTAGGTTGTCTGATGCGCTGGGCGATGCAAGCCCTGTGCTTGCGCTTTTCGTGTATAAGCACGTTTCAGATTTCGATATTGGAAAAATAACGAGAGGTGCAGGAAGTGCGGCCGCCAAGCTTCTATTTGCAATAGTAGCAGAAGACGGCAATGCAATCGAAGCCCTATTGAAAGTCGGGAACTTCGACAACGATCTTTCGAAAGCGCTTGCCCTTTATGCTGCCGAAAAATACAACATAGACGGTTTTGACGAGCTGGCAAGCAAAAGCGTAAAAGGGAAGAACGAGCGTCTCAGAGCACTTGCATATGCTTACCTTGGCCTTCGCGGCCGTTTTGAGCTGCTTAAAAGCGCCATGGAGTGCGAATCACCGTTCGTGAAGTCTCAGATCATACCGATACTGATTAGAAACAATATGCTGAACAAAATGAGTAGCGGCGAATTGGAAAGACTTTTGAAAAGCAGCGACAGGTTTGTCAGGATGCAGGCCGTTCATTTTTCAGATGCGTTGGATTTTAACCAGCATCCTGAGCTGAAGGAGGTTTTGTGGGATCTGGCAGAAAATGGCGACTATTTTGAAAAAGCACACGCGTTGAGAACGCTGATGAAAGCTACAGGTTCGCCACTTCTTCAAAGGCTTGCCAACGAGAACTTGCTGCTTGCGATAGTAAAAGAAAAACCTGAGCTATTTTCAAAGCTACTTTCATTCTCCAAGTTAAGCGCTGACGATGGCGGCGAAGAGCTCATAAAGCACGCGATAACGACCATGGACAAGGATCTGATAAGGGTAATAATATACGGGCTTGTTTCTATGAAGGAAGGCGCAGAAAAATACAACAAGTATTTAGCGCCATTAATAAAAGACGAGGATGAGTTTATTGCAGCTTATAGTAGGTATCTTTGCAAAGAGAGTTCAGATGTAGGTAGTAAATCAGGTTTAGTCGAGCTTGCCCGTGACTTAGGTAAAAAAAAATTGCGAATCGAGTGGTTTATTGACAAGAGTAGTGTTAAAATATTAAAAGTGCGCCTTGCAAGGCGGTTGCGCGATGGTTCCATTCTGCTGTTTATCAAAGGCAAATTAGGCACATAAAGGTTTTATTTCAGTTTAGCAACGCGTGAAAAAGATTTTTATATCTGCCCTTTGATGTTATAGAATGATGGTATGAAGAAGATCGCCGATGTGGATGTCTCTGTCTCCCCAAGTGCCATAAGAATCGCATACACAAAGGAGTACAAGATGGGTTATGACGGCTTCGGCTATCACTCTCACGACCCTGGCGGCATAGAGTTTTGAGCAGTTTGATTTTTGGGGGCTCTGATGTTAGATTCGCCGTGGTTGTCTAGTAGTTATGCTCTCTTGCCAGCAGTGAAAAACCTTTTTCTTGCTGTTGACAGTCAAAAATTCGTTGTTCTGATAAATCCGGATCTTGGCTCTTGGGCTGCCTTGTCCTTAGAAGACTACAATCGACTGAAGGCCGGTAAACTTACTACTTTCGAGTGGGAAGGTCTATTTCTGCGCGGTCTTGCAAAGAAGCTGGATGGCGACAAGACCGTGCAGTTCGACTTTCCAAAGCCTGCCGAGTTCCCAAGCCTTTTCATAATAAACATAACTACCAAATGCAACCTAAATTGCAAATATTGCTTTGCCAACTCCAATTACAATGGAGAAGACATGTCGGAGGAGGTGATGAAAGAGACCATAAAGCAGGCTTTGGACATGCCTGAGGTCTCAGAGATAATTTTTGAGTTTCAAGGAGGCGAGCCTACAGTCAACTTCGAAGGAATAAAGCGGTTTGTTGAGCTAGCGGAAGAGATGAACGACGGACGTAAGAGCGTATCTTATAGGATAGAGACCAATGGTACGCTTATAACCGATGAGATAGCGCGATTCTTTTGGTCTCACAGAATCAAGGTCGGCGTAAGCATTGACGGTCCCGGCAGCATAAATGATGCCACAAGGGTGTACAAAGACGGCAAAGGGTCGTTCGAGAACATAATAGAAGGCGTAAGAGCGCTAAGGCGGAATGGGTACAAGGTTCTCGGGTCGGTATGTACGATAAACAAGTACAATGTAGAGCACCCTAAGGAGATAGTAGAGTTTTTCAAAAGCGAGAATTTTTCATTCAAGCCCAGGCCTGTCAACATACTTGGAAGAGAGAAGGAGAACCACACGGTGCCGGATCCATCGAAATGGTTTGAAGCCTATAAAGAGATGTATTTCTATTCAAAGGAGCTGGGTGTGGACAATTCCAGCACCCACATATACGAGGAAAATGTGTATACGCCTTTTAGGGATTACATCTGCCTTAGGTCCCCATGCGGCGCGGCGCGAGAAGTAGTTTCGATAAATCCGAATGGAGACGTGTATCCGTGCGACGGCTTTAAGGGCATTGAAGAGTTCAAAATGGGCAACATTTTGAATGAAAAAATTGTGGACATGCTCAAAAAGCCTTTTGTGCAAAAGCTAAGGAACAGGACATGGAAAGACATCCCGAGATGTAGCACTTGCGTATTCCATGCTATGTGTGGTTCCTGTGCATATTCCGCCTATGGCGCTTTTAATGATATTTTTCGAGAAGATCCTGAATGCCTGGCGAGAAAGAAAATTTTTCTCTTCCTGATCGAAAACTGGATTCGCGAGAACCTTTTGGGCAAGAAGGCAGCAGAGGACCAAAATTAAAGCAGCTTTTCGAAATCTGATATTACTCTGTCGACAAACTTGGAATAAAGCACGGTTTTCATTCCTAGAAGCTTTGCAGGCATGTGGTCCTTTATTACGTCGTCGCCCACCACTATGCTTTCTCTCCTGTCTATGTTGTTCTCCTTTATGATCCTTTCAAGCAGGTCTATTGACGGTTTTTTAATCCCCAATTCCCTAGTGAAGTAAAAGCGGGCTATGTATTTTTTGATTTTGTACCTTTGCATGAGCTCCATCACCTTTTCCTTATTTCCGCTCGTCAGCAGAATGATCTTGTATTTTTTAGCAAGCTTGGGAGCAGCCTTAACGAATGTCGCGTTTAGGCGTGCGTGCTTAAGTCTATACTGCATGTACTTTTTTGCGATTTCGTTTGCTTCACTTTCGGCAACACCCGGCAAGACGTCCTTCAATGCAGCGGCTACTATCTTTTCCATGTCCCAGTCTGGATGCATCAAGTCAACCTTATCGATCTCCACAAGCACCTTGTCGACATTGCGCCCTCTCCCCTGTGCCCCTAGTAATTTTGTCATGGCTTCTCTTTTGACTTCGAAGTTATCGTCTATTGTGTCATTGAAGTCTAAGATCATGGCCTTGCTTTTCATTTATGCACCTTCTCTAAGCAGAGCCTTTTCAACAAGAGGTATTGAAGTGTCATATCTGTAGCTTATGCCGCTGTGGCCGCCTTCAAATTCTTCAAATATGTGATCTACTTTGTGCTGTAATAGCTTTTTGTGAAGTATTCTGTTACCGAAATTAAGGTTGTGCTCATCTTTTTTACCTACATCAATCATAAGAAATTTCAGCTTTCTCAAGTTACTCCAATACTTGTCTACCATTTTGACAGGATCCTTTTCGAGCCATTTCTTCCATACTTTCTCGTCAAGTCCGCCAGTGTCGAGATCGAACGGTAGCTGTATCTCTTTGCCCTTGGGAGAATAGAATGCAGCCATCCCAACTATATTAAGAGCAGGCATGTCCTGCGGCATGCGCTTGTTTGCTTTTTTCCAATACTGGTCGAGCCATCTTTTAGCGCTGCCATATTTTAAAATCTCCCTGTACGCGGCAGGTATGTCGCACAAATACGAATATTCAAAATATGCGTCTCCGGAATGGTCTACTGCTGCGTTAATCTCTTTGTGTTTCATTGCAAGGGTTATGGCACCATAGCCCCCTGATGATATGCCCAACAGTGCCACGCGCTCAGAAGCGTACTTTTCTTTGAAAAAAGGCATGAGCTCTTTTATCAGAAAGCTTTCGTAATTGCCTACGGCGGTCGAATCCAGGTATTGGTTCCCGCCGACGTGGGTAAACATGTCTGGAAACACCATGACAGAGCCTTTAATCTTGCCTTCTTTCATAAGCCTTTCAGCTTTCAGGTCAAAACCTTCCCCCAGCGGGTCGTAATTCAGTAAGCTGAGGCTTGAGCCACCAAACCCTGAGAGAAAAAACAATATTGGCGCGCCTTCGCTTTTCTCAGGTTCAAGCACGACCACTTTACGTCTGTAAGGATCGCCGAGAGGGTTGTCCTTAAGCAGCTCGCTTTCGAACTCTATTTCTTTCTTTGCAATACGCATCAAATCATTTTTCAATGGCGAAGCTATTAAATATTTTCCTCGTCGTTCGTAGAAGGATGTGTAGTCAACCTTTGCTCCTAAGACGCTAAGGAGTTAACATCTGCAAAACTTATTCTGTCTACTTCTTTCCTCTCCGCATCTTTCATCAATGCTGTTAAAAGTTACAGCCGGAAAAGTTTTGAGCTGTAGTGCTAATAGAAGGGCCTTGGCCGGGAGTCGGACCCGGTCCTAAGGGTCCACAGCCCTTTATGCGGCCGTTACACCACCAAGGCCATGCGTAACTCGTTTTGCTTCATCTAATTTTCTGCTTACTTTTATAAATATGCTTGCAAAAATTAATATTGGCGGGGTAGCTCAGCCTGGTTAGAGCGCTAGACTCATATGCCTCTGCATATGAGTGATGAGCTTCCAGCGATGATTGGCTGAGAGATCTAGAGGTCGAGGGTTCAAATCACTCCCCCGCCAAAAGGTAAAAGAGTTTGTACAAAAAGAAGATAAAGGAGAGTAGGCAAAAATTTTCCTATGCTGTCATACAAGCGCCTTTTGCGCATTCACAAGATAAAGAAGACCCTAGACGTGCTAGCCTACTTTTCGCTTTTTTCAGACATAGCCATAGTCCTGATAAATTTTTTCATGCTCGAGTCAAACACCTCTAGCGCCAAGGTTTTGGACTTCTGGTTCACCATAAGCCTTGCCGCAGAAGTAGTATTTACGCTCATACTCTTGCTTATACTTGCGCTTCTATACCACTATGACAGCATAGAGTGGTTTCTTGTGTCAAAATACAGAAGCAGAAAGCGAGGATAGGCAGGGTACACGAGCTTGCACGGTTAATTTAAAATAGATTCATTTCGATATTGAAGCGTATATGCCCGAGCAAAAGAGAGCTGAGAAGGAAGAGAGGCTTCTTGTCCTAGTTGTAGATATAGACAATGATCTTTATGTCAAAACAAAAATCAACGGCCCACTTATTGGCAGGGTTCAGGTTCTTAACGGCGCGACGCAGCTTGCTCTTGCAGATCCAGAAGATACAGATGCCAACACAATGTTCAAGGCGGTGAAGGTATACGACGAGCTTAAAGAGCAGGGCCATGCAGTATACATTGCCACAATAACAGGTGCGGAAAGCCAAGGCTATGCCGCGGACAGAGAGCTTGCAAGGCAGCTTGAGCAAGTAATAGACCAGTACAAGCCAGATGCTTGTGTTTTTGTCAGCGACGGGGCGAGCGACGAGAGGGCGTTGCCAATAGTAGAATCAAGGTTGAAGGTCAACAGCCTTGTCAGGGTAACAGTTAAGCAGAGCGAGAACCTTGAAAGCACCTATGTCACCTTGCTGAAGAAGCTTGAAGAGCCGCATTATGCTAGGATTGTGTTCGGAATACCCGCAATCATTTTGCTAATGTTTGCCCTTAGTTATGCATTCAACCTCGGCTGGCAGCTGCCTGTAGCAATAATCGGCCTTTACCTTTTGCTCAAGGGCTTCGGTCTAGAGGACATGATAGTGGAGTCATTCAGGGGCTTCGGCTTCAGCATAGAGCGTATGAGCTTCGTATTCTATCTAAGTGCGCTAATCTTCTTCTTCGTGAGTATCTTCATCTCCGCAGGCAACTACCTTTACGAGCTTGGCATAGGATCTGGGCCTTGGCTAGCGTTTGCCTATGCTGTGGAGGGCTTTTTGCTCCTTATGCCTGTTGCTATTGTGCTCTACATAGTGGGCAGACTGGTTGATGTGCGCAGCAGAAGGTATCTTTTCAGGAGCTACAAGTATGGCGTCTACGCCGGTTCTTCCCTTATCGTGTGGGTGCTCCTCTACGCTCTTACGGCCTGGCTCATAGGCCAGATATACTTCGGCCAGTTTCTGCTTTTCACAATCTTGGCAATACTTGTCGGCATAGCCATAAACGAGACAGCACTTTACCTTAAGAGGCAGGCATTGAAAAGAAGGAATCTCAATAACAAGGTAGTGATAAACGAACTTGGCACGTTGATAGGGAAGGTTTCAAAGGTGGACGTAAAGAAGGGAATGCTCACAGTCCAGACGCCTTTCGGCAATCCGATAAGATATGGCATAGACAGGGTTGTGGAGATTTCAGACAGGGTCGTTATTGGCTGATTCTTCAAATTCAGCGTTAAGAATATGATGTATGAGCTCCGCTTTTTTCTCTCCTATTTTCTCAACTTCCATGAGCTCTTCGGGCTTCGCCATTGCGATGTTTCTTATACTGCCAAAATGGCCCAGCAAGCTCCTTGCGAGCTTGTTGCCGACTCCCGGAAGAGAGCGAAGTACAAGCATTTGCCACTGCGCCAACGTGTAGGCTCTTTTCATGCCGACGGCTCTGGGCTCTTCCCTCTTTTCCTCTTTTTCATGTTCTGCGATTTTTGCTATTAGCTCGGCGGTTTCTTCTGGCGAGCTCGATCTTATTACCTCTACTCCATGATCAACAAAGGCGCTTACTATCGTACCTAACAAAACATTTGGCGCAAGTGCAAATTCTTCATCGCTGCCTTCTATGATGAGAAAGGGCTTTGGGTAACTTGCGCTTAGCCTGTCAAGCTGGTCGAACAGCCTAGAGTTTATTATTGAGCTCTGAAGATCTCTGAATGTTTTTCTCTCCACCGCTATCCTGTCAGAAATTATATAATCGCCTACAGGAAGCTGCGCAAACGCAGGCTCTATCCCGTGCTTTTTCAGCGCCTCGAGCAGTTCCAAGTTTCGTTCCCGCAAGTCAACAAGCACCTTCAGTTTCTCCTTTTTGCTTTCGCTATCAGGCATGATTTTATTTATGCTCGTTCAAAATATAAACATGGCACTAAGGAGAAGCAAGAAGAAGGAGCCCAGCAAGGAGGAGTTTCAGCTGAAGGAAAGGCTTAAGGTAGAGGAGGGCGTTTTCGACCTGCCAACATTGCGCAGGCTTGCAAAGCTTTTCTCAGCTGGCATTATCTCTAGGCTGTACTTCAAGCTTGCAACTGGCAAGGAGGCAGACATTTTTCTTGCAGAGCCTGGCGACAAGGTCAAGGCCGAGCTTGTAGTTTTGAAAATATTCAGAGTCCAGACAACAAAGTTTAGAAACAGGTTAGATTATGTGCTTGGCGACCCAAGATTTGGAAGTGTAAAGCAGGACATGTTTTCTATAGTTGCAACATGGTGCAAGAAGGAATTCGGGAACTTGGAGGTGGCGGAAGAGGCGAAGGTCAATGCGCCTAGGCCTTATGATTTTGTAGGGAACATACTTGCTATGCAGTTTATCGGAAAAGACGGCATGCCAGCACCAATACTCAAGGATGTCAAACTGGAAAAGCCAGACGTTTTTCTTGACAAAATTCTCGAGCAGGTGAAAAAGCTTTACAAGCACGGATTAGTCCATGCGGACTTAAGCGAATACAACATACTTGTAATGGACAACGAGCCTTATCTTATAGATTTTGGCCAAGCCGTCGTGGTGGAACATCCAAGCGCCTCTGAGTTTTTGAAAAGAGACCTTAGCAACATAATCTCCTATTTTTCAGAGAAATACGGCATAAATAAGAATGTTGAAGAAGCCTATGCTTATGTTAAAGATGGTTGAATGGCAAAATACAGGTTTGTTTGCACGTGCGGCAGGTTCAGTGTAGAAAGTGATGATAAAAAGAAGGTGCTAGAAGCTGCAAAGGAGCATGCAAAGACGTGCCCCGACCTTAAAGGCGCAGACGAACAGGCTTTAGACGCAATGATAGAAACAGAGGAGTAGCAGAATGCATAGAAGGCTTTCCAGGCTCTTTCGCATATTTGGCCCTGCATGGATTACGATGCTTGCAGATATGGATGCAAGCAGCATAATAGGTGCAGCCCAGCTTGGCTCAGCCTTCCAATACTCATTCATTTGGTTTCTTCTGCTTCTCATTTTGCCGCTTTATATTATTCAGGAAGCGTCTGGGAGGATAGGCGCTGTTACTAGGCAGGGCCTTGGCGATACCATAAGAAGCAACTATTCCAAGGTGACAGCAAGCCTTATGGTAATTCCTATGTTCTTTGCTGATATCGCAACCTATGTTGCAGAATTCTTGGGGATAGGCGTGGGCCTTGAAATACTCGGCATACCGCTCTATGCAGGCATAATTGCTGCCTACGCAATTTTTCTCGTTGTTGCGTTTACAAGGGAATACGAAAGTGCCGAAAGGATACTTGTTGCAGTCTCTGCTTTGCTTGTTTTTGGTCTTTTTGCAACGCTGCTTTTGCGTGGCGTAAAGCCTTATCCCGTTTTTGCCATTAAGCCAAGCCCGCAGTATCTTTTCCTCGCCTCTGCCACTATAGGCGCTGTTGTCATGCCGTTTATGCTCTTTTTCCAGGCTTCGGCAACAGGCGTAAAGATTGGAAAAAGAAGAAGGTCGGTTGATGAAAAAGTCGTAAAGGAAATAAAAGAAAATACGCTCATAGGGGCGATCGTAACAGAACTTCTTATGGTAGTAGTAGAGATGACGTTTGCAGGCGTTAGGGCAAGTCCAGGTACGTTTATCTCCGCGCAGTCTCTTGCCTCGGTTTTGCAGCCAATTGCCGGCAGGTTTTCGCCGTATGTTTTTGGGATAGGGCTTATTGCTTCTGGCTTCCTTGCGCTGATAGTTGTTGCGCTGGCGAGCGCTTGGAGCGTTGCAGAAGTTCTGAGAATAAAGAAAAGACAGCTGCTTTATGTTGCCGAAAGCCTTCCAGCTATTCTGCTTGTACTCCTCATACCTCCTTCAATGTTGATAAATGGTGTAATAGACTTTCTCGTTGTTTTTGTTTTTGTGCTCCTAGGCCCTGCCATTATACTTGGCATGATTGCCCAGAACAGGAAAATAATGGGGCGCTTTGCCTTTTCGAAGCGTGAGGCAATAGCTTACTGGCTTGCCTCTGCCTTCGTACTTGTGTTTGGAATAGCCTCAGCGATAATAAGCATATGGTAGTGGGCTCGCGGAGATTTGAACTCCGGACCTCCCGATTATCAGTCGGGCGCTCCAACCAGGCTAAGCTACGGGCCCTCTAATGATTTTTATCAAAAATCCTTTAAATAGCTTTCATTATCTCTGCAAACTTTTTCAGGTCTTTTTCCATTTCGCTCCTTATGCTGGGAAAGCGCAAGGCTGCAGCAGGATGAAATGTTGGAAAATATGTTATTCCATCTTTTGAAACCGGCTTGCCATGAAGTTCGCTAGCGCTTCCTTTGCCGAGTAATGCACCAATTGCAACATTGCCTAGAAGAAGAATGAATTTTGGCTTTATTATATCAATTTGCCTCTTTAGGAAAGGCAGACATAATGCTATCTCACTCGGGCTTGGCTCTCTATTGCCTGGCGGATAAAACTGCACAACGCTGGTTATGTATGCCCTATCCCTCTTTATGCCTGCTTTCTTGAGAAGCGTGTTAAGCAGCAAGCCGCTTCTTCCGACGAATGGTCTCCTTTGCTCGTCTTCCTGTTTTCCAGGTGCTTGGCCGACTAGCATAATGCTGGCGTTTAACGGTCCTTCTCCTGGTACAAAGTTCTTGCTAAGCTGCCAGCCGCTCATTTCTGGCAACTTGGCATAATCCTCATTCAGCTTTGACATTGCTTCATATCTGCTTACATATTCGTAGACTTTCGGAAGCACTTCTTTGATATCTTTGTAACTTGCTTGCAAAAGCATGCTTTCCTGGTCTAACCAAGCATAGCCAATGTGCTCTGCAGATATTTTAACGCTTTTGGTTGAGGATTTTGCTATGAAAAATTTTACTGTCTTCATTACCTTTTCCTTTCCTTCGTAGAAGAAGTATTTCGTCTGTATTGAGAAATAGGGTAAGAAAAATGGCTCGAGCCCAGTTTCTTCTTTCACCTCGCGTTTGGCTGCTTCAAGAGCAGTTTCCCCCTTTTCAATATGCCCTTTTGGAATATCTGTGTCTTGCTCCCTTTTCAAAAGCAAATACAAAGGTTTTCCGTCTTCTATGAAATATACAAATGCGCCCGCCGAGTATTCAAACTTCATCTTGACACCATTTGTGTTACATCATATTTCTCGCTATGCAATAGGCGCTCAATAGCCGTGACCGCTCGGTTTCGTTGTAATAGTAGGGGTTTGCTATGTTGTAGAAGAAGGTATAAAGAGAGTCTAGTCCTTCGCAAGTCTGCATGCGCACAAGATATTTAGGAATTATCACATAGGCGTTTGCTACCACTGAGGATGCATTATACATAGTAAACACCACTCTGGTCCTATAAACAAAAAACTCTGAGCCGTTGGCTATTATGTCATACATTTCTCCTGTAGTGCCGTTTGAATCAAAAACCCAGATTCTTGACTTTACCGTGTTGTTGGCCAGCATGCCCTTTGTCGTCCCGATTCCAGGCCTTGCAATATAAAGCAACAGGGGGTTAGAGGAGTTTATGCTGTTATTCCATGCAAAAAATCCAATTCCATAGGCTGTGCTTACATATATGTTCTTTAGTCCCTTCCCAAGAAGGCTAGAGCTTATCAGCCTCGAAATGCTGGAATTGTGCGGGTTTAGTGCTGTCTGGTTTGCTAGTGCAATTGTTGAAATGGTCATCGCCGTTGAGTAGTTGTAGGTGAGTGCAAAATAAGAAATGCTGAGCAGAAGTGCAGCCGCATATGCTTTGTATCCTTGCTTTTCATGTTTCCTTTTCCCTGCACTGCTTTTTCTGGATTTGTTTGCAAAATGCAGCCCGAATTTGCCTGCGACCAACAGCATGATCACTATTGTCAAGTAAAAGAGTATGCTTCCTATGAATTCGTGTATTAGCAATACTGTGTTGTTATATCCATAGGCAAGCCAATATGCGCTTATTCCAAGCATGCGCAAGTAGTTGAAAAGAAGAAGCAATAAAATGCCCGAGGTTATCCAAAGCGTCTTCCTAGAGATGCGGCCAGCATAGATGAAAGCTACGGGCATGAGGAAAAAGAAAAGTGCAATGAAGAAGCCAATGCTTATACAAGTATCGCCAATCCCTATTATGCTAACAGGCGAGCTTATTGTTATTGGGGCTATGTAGCGGAGCCCTTTTTCAAATAGGCTTAGAACTGCAAATATTGCAATTGTGTTTGCCTTGGCGATTGCCGGGTCAAGCTTGAGAAGAGGCCAGAGCACTGCTGGAGAGGCAAATAGGGAATAAAGCAGAAGAGCTTTGAACTTACCCGCGTTTCTTATCCCAAACATTATTGTTGCCAGAGAGAATATTGCTAATGGAAAAAGGAGAAGGTCGACCCTGAAAGAGAGAAACATAAAAGATAGCCAGAACCTAGCAGCTATGACTAGAATTTCAAAAATTACAAAGGCGGCTATGCCTATAGCGAAGCTCAGCCTGTCCCTGCTCGGCTTTATGCTGCTGAATATGTAAAAAAAGGCAAATATAGGAAGCATGAGAATGGGCACGATGACATAGGTTTCTGGGTTTGTGTCCTCTATTGCCAATGGCGTAATAAAGTAAGAGCTCAGCGTAATCGCAAAGACGCTTATTGCGAACACAGCAAAGTCTTCCGTATTGGCCATTTTATTCCTCTTGTCCTCAGCCGATATAGACTTCATCACATCTCAGCAGTTACTCTATTCTTCACCGGACACTACTATTTTGCTTAAGACTTTTAAATATGCATTACTATGCTTTTTCGTGTAATATGCTCAAATACAAGTTTCTCCCGCATACTTCAGAGGTTGAGTTTGTGGCGTATGGCAGAAGCGTAGAGGAAGCCATGGAGCATGCAGGAGAGGCCTTGCTGCAGGTGATGCTTGACATAAAGAAAATAAAAAGGTCAAGGGCGCAAATAAGAAAATTGGTCATAAGGGATTCAGCCTCTTCACTTGACGATCTCGCATGGTATTTTTTGCAGGACCTGCTCAGCAAAGTTGACGAAAAGGCCCTGAAGGCCTACGCTGTTAAAGTGTCTTATAGCCAAGGCAAAAAGCACAGGTTTGTCGCCAATGTCTTTTACAAGCTCTTAGCCGGGGACTTTTCAAGGTTAGAAATAAAAGCGGTAACTCCCTATGACCTTTCGTTCGAGCAGAAGAACGGAGTATGGAGACTAAGGGCTGTTGTCGATGTCTAGCGTCCAAACATTGATTGTTTATGCCTTCCTAAGCGTGACCCTAGCGCTTGCCATAAGGCTTGCCGGCTTCTGGCTTACTTTCAACATAGCCCTTGCAATGGAAAGCGTTCACATACTGATAGATGTAGTGATAACGTTGTTTGTGCTCGTAGCGATATGGATTACTAAGGCCTCTTTTGCAAAAAGGCTAAGCTACGGCCTTTTCAAGCTCGAAGACCTCGTTTCCTTTTTCATCGCTTTGCTTATAGTCTACTTTGCTTTTGATTTCCTGCTCTCAAGTAGCAAAGTGCTCGCCTCGATGTCTTTCGTTGCTGCAATTTTCGAGCTTGTCAGCCTTGCGCCGCTGTTCCTTGCAGGCTATACAAAAAGCCTTGCAGGTTCATTGCTAAGGTCGCCATCGCTAAAGGCCGATGGCAAGCACACCTATACTGATGTATACGAGGGCATGGGAGTGGGTATAGGCCTTCTTCTTTTTGCCCTATCCCGTCTTGTAGCCTTCTACTACCTAGCCATACTGATTGCATTCTTCGCCCTTCTTTATACTGCTTATTCGATAGGCAAGGACTCGCTCCTCAGCCTTCTTGATTTGCCAAAAGACAAGCGCGTAGGAAAAGAAATAGAAGGGATTGCGAGCAGCGTAGAAGGAGTAAAGCAGGTCAAAGAAGTGAGGATAAGATGGGCTGGGCCTGTCATCTTCGTTGAGATTGTAGTAGAGATGGAGCCGTACCTTACAATAGATGAGTCGCATCCGCTTACAGAGGTTATAGAGGGCAAGATAAAGGAGAAGATAGAAGGGGTAACTTCTGTTGTGGTACACGTCGAACCTGTCGAACGAAAAGAGTTTACTCTGCTTGTGCCAGTGGACTCTGCCAGTGAGCATTCAAACATAAGCAAGGTGCTCGGCAAGTCGAAGATTTTTGCAATCGTAAGGCTTTCGAGGAGGGAAAAGGAGTTTGAAGAGCAAACAAAGTTCATTGAGAATCCGTTCAGGAAGAAGGAGCACATAGGGCCTTACTTCAGGGATCTCATAGCAAAAGAGGGCGTTACCGATGTAATCTGCGCAAACGCAGGCGAAGGCGTTTACGGAGTGATTTGTTCAAGGCGGCTTTTCTGCTGGCAAGCAGCAAGTGGCAGCCTTGCAGATAATGTGAAAAAATTCAAAGCCAAAGAGCTGAAGAAATTTGTGTTCAATCCTTGACAGACGCTGCCTTTCTTAGCCTGTTCATAATCGCCAAGCCTATCCCTCTTTCAGGGAACGTCTGCGCTATGCCTATATCTGCGTCGGTTTTGTCTAGTCTTTTCAAAGCGTCGAACAGGTTTTTTGCTATTTCGTACATATTCTGTTCGCTGCCAAGCGCTATCGCATCTACGCCGTTGAAATGGCTTGCGGTTTCATTGCTTACAAGCAGAATGGGCTTCAGCCCCTTATTTTTTGCATCGTCAATTGCCTTTGCAATCTTATCCTTATCGCACAGTACTAGAGGCTTGTCCGGTGCGTAATGCCTATACTTCATTCCAGGGGCTATCGGCACATCTGCAGTTTTCAGCCCCCTTGCTCCTTCGCTCACTTCTATTCTGCCAAATATCCTCTCCAATTCCTCAACCGTAAAAGGTCCGGGCCTAAGCAACGCTGGAGGATTTCTGGTTATGTCTATAATCGTAGACTCAAGCCCGTAGAACGTGTTTCCAGCATCTAGCAATACGTCGACCTTGTCCTTAAATTCCTCAAACACATGCTCCGCCTTCGTTGCACTGGGCTTTGTAGCCAAATTGGCGCTTGGCGCTGCGATTGGAACGCCACTTTGCCTTATCAACGCCAGCGCTACTGGATGCGCAGGCATTCTCACTGCCACTGTCGACAAGCCTGCTGTTGCCGAGCGAGCTATTTTGCAGCCTTCTTTCTTTTTGGCAACAAAGGTTATGGGCCCGGGCCAAACCTTGTTTGCAACATTCTCTATTTCTTTTGCCTGTTCTGTGTCAACTATCTCAAAGAATTGCTCAATGCTTGCTATATGAATTATCAAGGGGTTGTCAGCAGGCCTATTTTTCGCCTCAAAAATTTTTCTAACCGCGTTTTCGTTAAAGGCGTCAGCGCCAAGTCCGTAGACCGTTTCAGTAGGAAAGGCAACCAGATTGCCGCTCCTTATGGCTTTTGCTGCAACTTTTATCTTTTCCTCTTCAGGATAAAACGGATTTACCTTGATTAAGATCATGCCTATCGTTTAACGCTTGCACATTTCAATTCTGTCACCAATTCTTATGCCTATCTTTCTTGCACTTCCTGCATTCAGTTCAAGCACGTAGTTTGCTTCTTTATTCGGGTAATATACTTTGCAGTGGAAAAGCCTGCAGGGCTTTGCGCGCTCAACAAAGTCTACTACTCTCATGTGCTTGTCAAGCCATAGTATGTCTATGCTGAACTTCATGTTTAGCATCCATATGCCGGGCTTGCCGTTCAAGCCGACAAACAGCATGCATTCGTTGGGCTTTAGCCTTTCCCAGTGCATTAGCCCGTAAGCCCTTTTTAGCCACGTGTCAGCAACATAAGCGTTTAGCCTTGTTTTGCCTATGCACAACCCCTTGACAGCGTAGCTTCTTGGCCTAAAGCACATTTTATTTCACTACTGCCTGGCTCTGCTCTCTGAGGAATTGGGTAAGATAATGTTTGCTGCCGGTGCCCTTGCCTGTTACTCCGCTGCCTTTCCATCCTACAAATGTATGCGCTCCGACTATGGCTCCTGTTGTGGCGCTTGTAGGCCTGTTTACATATACCACCCCAGCCTGTATCTTGTCTAGGAATTGCCTTATTTCTGAGCGCTTCTTGCTGTATAGGCCTGCTGTCAATCCATACTCGGTATCGTTTGCCTTCTTCAAGGCTTCTTCAAAGGTCTTGTATGTATCGAGTGCAAGTACAGGCACGAACAGCTCCTCGTGCATTATCCTGCTGTCTTGGCTTACCTCCACAAGCGTAGGTTCCACATATATGCCGTTTAGACCTGTATTGACTACATTGCCGCCATAAAGCACCTTGCCTGTCCTTTTAGCTTCTTCCACAGCAGCAGTGTATTTCTGCAATGCCGACTTGCTTATAAGAGGCCCCATGTAGACTTCCTTCTTGAGAGGATCGCCTATTACAAAGCTTCTCATCTTTTCTATCATCTTTGATACAAACTCCTCTTTTATCGATTCATGAACGTAAACCCTCGAGCATGCGCTGCATTTCTGGCCATCGAATCCGAAGGCTGCGCTAGCTACGCCTGTAACCGCGTCGTCTATGTTTGCATATTTTGAAACAATTGTCGGGTTCTTGCCACCCATCTCCACTACGAACACCTTCTGCAATCCGAGGTCTACTGCCTTCTTTATCATGCTCGTGCCGGTGGCTCTTGAGCCTGTAAATACAATTCCGCTTACATCTTTGCTTATCACCAACTCATCCCCTACCTCGGAGCCTGGGCCGGTGACATAATTGAAGACGCCATCTGGCAAGCCTGCACTTTTGAAAAGCTCGTAGATCTTGTAGCCTGTCATCATTGACATGTTGTCTGTGCTTGAAGGCTTGAATACTACCGTATTGCCCGTTATCAATGCGCCTACCGACATTCCAACAGATATTGAAACAGGGAAGTTGAACGGTGCCAGAACTCCGAAAACGCCATATGGCTTCATGGCGATGGTAATCTTTTCCTCTTCGCCCGGCGCGCCTTGGAAGCCCGCGCTGACTTTTGCTGTGCTTCCTGTAAGCTTGGTTTTTCTGTAGTAGCCTTTATTCTTCTCATACTCATCCGCATAGTAATTCATAAAATCTATTGCTTCATCAACCTCGCCCACAGACTCGTATCTGCTCTTTCCGTTCTCTATGCTGAGTATTGCAGCAAGCACAAACTTTTCCTTCCTGAAAAGTTCCACCGCATTCCTGAATATTTTTACTCTTTCCTTATAGCTGAGCGAGGACCATGATTCAAAAGCCGCCTTTGCCGCTTCTATTGCCTGATCCGCATGTTGCCTAGTGCCTTTCTGGAATCTGCCTATCAGCGTACCGTCTATTGGAGAGTTTTCAACTATTTCTTCGTTTGCAAAAACTTCCTTGCCTGCTATGTACATTGGTATTCGCTTGCCAAGCACATTCTGTTTTACATAGTTTACCGCGTCTTCGAAGTTTTTGTCAAATTCTGCTTCTTTGCCTTCTTCCACAAAATGCCTGTATGTAAACTCGTTTTCAAAACCAGCCATGTAATCACTACCAATATTGCAACAAACATTTTAATAACATTATAAACAAGAATTAGGCACGTATGGAAATAGTCAGCGAAGGAAAGGCAAGGATCATGACCGAAAACGCCTTCTACAATCCAAAAATGAAAAGGCTCAGAGACATCTCAGTGGCTTTGCTGAAAGCAACTATGAAGCCAAGGTTTACAGTGTTAGATGCGACAGCCGCAACCGGCATAAGAGGGATAAGGTACTTGCTCGAAGCCGATGCTGGGAAGGCCGTATTTCTAGAGATAAACAGCAGCGCTTATGCCACGCTTCTCAACAACATAAACCTTAACGGAATAGAAGCCAAAGCAGAGGCAAAGAATGCTAGTATACAAGAGTTTGCAAATACATCAAAGGAAAGGTTTGACGCCATAGACCTTGACCCTTTTGGCACCCCTGCACCTTACATATTTGACCTTCTGAAGCTTGCTAAAGACAACACCCTATTTATGGTAACAGCTACAGACACAGCTACTCTCTGCGGAGCAGAGGCGCATGCTTGTTTAAGGCTTTATGCTGCTAAGCCCATACACGGAAAGCTGTGCCATGAGGCGAGCATACGTATTCTGCTTGCGTTTTTGGCGAGGATTGCTGCGCAGTTTAATTTCGGAATAGAGCCGTTACTTAGCTTGGCTGAGCTTCACTATATCCGAGTTTTTGTCAAGCTTAAAAAAGGAGCGCAGAAGGCGGTGGAAAGTGTGAAAGAAATAGGGCTTGCATCGTTGTGCAGAAAGTGTCACAGCTATTATCTAGCTAAGTTGTTTAGCAGTGAGAAGATTGCATATACCTGCAGCTTTTGCGGGAGTGGCACAGAGGCTTTCGGGCCCTTGTGGTTGGGAAGCATAAACAACAAGCAGATGCTAAGGAAGGTAGCAAGCCTACTAGAAGACAAGACAGCAGCGAGTATAAGTGCAATAGCTTCAGAGCCTGACGTGCCTTTCTTCTATAGCCTTGACGAGATTTCAAGCTATCTAGGAATTGGTTCTGTGCCCCTTGACAAGGTTATTTCAGAATTGAAAGAGAGAGGAATAAGTGCGAGTAAGACTGTATTCTGCAGCAATTGCATTAAAGCCGATGCAAAAATTGGTGCAATCATTGATGCAGTGAAGAAAGTAAATGGCTCAGTTATACATAAGGTATAGTGCCACTAAAAGGAAAAGTATTTATATGAGCTAATTCAATAAGTATAATCGGTGAAAGAGGTGGGGGTGGAAAACGGGGGACGTATAGGATACCCTGAGTTTGCGAAAGCAATAGCTGCAAGCGATGGCAGGGCATACGACGTAGAAGGTGCGGAGAAAAAGGATCTGGCCTACATCGTAGAAAATACCTGCATCTATTGCGGCAGGCTAATGGCAAAGGATGAGGTCAAGATCCTGCCACCAAGCTACGTCGTAGAGAGAGACCCATACGTTAGGAACGGCGTTGTGAAGCGCAGGCTAATGTGCGTGAAGTGCTACAACGAAATAAAGAGCGCAGCGAAAGTAAAAGAACCGTACGCACAGAGAAGCTTGCACAACAACATAATAGTGAAGGGCTTAGTAAAGGGGTTCTTGTTCAACAAATAATAAGGTAAGCAAGCAACCTCAGGGTTTGTTTTACTTTTCTTTTCTTTTTTCTTTTCTAGCTGGCCTCTTTTGTTGATTTTAACTTTGCTAGATAAAGCTTATTAATAGCAAGAGCCATTATTATTACTGGTGTGGTATTGACTTTGTTAGTAGAGAAGCAAACACACCTTAACAAATATGAAGAGGCGGCCAGGGCAGCAGCAGATTATCTCGTTAGCCAGATAGGTCTGGATGGCTATCTTTCCGCAGCCAAAGACTACAAATGGTACAAACCTCACTGGTTCAGAGATGCCTCTTGGGTTGCTACTGCTCTTATTCGTTATGCAGGTTATTTGAAAGAGAGAGGGCAAGAATATAGAGAGTACCTAGAAGCTGCAAATCGTATTATTGAATTCAACATCGGCGCTTTGGAGAAGTATATTCCTAACTTGCAGAATAGCCTTAAAATAAACCTCGAAGATGAGGAATTTTTCAAGCTTTACAATCACATGCCTGCCAGGGTCGGAAGGTCTAAAGAGCTATACAACGAAGACGGAATGGATGATACCCCTCAGAAAAATGTTGCAAGGAGCTGGCTTTTGCAATACGATACTATCCCGCTAATCCTTATGGCTCTTTACAAAAAGCATCAAATTTTCGGGTTAGATGCTAAAGAAGTCGCGTTTTTAAAAAGCAACGCAGTCACCATTGCAAACTATCTTGGTAAAATATTTGGTACTGAATGCGCTTCTGTTTGGGAGATAGAATCTGAGCTTCTGCATGCTTATGATGTAGCAGCAATACACTTTGCATTCAAAGTGCTTACTGAGTTCTCTGAGCAGTATGAGTTAGGCATTGACGAGAAGGAAATAGAGCAGATAAAGAATACGCTATACAAAGGCGATCCCCTTCAGTTCCTAAAAAGGTTCTTCGTTCATGGTGGCGTGTTGTATCGAGCCAAAAGAAGCCTCGAAAGTAAACCGGTAATAGAAAAAGGCGTCGGCTCATCAGCAATATTCATCTTTCTCAATTTCGGAATAACGGGTAACGATCTAGGCGCTCAAGAAATAGAAAAAAACACCATAGAGCGCATCGAGGCAGACCTTTTCAATGGCAACATGCTGCCAATAAGATTTCTTGGAGACACCTATTTTAACGGTGGGCGGTGGCTTCTCTTAGGCCTTTCTTTTGCTGAATACTATGCAAATACCAATAAGTTGGAGAAAGCAAAAGAAATTTTGGATTATGTAATAGACAAATACAAAGGTTCGTATCCCGAGCAGGAGCTTGTAAACCCTGCCAGCCCAGGTGCTGACGAAGGGCGTATAAAGGAAAATGGGGGCAAACCGATTCAAGACCTTGCCTGGTCCTACGCTGCGGTCATAACCGCTTCGCTTGCAGTTTTGTCTGCGATGCAAGAAAGCATAAAGGAGGCAATGAGATGGTAGATAAAGAAAAAGTTTAAAAGCTTCTAGCCAAAATTTATACCGATTAAATGCTGCTATACATACTCGCCTTTGGTGTAGTAGCTTTGCTGTTTTCGCTTGCAGCAGCATATGTCACTCTCAGAAAACCTGCAGGAAGCAAACAGATGCAAGAAGTTGCCAGCGCCATAAAGCAGGGTGCAACTGCATATCTCAACAGGCAGGGTAAGGTAATAGGAATATTTGCAGTGGTGCTTGCCATACTTTTCTTCATTCTTTTCTATGAGCGCAACGGTCTGCTCATCGACATCGCCTTTCTGACAGGTGCTTTGACCTCTTATCTTACTGCATACTTGGGCATGAATGTCGCAGTAAGGGCCAATGTAAGAACAACGGAGATGGCAAAACACGGAGCTGAAAATGCATTCTACACAGCAATAGTCGGCGGTGCTGTGACAGGCTTTGCTGCCGTTGGCTTCGGCATAATAGGCTTGGTGCTCATACTTAACTTAGTAGGCCTGGACAAAATACCATTGCTTATCGGCTTCGGCTTCGGCGCCTCGCTTGTTTCGCTTTTTGCAAGGGTCGGGGGCGGAATATACACAAAGTCTGCAGACGTGGGCGCTGATTTGGTTGGCAAGACCGAGCTCAATCTGCCCGAAGACGACCCAAGAAATCCTGCGGTAATAGCCGACAATGTAGGAGATAATGTAGGAGACTGCGCAGGCATGGCTGCCGATGTATATGAAAGTTATGTTGTTACTATTGTTGCGTCCTTGCTTATTGCTGCGGCAATGCCAATAGTCAAGCCTAGCCTTGTTGCGTATCCTTTTGTGATTGTAAGCATAGGCGTTGTGGCTAGCTTGGTTAGCATGCTTTTCCTTAAAGGTGCAAAGGCTGAGTTGACGCTTTACAAAGGCATAGGCTCTGCTGTGGTAACAGCTGCGCTGCTCGATCTCCTTGCCACATATCTCATGGGCTTCAGCCTCGCATATTTTGTTCCAGTGCTATCAGGGCTTGTTCTTGTGATTTTGCTTTTCGCGATAACAGATTACTTTACAGGCAGGCATACAGCAAGGGTCATAAAGGTAGCCCAAGCAGCGCAAGGCGGAGGCGGCACTGACGTTATCATGGGTCTTTCGGTAGGCCTCAGGTCAACAGTTTGGCCAGTTGTGGCAATAGTTGTGGCAATACTTCTTAGCTATGCAGCAGTGGGCGTTTATGGAATTGGGATCGCTGCTGCTGGCATGCTGTCACTTACGGCGACTGTTCTTACCATAGATTCGTTTGGCCCAATCACCGATAACGCGGGAGGCATAGCTGAGATGAGCCATGCAGAAGGGAAGGTGAGAGAGGTAACAGACCTGCTCGACGCTGTAGGGAATACAACTAAGGCAACGACTAAAGGCTTTGCAATAGGCAGCGCAGCACTTTCGGCAACTGCTTTGTTCGTAGCATATGCCAGCGCCGCTAAGCTAAGCATAATTGACGCGCTGAATCCTAGCGTGACAATAGGCATTTTCATTGGCGCCTTGCTGCCTTTTGTCTTTTCCTCGTTCCTCATGGAAGCAGTGAGCAAAGGCGCTGAAGCGTTGGTAGAAGAGGTAAGAAGGCAGTTCAAGACAATAAAAGGACTGATGTCAGGAAAGGCCAAGCCAGATTATGCGAAAGTAGTAGATATGACAACGGTAAACGCTTTGAAGAACCTTGTAGTACCTGAGCTTGTGGCGATACTTGTACCAATAGCTGTGGGCCTAATACCTTATCTTGGCAGGCAGGCCCTTGCAGGCTTGCTTGTCGGCATGATACCTGCTAGCTTCATGCTTGCACTTTTCATGGCCAACAGCGGCGCAGCAATGGACAATGCTAAGAAGTACGTGGAAGCAGGCCACTTCGGAGGCAAAGGAAGCGAAACCCACAAGGCCGCAGTAGTGGGCGACACTGTAGGGGATCCGCTGAAGGACACTGCAGGCCCTGCTCTTAACTCGATGATAAAGGTAGTGAGTACAATCTCCATCCTTCTTGCGCCGTTCTTTGTTGCAACCTTGCTTCTCTAGCTGGCAAAAGATTTTAGCAGAGCAATGGCTTGTTTGATGCCGGCCTTAGAGGATCCGGCAGTCCTAACTTGGAAGGTGTATGGAATTTCGCATATTTTCAGCTCGCCGCTCTTTACGCACTTGAGCAGGTCGAACAATACCTTATACCCTTCACCAACAAATCTTTGTTTGTTTTTTGAATAGATCGATTTGAAAAGTTCAGTCCTTACGCCGAAAAAACCTGAGAAGATGTCTTTGCTTGTCTGTTTTCTTCCTAGTTTCAAAACAACAAGGCCGAGAAGCATTAGAGATTTGGAGATAAACTTTCTCCATTTTGACCACTTGGTTACATCCGCCCTTACTGCTATCGCCAAATCATGGTTAAGAAGGCATTTTGCTACTTTCGCCACAACTTCTGGAGGATGTTGCAAGTCTGCATCCATAACTATTGCATAGGGCGTTTTAGCCTCAAGGAGGCCATGCACTATGCTGTGCGTAAGCCCTCTTTCCAAACCCATTCTCTTCCTGTCCACAAACCTTACTTTCTTGTTTTTTCTTGCTATCCTTTCCACAATCTTCTTTGTGTTGTCCTTAGACCCGTCATCCATTACCAGCACGCTTATTCCTTTATAGTGGCTCAAGAGATAGCGTATAAGCCTGCCTATCGTTGCTTCCTCATTCAACGTTGGGAGTATAACTGTGTAATTGGCATAGTCTATCATTCAATCGCTGCAAAGAGGGCAGCATAACTAAGCACCGCCCTTATAATTCCATTCATCATAGGTACACGTGAAGTTATGGTTTCTATTATTTTTATATCCCTCTTCCTTACTGCTTTTGTAAGCCCTATTATCGGCGGATATACTATGAACAGTAGTACAAACGCCACTGCAAGTTTGAGTGTCGGGTACATTTTGATTAAAAGCACAGGCATGAATACTAGTACGAGCAGCAAGTTTGCAAAAGCTATTCTATAAATTCTTCGTGGAAACACCTTTATGGCGTCTTTTCCTATTTCATGCAAGTACAAGAAGTCTGCAATAACTGGGCCCACAAAATACAGCACTCCGATAAGTGCGTAGATTGTGAAATAGGGTATTAGCAGCACCAGCAAAGCAAGCTCCGTCAATCCGACCAATGCAGAGAATGCAAGCACCTTCTTTACCTTCGCTTTGCTCACAACAATAGAGCTTGCAGGAGCGCCAAGTATTGAAATTAGCAATGAGGCGCTCATTATGGCGATGTAAACATACACGCCCTCATATCTTGGAAATACTGTATACATTATCGGATGCGCGAACATTACAAAGAACACAACAAACGGCGTTGCGAAAAGGTAGATAAGATAAAGCATGTAAGACAATATTTCGCTAGTTTCCTTCTTGCGCTCCAGGTTTAGCGAAGAAAAGAAGGGAAGCAAGACCACCATCGAGCCGGTAAATATGCCGAGTATGCTTTCAACCCTTGAAGCTACTCCATAATCGCCTATTGTGCTAGAGGCTACGTACATGGCAAGGAGCATTACGCCGATGTTAGAAGGTAGCGAGGAGAAGAAGTTTGAGCCTGCTATAGGGAGAGAAAAAGAGAATATGCTTTTCGCCCTTTCCTTAAACTCTTTAATGCTCAAAGCTATAGGAGTATGCTTCCTTATCCTCCATAAAACTACCAAAGATCCTATGGACAATCCTGCAAAAAGCCCCAGCACTGCGCCCATCACGCCGAACCCTAGCAAAACTAACGCCACGCTTACCGTTGCTTGCGAAACCGTGTAGACTATGCTGGCAATAGTGCTTCCTTTGCCGTCGTTGAATCCTATCAGTGCCCCGTGCCCAACGCCGTAGAGCATTGAGAACACTATGCTTACAATTGCCACAATCAATACTCCGAGATAGGCGAAGGAATGGAATAGGGCAAAAGTAAGATAGTGTGAAAAGGCAAGGCCCACTAAAACAATAATCGTGCCGAGCAGGAGTATTGTAGCAATGCTGCTCCCTATAAGTCTTTGTAGCCCGTCAGAGCTTTTCGTCTTTGGTATATTTCTCTCCAAATACGTTGCTATGCCGAAATTGCCCACTGCGCCAAAGGCTCCAGCAACACTCACCGCTATTACATAAGCTCCGTAGTTAGAAGGCCCAAGAAGCCTTGCAATAGCGACAAACGCGAGGCCGTAGACTATCAGGGTAAAAAGCCCACTGAACGCTAAGTAAGAGGCAGTGGTTGTCGCCTTTACGCTCTTTTCCTCTATGCTTTCTTCAGCTTCGTAGGGCATTTAAGCACTATACAAATTTTCCAGTATATTCTATTAATCCCTTAGCCCAGCCAGCATGCAAGGATTCTGCAAAGCGCCTTAAGTCGTTTATGCCTTCCTTATCAACAACTTTGAGAAGGCCGAGCAAAGGAGGATAAAGCAGAAATGTTACTAAAAGCCCATACCCTATTTCGAGCAAATTGCCTTTTATTATATTGCCAGCTAGCAGCAGCATGCCGAGCAAAATGTTCGCAAGATAAACCTTAGCAAGCTTCATGGAGTTTATCCTTATTTTCAAGTCTTTTTCTGTAGCGTATGCAAACGCGAAGCTCGATACTATGCCGCCGACAATGAATATCGCCACTACTGCCCCAGATGCGCCCAAAGCAGGTATTAGAACGAGCAATGCGACAAGTTGTGCAATTGCGGTAGCGAGGTAAAACTTCATGACCTTTATCGTCTTCTCTCTAGCAGTGAAAATTGTTGCTAGCAGTCTCCCAAGCAGGAACAAAGCCAAGCCCAAGGATGCAATAGAGAGATAAATCGGAGCTAGCTTATACTTGTTTGACAGGAGTAAAAAGACCAAAGGCTTGGAA
>ERZ1669247.206-NODE-206-length-25309-cov-5.538331_pt1 | contig 25309 bp, 27 predicted proteins | sample MGYA00579297_ERZ1669247 | MGnify/ENA primary metagenome ERZ1669247 (study PRJEB41166, sample SAMN08046056) | hot springs metagenome | biome: hot spring; feature: acid hot spring; material: thermophilic sediment; isolation source: thermophilic sediment from acid...
TAGTAGCACAGTAGAACGTTAGTTGTTGGGTATGTACCCACGCTTTGGTTTCAAATCTGAGCAAAAAGATGAACCCTCACGTTCCATACAATGTTGCCACTTCTTGTATTGTCGAACATGGTCTTCATAGTACTTGGAAACGCCTTCTGTCCCGAGTGTCAAGGATATTTCGTAACGGTATCCGGGCTCCAACCACCTACTGACTGCCTCTACCTTGCGAATACTAGCCAGATTTCTGATGAAAAAGTCTCCATTGTGCAAGGCTTGTATTCGTCGATATCTTTCAAAGAAGTTGACACCGGAATGGGCTGTGTAAAAATGTATGTTGTGGTGCTGGAAAAAATAAACATAAGGCTCCAATCGATGTAGATGTCGTAAGGTGCTGGCACTAGGCGTGATTTGCCAAGGAATACCACCTGATAACAGTCCCTGTGATTGTAAAGTGTTTACATATCGCCCTAGCTGCATCAAGTTATTCCACGCTACTACCGACGTCTCGTATCCCGCACGTTGGTAGGCTTTGGCTACGATCATCGCGCCGTATCCACCTAAACCTTGCAGATCGGTTTGCGCCTTGTAAGGGCTGATGTTGTGCCAGTCTATTGAGTAAGATATGTCTTTCGGGAAAGTCTTGGCTTCTTGGTATGTTTGTTGCAGATGGGCTTCTATACGTTTAATTTTATGATGCAAAGACAACACGACCAAAGGAATGATGAATATGACAAAAAGGATCCCTAACCAATAGCTTCCTTTTTCTGAACTTTCTTCGAGCTTCTCTACTTGCACAGCGACTAAATAGTCACAGATTATTCCCAAAAAAGCAAATAGAAGAATGACATCCATATGAGGGTGCTCTTGTGTTATATGATGATACCATGTCTGTGTTGCAAGCGGTGGTATAAAAATTCCTAATAAGAACAAAGTGATAGAAAACATACCAATCTTCCATCCCAGACGAAACTTGATGGTTGTAAAGAGTATGGATGCACCAGAAAGTAGTATGATACTCAGATTACACAGTAAGGCCCAATGATAGTTCTTGGCGACGTACTTCTCCAAAAAATTCTGTGGATGAGGAAAGTGTGGGCTATGTTGGAGGATAAAAAATAGCACAGTGATTCCAGATAATAACATCCCGAAGAACCATACTCTGGCCGCTTTTGCAAGATTTTCCAAAAGCCAAGCCTTATCTATGTCTGAAAAAGACTCTGTAGCTAACTCCATATATGTCTCCTAAAAAATGGTTACATACTGATATGCGTTTTTTTACTAATCATAAAAAGAGTTTCAAGATACTATAACGTATTCCTGAATGTGAATCGACTCATACTTATATCTTATAGTATGAAGTCTTCATGGGGTGGCAATTCTGAGTAGGCAGCATCTATGGCATGCAGCAAAGCAGTTACCTTTTGTAGCTCAGAAGGAGAGAAGTCATATCTTCCAGACCAAATCATTCTCACTGAATCTTCTTTATCCGTCAGTTCTCTTTCTACTTGCTCAGGAGTGGGAGTCCAGTCCATCCTTTCCGCCCAACTTAAGCGAGCGCTAATGTTACTATCAGTCAGGCCCGCTTCAACAGAAGCTTCGTCTATGCTCATATGAACCTCTCATAGTACCATACTGTGCTTTTCACGCTATCCATGCCACCTTACATATCTATAGCACAAAGTCCTCGCAGGATGTTATACTCATGGAGGTGTCTTCTGTAGAATGCAGCAGAATGCTCGCTTTTCTTTCCCATGCATCTCTGAGGTGAGTATTGCGAGAACGCAATCCTATTCGTATATCTGTTGCAGTAGGATGATATTCATCTCTCAGTATCCATGCTGCTGTAATTAGTGTGCTTTCATCCCTTAAACCTCTTTCTATCTGCTCTGGAGACGCAGTGTAATCAGATCTTTGTGCCCAAGCCAGTCGCACTTCTTCTGCCTCGTCCATCAACCCTCTTTCTATTTGTTCAGGGGTGGGAGTGTAATCCATGCGCTCAGCCCAAACCGACCTTACTCTCCAGTTATCATCCGTCAATCCTCTCTCTATCTGCTCCGGTGTGGGAGTGAAGTCCATTCTTTTGACCCAATTAGCCCGAATATTCCAATGCTCATCGCACAGGCCTCTCTCTACTTGGTGCGCAGACGGTGAATAGTCTTTCTTTATGGCCCATATCCATCTTACACTTTCTGCCTTGTCTGTTAGTCCTCGTTCTATTTGTTCTGGTGTGGGAGCAACACCCATTCTACCCGCCCACAGTAATCTGGTAAAGCTGGAACTGTCTGTTAAACCACGCTCTATTTGTTCAGGAGATGCTGTATAGTCGCGTCTTTCTATCCATGCCCACTTCGTTTCTTCATGTGTTTCTGTCAGTCCTCTATCTATCTGCTCAGGAGTGGGAGTAAAGTCCATCCTTCGAGCCCATGTTATACGTATATCAGGAATAGGGTCTGTCAGTCCTCTCTCTACCTGCTCAGGAGTGGGAGTGAAGTCCATTCTTTTGGCCCAAGCCAGTCTGACGTCTTTACTAGAATCAATCAGTCCTCTCTCCACTTGTTCGGGTGTAGGAGTCCAGTCCATTCTTTCTGCCCACTGCTCTCGAGTATCTACATCTTCGCTCATCAGACCGAGTTCTATTTCCGGTGTTTGCATGAAACTAAGTCTCCGTGTCTATGCCTAATGATACATACTTTATGGAGCATCTTGGTAGTAACGTAGAGTCGATTACTTATTGGTGTCTGACGGGTATCTATTAGCAATGAAGAACTAGTGAGATAGAAAGCATTAAAAAAGTGCGTAGGTCACCTAACATAGTAACTACCACAATCTCTAATGAGTCCTGCCCATATAGCTAAAGAGTAGATAAGTCTGACATACATGTATCTTGTGCTGTCTCTATATCATTTTCGTACATACTAGCTAGTTTATCCGCCCACGCTTTTCTAAGCTTATGATCTCTATGATTCAGCCCTTTTTGTATATCCGTTGGACTTGGAAAAACATCTTTTCTTAGTATCCATGCTGCTCTAACATTCAAGTTACTGTCTTTCATGCCTCTCTTTATCTGTTTAGGATGCGCCAAGTAGTCATCTCTCTCAGCCCATGCCAGTCGCACATTTTCATACTTATCCTTCAGTCCTCTTTCTATGTGCTTATACGTAGGAGTGAAATCCCTTCTTTGTGCCCAAGCCATTCTTACTGTTGCATGAACATCAGACAAACCCATCTCTATCTGTTCGTGAGTAGGACTCCAATCTGTTCTTTGTGCCCAAGTGCATCTAACCCACTCACTTTCATCCTTTAACCCTCTTTCAACTTGTTCTGGAGTAGGTAGAAAGTCTGTTCGCTTAGCCCAAGCATCCCTGACTGCCCAATGTAAGTCCGTCAACCCTCTCTCTATGTCTTCTGGCGTAGGTGTAAAGCCCTTTCTGCGCATCCAATACTCTCTAACACACCAATCATGGTGAGTAAGTCCTTTTTCAATTTGTTCAGGAGTGGGAGTAAAGTCCATTCTCTGCACCCAAGAAATGACAACTGACACATGAGGATCTGCCAATCCTCGCGAGATCTGCTCTGGTGTAGGGAGATAATCTGTTCTTTTCACCCATGCGCATCTCACTCCCCACTCAGTGTCAGTGAGCCCTCTCTCTACTTGTTCAGGAGTAGGAGTAAAATCTTTCCTTTTGGCCCAAGTAGCTCTGATCCCCCACTGCGAGTCTGTCAGCCCTCTTTCTATCTGTTCAGGTGTGGGAGTGAAGTCCATGCGCTCAGCCCAATCTCTCCGTACTTCAACTCTTTCGTCCAACAAGCCTATTTCCACTTGCGACTCTGTGGGTCTTCGACCTGCTCTCTGGACTATAGGCAGCAGAGCACCGCCTACTGGGTGTGGATACTTACTACCTATGGAGTTTATTGCAACAGACATAATGAGGTCCTCATGCAATCATACTGCATCATACCTAGTTTCCATATAGTTTTCTAGTCATATGGACACTTAATATATCTACACTATTATAATAATCATAAAGAAGAGTACATAGCATCGTCTGCTTCTAGTGTCATCTCCGAAGCAGACTCGTGCATACTAGCCACTTTCTCTTCCCATGCTCTTCTCATTCTATGATTCTTGTGTTGCAAACCTCTCTGTACTTCGAATGGAGATGGAGAGAACTCTTTCTTCATTATCCAAGCTATCTTAATATCTAGATTTTTATCCTTGAGTCCCCTACGTATTTGCCCTGAACTAGCCTGATAGTCTGACCTCTGTGCCCACATTAGTCGTACTTGGTCGTCTTCGTCAGTGAGTCCTTTTTCGACCTGTTCTGGAGTGGGAGTACAATCCGTTCTTTGGGATATTATATATCTTATCTTTTGTTCTGTATCTATAATTAGATTGTCTACTTGCTCGGACTTAAGAGTAAAGTCCGTTCTCTTCAACCAAGCTGCTCTCACTGTCCATGATGTATCATGCAGTCCACGTTCTACTTGCTCAGGAGTTGGGCTAAAGTCGGTTCTTTCTGCCCATGCTTGTCTCACATATCTGCTGGAATCCGTCAATCCTCTTTCTATGTCTGTGGGAGTAGGGGTGAAGTCACTTCTTTGCGCACATGCATATCTAACAAACTCACTTTCTTCCGTTAAAGCTCTCTCTATCTGCTCAGGAGTGCATTGAAAGTCGCTTCTTTGAAGCCATGCTACTTGTACAGCATAGTTATTATCTGTGAGCCCTCTTTCTATCTGTTCAGGAGTGGGAGTGAAATCTGTTCGTGATGCCCAAGCTTCCCTCACTCTCCAGTGCTCATCCGTGAGTCCTCTTTCTATTTCTTTTTCAGTGAAACATGAAGACCTTTCTTTTATATTCACGTCTTCTCCGTCCATGGGAGCAGACTTGACTCTTTTGGCCATCGCCCAGCGTACTTTCCAGTCTGGGTCGGTAAGTTTCTCATGTATGCTCTTTTTTATACCAGCCATGACTCATCTCCTTTTTCGTCTACAATGCATGTGAAAGTTCTAGCATACTATACTGGAAAGTGGCCGGACGTACTGGCAATGTAATCTTGGTTTTGGGGTAGTCGATACACTTCATATACTTATGAGCATGTCACCATCATGCTGCTCCAGACTTTCAACATTCTTTTTTCTTACAAACTCTTCCCACTTTTGTCTTATGGAGTTGGACTCATGTGTAAGTCCCTGCTGAATGTGTGCTTCAGTCCACGGCACATCTGAACGTGATAACCAAATTATGACGATGCTCTCATCTGTCTCATGTAGCACTTTTTCTAATATATGGGTATTGAACTGGATGTTCGATCTCCGTGCCCACGCCATTCTCACCCAATTGTTATCATCCGTGAGTCCTCTCTCTACTTGCTCAGGCGTAGGATTATAGTCCTCTCTACACACCCATGCACGTCGCACGTTATCTTGGACATCTGTAAGTCCTCTCTCCACTTGCTCTGGAGTAGGAATCCAGTCCGCTCTTTTGGCCCAAGTCTGTCTTATATACTCATTCGCATCCGTCAACCCTCTTTCCACTTGCTCATGGGTGGGAGTGAAGTCCCATCTTTTGGCCCATTCGAGTCTGACACCATCATCTGTATCTGTGAGTCCTCTCTCTACTTGTTTTGAGTTGGGTTGAAAGTCATCTCTTCTGGCCCAAGCATGTTTAACATTCCACTCTACATCAGTCAACCCTCTTTCAGCTTGTTCAGGAGTAGGAGTGAAGTCCATTCTTCTAGCCCAAGCCTCTCTTACATTACTACATATGTCTGTCAGACCTCTTTCTACTTGCTCAGGTGTAGGAGTGAAGTCCATTCTATGAATCCAAGCTCTCCTCACTGTATTATACTCATCCCTTAGTCCTATTTCTATCTGCTGGGGAGTAGGAGTGTAGTCCATTCTTCTAGCCCAAGCTATTCTTACTTTTTCATCTTCGTCTCTTAGGCCTCTTTCTACTTGTTCGGGGCTAGGAACGTAGTCCAATCGCTCAGCCCAAAAGCACCGGACTCTCGGGTACTCATGAGTGAGACCGGACTCTATAGTTTCTGCACTTATACTCACATCCATCTCTCTTTATAAATTCTACCATATTTAACATAGCATGCAGATGGGTGGACATTCACCTGACGTGAGAGACTATAAAGAGGAGCACATAGACTCGCATTCATCTTGCGATACCTCCATACCTTTTTCATGCATACTAGTCACTTTATCTTCCCACACTTTTCTAAGTGCTTCATCTGGATGCTTCAATCCTTTTTGTATCTCTTCTGGAGTTGGCAAAACATCTATTCTTAGTATCCATGCCGCTTGAACTTTGAAGTCCTCATCTTCCATGCCTCTCTTTACTTGTTCGGGGCTAGCACGGTAGTCCTGTCTTTCCGCCCACGCCAACCTCACTATAGAATGAGCGTCTATGAGTCCTCTTTCTATCTGCTCAGGAGTAGGAGTAAAGTCTTCTCTTCGTGCCCATGCTGCTCTAATCAGTGCAAAGTCATCGGTCAAGCCTCTCTCCCGTTGTTCAGGAGTGTATACGCATTCCTTTCTTTCCACCCACGCAAGTTTCACGAATAGATTGTGATCATTCAAACCTCTTTCCATCTGCCATGGTGATGGAGTAAAATCCGTTCTCTTCGCCCAAGCCAGTCTTACTTCCCAGCTTCCGTCTGTCAATCCTCTTTGTATTTGCTCAGGAGTAGGTGTCTTTACTTTTTTTATCCATTGCAGTCTCACTGTGTAGTTGGGGTCTGTGAGTCCTTTTTCTATCTGTTCTGGTGTAGGAATAAAGTCCACTCTTTCTGCCCATGCTTTGCGTATCTCCCAGTCCTGGTCTGATAAACCTCGGACTATTTGATGTAAGTTTGGGCTGAAGTCTGTCCTTTGAGCCCACGCCTCACGAACGCCGAAGTACTTATCTCTTAGTCCTTTTTGTACTTGAAAAGATGTAGGAGTCCAGTCCTTTCTTTTCGCCCAAGCCAGTCTCACTTCCCATCGGGAGTCCGATAATCCTATGTCTATCTGCTTTGGCGTAGGAGTATAGTCCTTTCTTTGTGACCAAGCTAACCGTACACTTTTATACTCGTCCGTCAGTCCTCTCTCCACCTGTTCTGGAGTAGGAGTCCAATCCATTCTTTCAGCCCAACTGGTTCTTACTGAACCATTTTCGTCTGTCAGTCCTCTTTCCACTTGCTCAGGAGTAGGAGTATAATCCATTCTCTTGGCCCATGTCATTCTTACTTTTTCATTTTCGTCTTTTAGGCCTCTTTCTATTTGTTCTGGAGTAGGAGTCCAGTCCATCCTCTCAGCCCAAAAGTGCCGGACTCGTGGATACTCATGAGTAAGACCAGCTTCTATGTCTTCTGTACTTATACTCATGGTTATCTCTCTACGGACGATTCTTGGTGGTGTGAGTCATGATCTTTATTCCTTTGCATGATGCGTCATGCGGCATACTACAAATGCATAATTACATCTGTTTCATTACTTTGAGACTCTGCCGCATACTGCCTTTGTAGAATTTTTTCCCAACATTGTCTTACTTTTTTTGATTCGTGTGTGAGTCCCTGCTGAATCTGTGCATCATTCCATTTTATATCTGCACGCTCTAACCATGCTACTAGAACGTGTTCTTTACGAGCATATAATGCTCTTTGCACTTGTTGAGGTGTAAGGGTGATGTCTGTTCTTTTTATCCAGTCTATTTGGACATACTCATCGGCATCAGTGAGTCCTCTCTCTATCTGAGCAGGAGTAGGAGTATAATCCGTTCTCTGTGCCCATAGCATTCGTACTCCTCTATTTTCATCTGTTAGTCCTTTTTCTACTTGCTCAGGAGTAGGAGTATAATCCATTCTTTGTGCCCAAGCCTGTCTGACCCATGAGTCATCATCCTTAAGTCCTCTTTCTATCTGTTCAGGCGTAGGAGTGAAGTCCATTCTTTTTGCCCAAATCACACGAATAGTGTAATGACTATCTCGCAGTCCCCTCTCCACCTGCTCTGGAGTAGGAGTATAATCCATTCTCTCCGCCCATGCTCTTTTCACATCCAATTCTGTGTCTGTCAGACCTTGCTCTATCTGCTCTGGTGTAGGAGTGAAGTCTGTTCTACGCGCCCAAGTTTTTCTGACTAACTTCGATGTATCTTTTAGACCTAGGGCTACTTGATGTGGAGTAGGTGTAAAATCAGTTCTTTTTGCCCAGGCCCATCTTACGTCTTTATGAGTGTCCGATATACCTCTGTCCACTTGTTCTAGAGTAGGAGTCCAGTCTAATCGTTCTGCCCAAGCTTCTCTGACATGTTCATTTTTATCTAATAAGCCTCTCTCCACTTGTGCTGGAGTGGGAGTGAAATCCGTTCTCTGCACCCACGTCCATCGTATTCCATGGTCTTTGTCCGTCAAACCCTTTTCTATCTCTTCTGGAGTAGCAGGAGATATATTATAGTTCTCCCACTCATGAGTAGGTGTATCTTTTTGAGTAAGTTTATCTAATACTCTTTTTAATGAGAACGGCATATGCTTATTAGTAATCCTGTAATGACCCTTTTACATTATAGCATAGCATGCTCGATAGTCATAATAGACAACGTCAAGAGATAGGTACTATGTCGCGGATTACTGTTAGTATATCTCAGTTAGCGTATACTTAGGACAGAGTGTATTCTTTTTTCATAGCCCATACTAGTCTTATCTGTACTAGAACACTACTCACATACTTAAGGCGACCTCTGAATGGTTTACCATGCCTGATTTCTTTACTCTTTCAGTAACTTCCTTAAGCAGTTCTATAATAAACTCCCGATCTTCCTGGGATATCTCTGATTCCTCGGAATGAGCAAACGATTGGAACTTCTCTATCAAAGGTAGCAGTTCCACGCGAGATGTGTGCTTTAGCAGATGGCGTTTTTCATCATCTTCTACTCCGAGTTCGTTCAAGTCTTCAAAGTATCCTACTAAGTAACTTTTTTCCGCCGATTCCAGCAGGCATTCTTTAGTAACTATAGTAAGATCTTCTCTATCCCCTACGGGATAATGTGAATTAAACCACTTATAGTAGACTGCATCGTCATAGGATGAGCATGCATCTACGGCACGGTCTACATCAGATTCCCACTTATCTTGGGGAATAGCTAAAATATCCTTGAGTCCATCCGCTACAGTTTCGCAAAGAAACTGATAGGTTAATAGGGTAGGCACTCTATATTCCAAGCGTCGGAGTAATAAGTAAGTCGCCTGTTCAGCCATATGAGTAGTATGTAAGTTCTTCAACGGTATGCCTCCTTGGAAAGTCTTTGCTCGTTGATTATAGCAGTTTTGGTGAGAGTGTGCAAACACATAGACTATACGTCAGGATGTTGGGGTTCTTTAGAGTATTCATAGGACAAGCATATCGCATTCACTCATTTCTGTTTCTTCCGAGTGTAGCATGCTTCTCACTCTTTTTTCCCATATGGCACTTATATTGGGACTGGGGTCTTGTAGTCCCCTGCGGATTTGTTCATCCGTAGGAGTGTAGTCCATCCTTTCTGCCCAAGTAACTCTGACGATGGCATTGGGGTCAGTTAAGCCTATTTCTATCATATCCTCTGTAGGTGTAAAATCTTTTCTTCCGGCCCACTCACACCTGATAGAGCTTTCCTCGTCGGTTATGCCTCGCATGATTATACTTCGGGTTAATGGGTAATCTTGTCTAATAGCCCATGACAGTCTTACCATGGCAGCTTCGTCTTGCATGCCCTTTTCAGCTATCTCAGATGTGACTTTCCATTCTGGTCTTAAAACTGCAGCGGAACGGACTTTGGCATCGGGGTCATGGATTGCTCTCAATAGTTGATCGGGGTTGAGTGGTATATCTATTCTTTTCACTGTGTGATACCTTACCATGGAAGAATCATCAGTAAGCAATCGTTCCAGCTGCTCCTCATGAGTAGGATGGAAATTCCTATTCTTTATCAGTTTGATTCTATCCCACTCGTTTGGAGATTCTAATGTATTGTGAATACTGACTGCGTCCAGGTTCATGTGGCCTCCATACTTTCATAATACGATATATCAGAAAGTATATCCATACGCTGCAGAGTGTGGAGTCTGTTTTCATCTTGCTTTTATGAATACTAGGTAGTTATAGTGTACTCACTCTATCTGGACTCCATAAGTACAGTCTTATTATATGGTGTTGACGGTATGGGTGGTTGATTCATGATATGATGCGGTCATACAGCTTAGGAGGAATATATGGCTTTGGGTGTAGATGTGGGTTCTGGGATGACTCAGTGGATGTCCAGTAAGGGTGTTCAGGGTAAAATGCCTTCTTTGGTAGCTGAGTGGGACCCTGCCACTATGTCTGGTACCTTGGATAATCCTTATTTGGTGAAGGTGGGGCATATTGGTACTACTTTTTTGGTGGGTTCCAAGGTGCCTTTGGTGACTACGGAGGTAGCTGACACGCTGCGCGATGACTGGTCTGGTTCGGATCCGTGGTTGGCTTTGTTTTATGCTGCTTTGGATCAGTCTCAGGTTCTGGATGGTGCTGGCGAGATTCATGTGGCTGTGGGAGTTCCGCAGGCTTTGTATCGGGAGATGGGTCGTTACTTGTCAGATCGTTTGACTGGGCATCATCGTTTTGCCATCGATGGTCGGGAGTATGGAGTAGACTTGAAGGTGCGTGTATATCCGCAGGCTTCTTCGGCCATGGCTTCGGTGCCTTCTTTGTCTGATGTGGAGATGGCTGGTCTTATCGATGTAGGTACTTATACTACTGGCTTGTCAGTTATGCAGCATGTTGATGGGGAGTTCATCATCAATCATACTATGAGTGGTGGCATTGCTCGTGGTACTTCGGTGTTGGCTCGTAGCTTGCAAGCTTATTTGGATACTCATCATCAGATGCGCATGGACCTCTACCGAGTATATCCGTTGCTGGATAAGAAGGTGGTAAAGATTCGTGGCAAGGATGTAGACTTGGCGCATGCTGTGGATTCTGCTTGTGTGGCTCTTGCGGAGGATATTGTGGAGGCTGCTGATCGTGCTTTCCGGGGTGGTTCGGAGTTGGAGGTGATTGCCTTGGTAGGTGGTGGTGCTCGGTATGTGGAGCATAAGTTGAAGAAGGCTTATCCGCAGTTGCATATGTCGAAGAATCCTGAGTGGGCTGTGGTAGAGGGTCTGTTGGCTTATGCGGAGGCAGCTGAGGCTTCTTAGTGGTTCCGAGCAGTGTAGAGTCTATAAGGTGTCTATAGAGATTGTGTGTTTTACTGGGTATGGACTCTATACTGCTTGTTGGTTTTTGCATTGAGTGTTTACTGTAAAGCGTTTACTGTGCATTTTACCTAGTACAGATAGTATCTTTGTAGTGTCTTTGCTTGGAGTTTGTAGTGTGCTCGGTGTTTTACTGGGTAGATATAGTGTCTTTATTGTGTCTTAGTCTGTCTTTTTGTTGAATTTCGGCTCGGCATATGCTTGTTATTAAGTATGTATTCTATAAGAGATAGTGTACGGATAGTGTCTGTATTGTGTTCTGTGCTTTTGTCGGCTTTCGGTGCGGTATATGCTTTTTATTAAGTATGTATCCTGTAAGAGATAGTGTACGGATAGTGTCTGTATTGTGTGCTGTGCTTTTTTAGGCTTTCCGCGCTGTATACTGTAAAGTGATGTGTGGATTCTGTGAAGTATTGTGTCAGACAGATGTAGAGGATGTTTGCTTGACGTCTGTTGAGTGCTTATAGTACGTTGTATAGCATAAGGATAGGGTGTTTTATGTCAACTGAGATTGTGACTTTGCGATTGAACTTGAGTTTGCCTGATGATGCTTTGGTGTGGCGTTGGATGCATGCCATGTGTCCTGCGGATGTGCGGGGCAGGAAGCAGTATTTGAGTCGCATGGTGGTGTCGGCTTTGGTGAATGTGGCTCGTGAGCAGATGCGTTTGAATGCTGGTGGTGTGAGTGTCAACTTTCCTCCTTTGCCTAATGGTGGGGCTGTAGAGTTTGCGGGGGAGGCTGATAGGTTGCCTGCTGGTCATGGGGAGACTGGTTTTGTGGCTGTGGACGGTGCTGGTGTGGCTGCAGAGTCGTCTGTTGGTGCTGTTGATGAGCGGGTTTCTGCTCATGGTGTGGCTGCTTTTAGGGGTTTAAGTGATGCTGGTGGGGCTGTTGAGACCTTTTCTGTTGAGGATATCGGGGCGGCTTCACAGGTGTCGGATGGTGTGTCTGAGAAGCGGGTTATGGATAGTGCTTTACTTTCTGGTGGGTTGGCGGGAGAAGCGGATGGGGCTGTGAAGTCTTTTCCTCAATCTTCTGAGGATTCAGTGGAAACTGTGGAGTCGTCCAGTCCTGTTAAGAGGCGTTTGCCTAGGGTGGATTAAGTCTGTGCTTGCTCAGCACCCTAGTTAGTTTGATATTTTTGGATAGTTATTAGGTAGTGTTATATGAAATATAAGATGTCTCCTATATCTACTATATGTTCTACCTAGTAACTACCATCTTGACTTTGCTTTTAGTGGTTTTGTATCTTGTTTAAAGGAGAAATGCTCATGGAGTTTCGTAAAAAGGATATGAATATGAAAAAGATACTGTTGTTGACTTCCGTGTTGTTATCTGGTTGTGCTACTATGCAGGGTCCGGCGAAGCCTGTGCCTCCGCAGAGTAATAGGTTTTTGCAGGAGTTGGCTACTTCTGCCAAGCAAGCTGCTTCGTATCAGCAGAGTGTAGATGCTGTAACTCAGGCGCATGTACTCAGGCAGGTGCCACCGCCACCTCCGTCTAACTTGCCAGGAAAGATGGGTATGATGTTGGCTTTCCATTGGGATGGTACTTTGAATGGGGCGGTACATGCTTTAGCCAAGTATACGGGCATGCATGTCAGGATAGTGGGTCATGCTCCGATTCAGCCTGTCATGGTGTATGTCCATAGTAATAACACTACCGTAGCCAAGGTATTGTATGACTTAGGAATTCAGTCTGGTAATGATGTGGGTGTAGTACCTTTACCATCCAAGAATACTATCGAAATAGTTTATGAGTCTAAGCGGAAATTTGGAGAATAATCATGCCTTTTTTGAATGTTGCATACAACAGTGATGTAAGTACACCTGCTCCTTTGCAGCAGTTGATGGATGAGCACTATAAGAAGGGCAGCAATCCTTTCAAGAATGCTTTTTTGAATCTCAAGTACAAAGCTATAGTGCAGGCTGCTGAGACTTTGGGAGCCCAGCGAGGATTTGAGTGGGAGTCCAAGAAGCTCTGGGATACTTTGCAGTCACAGAAAGAAAACTTGGATAAAGTGTATGATTTTCAGAGATGGATGCTGGATGGTGGAAGGGTTATTCCTCCGGTCATAGAGAAGGCTGATAATAACTTTCAGATGCAGGGACCGGATACTGCGGTAACGTCGCAGATGGTGTATAAGATTCTCAAGCCTGCTGCTTTGACGTCCGCTGCACCTAATTGGCGTGATTATTTCGTTCCTCCTGAGAAGTTGCCTGATATGAAGGCCAACTATGCTTTGATGCCCAAGAATGCGGCTGAGGAGGCTGCGTGGAGAGAGGGTGTGCAGGAGGGTTGGAAGTATGGTGTGCGTCAGGCTGTAGAGCAGTATAAGGTGAGCTTGAATAGATTGCAGCGTGACTATCTAGGCATGGTTATGTTCTGGAAGTTGGCGCAGCAGCATATGGTATCGGCTCCTATTTTGTCTAATGGAGATGTGGGCATTAAGGTGGGTGATAATACCTTAAGCATCAATCAGAAGGTTTTCCGATTGACTCTTCCTGCTTACTTCAACAAGACTGGCAATTGGGATGTCACTCCTTATGCTCCCAAGATTCCGCACAATTATGTAGCTCCTCCGGCTGTGGGGTCACACTACATAGGTGCTCCTATCCAGCCCTCGCTGACATCTAATTCTCATAACTATGTGGGGGCTCCTATTCATGCTGCCAGTGTGTCTTCAAAAAAGGCAGATAGCTCACAGTAAAACTTGTGCGTATCACTTTGAGGCACTTCTCTTTTGGGGGAGTGCCTTTATTTAGTGAATTTTAACGTACTAATAGCCAATATTCTAGGTTTGTTTTTATTGCCTGTTACTTGGCAGCAATTTGCTCGTTCTTCTACTGCTGCTCATTTCTTATTGTGGAATGTGCTATCTTCTGGGGTGTGGGCTGCTAGTATGGCTTTAACTGGGCAGGGAACAGCTGCTTTAGTCTCTTTAAGTGGGGCCATAGGTTCATTAGGTCAGTGGATTTTTCGTGTAGAGGGCTTGGTAGTACCGCAACAGCTTAACTGGGTAGGTAGAGTATCTTTATTTATAGTGGTAGTGTGTCTTGTGTTCATGTGGGAGCCTCCTTCTGGTTTTTGGTCGTGGTTGGCTCTTGGGGCTTTTGCCTATATGAGGTTCATTGAGATTCTTCCGCAGAAGTTTTTGCGATGGCTGGTTTTAGCTAGTCCTTGTGCTTGGATAGCTATAGCACTGCATGCGCAAGCGTACACTTTGATTCCGGGGGATGCTGTTGCTTTTTTAGGAGCATGTTATTGGCTGTGGTGTCACTATAGACGTGCTCATATAGGCCCTTAATTGCTTATAGTATGTCTTTTTATGTGTACTTTCTATTTTTTATGTATATACTACATCTAGCGTTTCTTTATCATAGTGTAAAGGATACTAGCTGTATTTATTAATATTTCTCTGATTATAGCTAAAATATGAAAGTACACATGTATTTTATTGAATATCTTATACTTTTACTGACTTAGATTGCTCTTTTGTAGCCTTTTGATAAAATCACTGATGTTTTAGGGAATTAAGCTATGTTTCTTTTCGTGTCTTACACACCACATAGTAGTATGGATTAATAAATTACACTACTTTTTTCTCTGCAATTTCGATCTCTAGCATATAATGTACTTTTTGTATCTCCAGTATTTATGAATGACTATATGCTTTCTATGTTGGCATACTTGGATATCTTGGTATGTCTCTCGTTTTGGCGATGTAGTGTTGCTTCCCATGCCGATCTTATGTGCTCGTCAGGATGTTGCAGACCTAACTGCATCTGCTCTTGGGTCCACTCTATGTCGCAGCGCATTAGCCACGCTATAACTACCGCAGTAGATGCATCGGATATGCCTTTTTGGATGTGTCGTGGCTGGGGTGTGTAGTCTGTTCTCTGTGCCCATGCTTTTCTCACTTCCCAGTATGAGTCTGTCAGTCCTATATCTATGTGTTCTAGTGTAGGAGTAAAATCATTTCTTTTACTCCATATCAGACGTATGGTAGGATTCTCGTCCAACAGTCCTCTTTCTATGATGTCTGGAGTAGGAGTGAAGTCGGTTCTTTTGGCCATAGCTGCTCTGATGGTCCATTCTTCATCTTGAACTCCTTTTCGCACTTGCTGGAGAGTGAATAAGATATCGACTCTTAAGACCCAAGTCAGTCTTACTTGTGCGTTCCTATCTGTGATTCCTCTTTCTATTTGCTCTGGCGTAGGAGTGAAGTCCATGCGTCTGGCCCATGCTTCTCGCACTATCCATTCTGCGTCAGACAAGCCTCTTTCTATGTGTTCTGGTGTGGGAGTAAAGTCTTTTCTTAGAGCCCAAGCCTCACGTACATACATATCAGCATCAGTCAGTCCATCTTCTACTTGTTCTGGGCTGGGCGGAATAGTTGCATCTATGTAGTTGGTGTCTGCTATACTCATGAGTATCATGTTACAAGTTATGCATTCCTGTAAAGTCATCATGTGATGCGTGTTCTTTGTGGTTTTGTCGCTGTAGTACTTCCACCCAAGCTTCTCTTATGTTTGCATCTTGGTGTTGCAATCCTCTTTCTATTATGCTTTGTGGCCATGTTATCTCTGTACGAGATAGCCATGCCATGATTATTACGTAGCTGCTGTCTTGTGCTATTATGTCCATGTGCTCTGGAGTGATGTCGTTGCCCATCCGTTGAGTCCATGCCACCCTCACCACGAGGTCCCTATCTGTCAAGCCTCTTTTTATCTGTTCCATGCTAGGTGTGTATCCCGATCTTTCCGCCCATGTTAATCTCACCCACTCGTTACTATCGGTGAGTCCTCTTTCCACTTGTTCTGCAGTAGGCGAGAAGTCTAGTCTCTGAGTCCAAGCTATTCTTATCCAAGGGTTCGCATCTGTCAGTCCTCTCTCAATTTGCTCAGGAGTAGGAGTGAAGTCCATTCTTTGTATCCATGCTTTTTTGATGTCTTCATGTCTATCTGTGAGTCCTCTTTCTATTTGCATAGGAGTAGGAGTGAAGCTCATTCGCTCTATCCAAGACTTTTTTACAGTATGATTCTTGGCAGTCAGTCCGGCTTCTATCTGTTCTGGAGTGTACTTTGGACTTTTCTTTTGGGTATGTATCTCTTCCATATTTTTCGTCCTTTTTATAAACTGCACATCAGTACAGACATCTTCTTACTCACTGCATAGTATGCATTAGACCATATAGTTTATAATATCTCTGTTATAAACTATATATCTCCATAGGTTCAGCGTCTTGAGACTCATGGCTATGTCTGTTTTGTATTAACTGTGCCCATGCTTCTCTCACCTCTTTTTCTTTATGCTGAAGTCCTTCTTGTATGGTCTCTTCAGACCATGTCATGTCGCTTCGTCGTATCCATGCTATGACTACCTCATTACTTATGTCATGGAGTCCCAATCCTATTTGCTCAGGAGTGGGAGTGAAGTCCATTCTTTCAGCCCATGCCAGTCTCACCATAGCCTTGCTGTCTGACATACCTCTGGCTATCTGTATCGGGCTAGGCGTGTACCCCGGTCTTCTGGCCCAAGCTTCTCTAACCTCCCACATCTCATCTAAAAGTCCTTTTTCTATTTGCTCAGGAGTAGGAGTCCAGTTTGTTCTTCTTATCCAAGCACATCTTATGCTACTGAACTCGTCCTTCAGTCCTCTTTCCACCTGCTCAGGAGTGGGCGTGAAGTCCATGCGCTCTGCCCATGTTCGTCTCACACTTCCAGACCTGTCGTTGATCCCAATCTCCACTTGCTCTGGAGTGGGAGTGTAGTCCGTTTTTCGTGCCCACGCCTGTCTTATAGCCCAATCTTTATCTTCCAATAGCTTTTTTAATTGCTCAGGAGTGGGAGTAAAGTCCATGCGTCGCGTCCATGCGTTTTTTACTTCCCAGCTTTTATCTTTCAAGCCTCTATCTACTTGTCTTGGAGTGAGAACGATGTCTGTTCTTTCTATCCAAGCTGCTCTCACTTCTGGGGATTTATCAGTTAGTCCTCTTTCTATCTGTGCGTAGTTGGGTTGAAAGTCCGTGCGCTTGGCCCATTGTAGTCGTACTTTCCAGCTTTTACTCGTAAGACCTGCTTCTACTTCCTGCTCAGTATATGGCATATTTGATGCTCCATAAGTATGTATGAGGATGTGTGCTCCTGTCACCTACCTTTTTTAGAGGCATAGTACTAGTCTGCATACTACACCGCTTTTTATATACTATAGTAGATCTCGGAAGTATGCACGTTTTTAAATACTATGTACTTCCATAAAGTCTGTGGTGCTGCTTTCTTGGCTATTCTGGTGTTGTACAGCCATCACCCATGCTTCTCTCAATTCTTTTCTACTATCTTGCAGTCCTTTTCTTATATGTTCTTCTGTCCATGTTATATCACGACGCAGTACCCATGCCAATATTACTGCATCATCTCTATCATGTAGTCCTTGCTCCACTTGCTCAGGAGTAGGAGTCCAGTCTGTTCTTTTCACCCAAGCTTCTCTTATTTCAGGATTTCTATCCTTTAGTCCTCTCTTCACCTGTTCAGGTGTAGGAGTCCAGTCTTTTCTTTCAGCCCAAGCTAGTCTCACGGTAACTGCGACATCTGATGTGCCCCTTGCTGTTTGTAGATGGCTAGGTGTGTACTCCGGTCTTCTGACCCACGCTGCTCTTACATCCTCTTCTTCATCTGTCAGTCCTCTTTCCACTTGCTCAGGAGTAGGAGTCCAGTCCATTCTTTCAGCCCAAGTTAATCTGACGGGCCATTCTTTGTCTGTTAATCCTCTCTCCACCTGCTCTGGAGTAGGAGTATAGTCCATTCTCTCCGCCCATGCCCATCTTATAGTATTATATGTGTCTGTGAGTCCTCTTTCTATCTGGTGTGGAGTAGGAGTCCAGTCTGTCCTTGATACCCAAGCTCTTCTTACTTCTGGGTTTTTATCTGTTAATCCTAATTCTATCTGCTGTGGAGAAGGAGTGAAGTCTGTATTTTTCACCCAAGCTAGTCTCACTCTGTCTTTACTGTCTCGCATGCCTCTTTCTATTTGTTCTGGAGTAGCTACATAGTCTGTTCTTTTGGCCCAAGCTTCTCTTATATTCTCTTCTTTATCTGTCAGTCCTCTCTCCACCTGTTCAGGCGTAGGAGTCCAGTCCATTCTTTCCACCCAAATGGATCTAATAAGCCATTCTTTATCTGTAAGTCCCCTCTCCACTTGTTCGAATGTGGGAGTGAAATCTGTGCGGCATCCCCATGAGTACCTCACCTCCTTGGCCGCATCGGTCAGTCCTCTCTCCACCTGTTCAGGTGTAGGAGTGAATCTCATGTTTTTCGCCCACTTCAGGCGAATGTTCAGGTCTTCACTGTTTAGTCCGGCTTCTATTTCTTGTATGGTGTACTTCATATAAGTTCCTTAAGCATACTACACCACGATACTATATGCATGAAAGACACTGATCTTCGTTTTCATATGCATCCGTGATAGACGCTTTATGACCAGATAATCTACTTTCCCATTCTTTTCTTATCTTTTCTATAGAACTTTGAAGACCTTCTCGTATAATGCATTCTTCCCATAAGACATCTGTTCTTCGTATCCATTGTACTACCACGATAGCATTATCATCACGTATGCCTCTGTCTGCCTGTTCGGGAGTAGGAGTGTAATCAATTCTTTTAGCCCATGCTTCTCGTACGTAGTATGATTCATCAGTCAGTCCTCTTTCTACTTGCGCTGGAGTAGGAACATAATCTGTTCTTTCCGCCCATGCTCTTCGAATCCACGGATCTTCATCCGTCAGACCTCTTTCTATCTGCATACGTGTGGGTGTGATGTCCATGCGGTCCACCCACATTTTCCTCACCCATACGTCTGCACTCCGCATTCCTCTTTCTATTTGTTCAGGAGTGGGAGTGAAGTCCATTCGCCCAACCCAAACCACTCTCACTCTCCAGCTATCATCCGTCAATCCTCTTTCTACTTGCTCAGGCGTAGGAGTGAAGTCTTTTCTTCTGGCCCATGCTTCTCTCACTTCTTCACTTTCGTCTGTGAGACCTTTCTCTATCTCTTCTGGAGTTGGCATGGACTTATGGCAGTTCGTGACTTGCTGTGGCGATTGGTGATCTAGATAATGAGTTGCTTCTATGTTTTCTGAATGGGCCATGGTGCGTACCTCAATAGATATAGTATAATACTTTATCCAAAGTATTAAGTACATTGCATGCTTTAATGAACGTATAAACCATAGCTTAGATGTAGTGCGCTGGAGCAGACTCGCAAGATTCTTCGCTACTTGCATTACGACGTTGCAGTATGTGCTCCCAAGATTGTCTTATGTCTCTATCATGGTGCTGTAAGCCTCTCTCTATTTGTACTTCTGTCCATACTGCGTCATCCGTACGTTGCATCCATGCCTGAACTACATCTGCTGATACATCAGACACTCCTCTTTCTAATTGTTCAGGGGTTGGGGTGAAGTCTTTTCTTTTGACCCATGCTTCTCTTACCCATGCATCCTCGTCTGTTAGTCCTATTTCCACTTGCTCTGAAGTAGAAGTCCAGTCTTTTCTTCCCGCCCACGCCATTCTCACTTCAGGATATTTATCACTCAGCCCTCGCTCTATCTGTTCTGGAGTGGAATTAAAGTCCGATCTTATACTCCATGTCACTCTAATAGACCACTCATGGTCGGTTAAGCCTCTTTCTACTTGTTTAGGAGTGGGAGTGAAGTCGGTTCTTCTGGCCCATCTCATGCGGATGATCTTTCTACTATTGAGGGTTCCAGCTTCGATACTTCGCTTGGTAGGTGGCATGTGTGTGGTTCCTCAGTGTTATGCGATACTACTGAGTATACCATATGCATGCTTTATAGTCACTATACGTGTTAGCTCTGGATTATTCTGCTGGTATGCTTTGGAAGTGTCTGACACTATATGCTATTACACCATGAGTTATGGTCTATGTCTTCTGTTATATCTACTGCTTCTTTCATGCGTATGGCTTTTTCTTCCCATGCTGCCCTAATCTCTGGATCTTCCGCTTGTAGTCCGTGCTGTATCTGAGTATGGGCGGGGTGGAATTCTGGTCTCAGCACCCAATCCAATTGAACGACTTGCATGCTATTGTATGAGGTTTATGTGCTATACTCACTATAGCATAAGTATAGCACTATATGAAGAGACGGTCTCACACATTCATATACGCAGCATCGCCTTTTTTTCTCTCCAAATACGACTCACGTGCGTATTATTATCAGCGAGTCCTCTTTGTATCTGTTCTGGAGTGGGAGTGTAATCTGTTCTTTGTGCCCATATCCATCGCACTACTCCGTCCGTATCAGTCAGACCACGCTCTACCTGCTCTGGAGTGGGTGTAAAGTCCTCCCTTCCAGCACAGGCCATTCTCACCAACTCATTGTCATCTGTGAGTGCTCTTTCTATTTGTTCTGGTGATAACTGAATATGTCTTCGTTGTGACCATTCGAATCTCACGAAGTGGTCAGGATCAGTTAAACCCCTTTCTATCTGCTCAGGAGTAGGTGTAAAATGCTTATTTTTAGCCCAAGCTCTTCTTACACTCCAGTGAGTGTCTTTTAGTCCACGCTCTACCTGCTCAGGAGTAGGGACACGATCTTTTCTTTCAGCCCAGGCCGCTCTCACCTCCTCATGAGGATCGGTTAGTCCTTTTTCTATCTGCTCAGGTGTGGGCTTATATCTCTTTCTTTTAGCCCATGCTATTCTTACTTCTGCATCGGCATCATGGATTCCTCTTTCTATCTGTTCCGGCGTAGGAGTGTAATCCATTCGCTGTATCCAAGCTATTCTTACTATGGCGCTGGTATCACTCAATCCCCTTTCTACTTGTTCATGACTAGGAACGAAGTCTTTTCTCTGTGCCCAAACTTCTCGTATTTCTGGTTCTACATCGGTGAGCCCTCTTTCTATCTGCTCTGGGGTAGGCGTATAACCTTTCTTTTTTGCCCATTCGTGTCTAACTATAATTCTAGGGCTAGTCAGTTTATTCTCTATGTGTTGTGCATGGTATCTCATAATATCTCTCCTTATATAATGATATATAACATTATATATCGTTATATATCATTATATTCTATCTTATGCAAAGTCAAGAGTTTTCCATGAAAAACGTCAAAAGCATGCACTACTTATACTTTTGCATATATGACTTATGCTTGTAACATGGCATGGATGAGAAGATAGATATTCTCGCGGTGCTTTTTTTAGGTTACTGAGTTCCGTCTAGAATCGTGCTTTTTATATATTTATATCGATGTACTGGTCAAAAAAATCTGTATCTGATTCTTCTATAGAGTTGCACATCTCGGACACTTTCTTTTCCCAAGCAGATCTAATAAAAGCGTCTGTACTTTTTAATCCTTTTTGTATGCGATCCTGAGTTGGAAAAAAATCTTTTCTTAATATCCAGCATGCTACAACTTCTTCATCTTTATCTGTCAGTCCTCTCTCTATCTGCTGTGGAGTAGGAGTATAGTCTGTTCTTTCCGCCCAAGCTTTTCTTACCAATCCCTCTTCGTCTGTCAGTCCTTTTTCTATTTGCTCTGGAGTGGGAGTCCAGTCCATTCTCTTGGCCCACTCACTCCTCACATATGCTTCTTCATCTTGCATTCCTCTTTTTTCTATGTGCTCTAGGCTGGGAGAGTAGTCTGTTCTCTGTGTAAAAGCGAATCTTACGCTACCATCTTTATCTGTCAGTCCTCTCTCTATCTGCTGTGGAGTAGGAGTATAGTCTGTTCTTTCCGCCCATGCACATCGCACTCTCCATGAACTATCTGTCAGTCCTCTTTCTATTTGCTCAGGAGTAGGCACATAGTCCATCCTTACTACCCAAACATATCTCACACCCCAATCCTCGTCTGTTAGTCCTCTTTCTACTTGCTCAGGAGTGGGAGTCCAATCCATTCTTTCTGCCATACCATCTCTGGTTTCCACATGTATACTTGTCAGAGCTTTTTCTATAAGTTCTGGATATTGAGTACTATCTATTCTTTCTGCCCACGCCAAGCTCACATCCCATTCATCGTCCATTAACCCTCTTTCCATTTGCTCATATGTGGGAGTAAAACTTCTATCTTCCGCCCATCGCAGACGAGTTTGGTAGTCCGTGCTAGTAAGTCCAGCTTCTATATCTTCGGGGTTCATATGTCTTCCTCCTTTGCAGTATGTGTATTACTTTTATTTTTTGCTCATGCGTATCTAACTGTCATTTTTGCTACAGTTAGCTTATGCTCTATGTACTGTGCACGGTGTCTCATGAATTCTCTCCTTTGTTGCTTTTTTGACTACGGCGTTCCGTCTAAGAGTACACATCATTTTTTTTACATAGTTATATCGATGTACTGGTTAAAAAAAGTGCATCTGATTCTGATTCTGGCTCTTCTATGGAGTTGCACATCTCAGACACTTTTTTTTGCCAAGCAGATCTTATGCATGCGTTTGTACTTTTCAGTCCTCTTCGTATACGATCTTTAGTAGGACAGAATTCTTTTTTTAATATCCAGCAAGCTCTAATATCTTCATCATAGTCCCTGAGTCCTCTATCTATTTGCTCAGGAGTAGGAGTGTAGTCTGTTCTTTTAGCCCACGCCCATCTAGTATACCTATGTAGATCGGTCAATCCTCTTTCTATTTGTTCAGGTGTGGGAGTGAAATCCATTCTTCGCACCCACCTTTCTCGGACTCTTTCATCTTTATCCGTCAGACCTCTTTCTACTTGCTCAGGAGTGGGAGTCCAGTCCATTCTTTCCACCCACGCCTTTCGCACTCTCCATGAATCATCTGTTAATCCTCTCTCCACCTGTTCTGGAGTAGGAGTCCAGTTCGTTTTTTCTGCCCAAGCTACTCTGAGTGACCAATCCTCGTCTTTCAATCCTCTTTCTATCTGCTCAGGGGTAGGTATAAAGTCTTCTCTTTGTACCATACCTTCTCTGGTTTCTATATGTCTGCTGGTTAACGCTTTTTCCACAAGTTCTGGGTATTGTCCGATGTCTATGCGTTCTGCCCACGCCAAGCTCACATCCCATTCATCATCTATTAAACCTCTTCTTATTTGCTCATACGTAGGAGTAAAACTCCTATCTTCAGCCCATCGCAGACGAGTGCGGTAGTCCGTGCTAGTGAGTCCTGCTTCTATCTCTTTGGGGTTCATATGGGCTCCTTATACTTCAATATATACATACTTGAAGGCAATACACAGGTATGTGGCATTCATATTCTTATGATAACTCCATTACAGCTATTTTCAACTCATTATTATAATGGCAAGGACCACGTGGCATCCCAACTATCTTCTATATAGCTTTGTTGCATATGTCTGGCTTTCATTTCCCATGCTCTCCTGACTTCCAAGTCATTATGTTGGAGTCCATCTTGCATTTGAGTATGAGTAGGTTGGAATTCTGGTCTTAATATCCAAGCTATGCGTACTTTTTGATGTATATCATTCACACCTTTTTCTATCTGTTCAGGTGTAGGAGTCCAGTCCAAGCGCTCCGCCCATGCTTGTCTCACTCCCCAGTCCTGGTCTGTCAGTCCTCTTTCTATCTGTTTATAAGTGGGTGTATGATCTGTTCTTTTTACCCACAATTCTCGTACATGCGCGTCTGTATCTGTCAGTCCTCTTTCCGCCTGTTCTGGAGTAGGCGTCCAGTCCATCCTTTCTGCCCAAGTAGCTCTTGCCCATTCATCTATAGATGTCAGCCCTCTTTCTACTTGTTCTGGTGTGGGAGTGAAGTCCGTTCTTCTTATCCATGAGATTCTCACTCCTAGACTGTCATCGGTTAGTCCTCTCTCTATTTGTTCTGGCGTAGGAGTGAAGTCCATCCGTACTGCCCAAGCCCTTCTCACATCTAAATCTCTATCTTGTAGTCCTCTTTCTACTTGCTCTGGGGTAGAATGAAAATCCTCTCTTCCTGCCCAAGTCTGTCTAACAATGCAGTTTTCATCTGTTAATCCTCTTTCCACTTGCTCTGGTGTAGGAGTCCAGTCCATTCTTTCAGCCCACTTTATACGTGTAAGGATGTCGTGGCTGGAAAGTCCTTTTTCTATCTCTTGGGTAGTAGGCAATGTTTAATCCTCGTGTTTATTAGATGGAGAAGTCTATATGTGAGTGCGCATCCTCAGAAGTATCAGCACTTTGCATTATTTGTCTTCGCAGCACTTGCTCCCATGCTTCTCTCATTATCTCATTATAGTGCTGCATGCCTATGCGTATTTGTTCCTCTGGCCACTGTATGTCGTCACGCATTAACCAAACACTAGCTACTTCTATGGAATTCTCTCTAGCGCCTCTGAGGGCTTGTTCTAGAGTAGGAGTGAAGTCCATTCTTTGCGCCCACGCTTTTCTCACCATCCAGCTGCTGTCTTGTAGCCCTCTCTTTATCTGCTCTGGAGTAGGAGTAAAGTCCGTTCTTTGTGACCATGCCACCCTCACTTCCCAATCTTCGTCTGTCAATCCCCTCTCTATCTGCAAAGGAGTAGGAGTCCAGTCCATTCTTTCTGCCCATGTTGACCGCACATAATGAAAGTCATCCTGCAATCCTCTTTCCACTTGCTCTGCAGTGGGAACAAAATCCATTCTTTTCGCCCATATTCGTCTAACTCCTTTACTAGGATCAGTTAGACCTCTTTCTACCTGCTCCGGCGTTGGAGTCCAGTCCTTTCTCTCACCCCACATATATCTTATATGTGCTGAAGCGTCTGTTAATCCAGCTTCTATGTGATTTGGGGTAGGAGTGTAGTCTATTCTGATGGCGTATGCCAATCTTACTCTGTTATTTTTGTGAATCAAACATATATCTGCATGTTGTGGTGTGGGGGCGTAATCTGTTCTTTGAGCCCAAACCAAATTTATAGACTCTATGGGGTCCAATAATCCTCTGGTCACCTGTTCAGGCGTAGGCTTAAACTCTGTATTTTCTGCCCATTCCAACCGTACTTTCCAATCTGGGTCAGTGAGCTTACTTTCTATGTATGCAGCATCCATATCTACGGTGACCATTATATCTATGTATAATATCGTAATGTCAGTACAGATGCAACCTTA
>ERZ1669247.207-NODE-207-length-25181-cov-6.929714_pt1 | contig 25181 bp, 24 predicted proteins | sample MGYA00579297_ERZ1669247 | MGnify/ENA primary metagenome ERZ1669247 (study PRJEB41166, sample SAMN08046056) | hot springs metagenome | biome: hot spring; feature: acid hot spring; material: thermophilic sediment; isolation source: thermophilic sediment from acid...
TGTCCAAAGCTTGAGGAAGGGGCTTCTGGCAACTTAACCACTATAAAGCTAAAAAAGTTTAAAAATACGCAGACATTATTTAATTATGAAAATGAACGGGTTCAAGGATGTTTTTACCTACCTTTCTTATGTGTCTCAGGGAAAAGAAGCAGAGTTCCACGAGCTTTTTGAACAGGCGGTCGAAAAGGTAAAGAAGGAGTACATAGGCAAAGAATATCCTATTTACATTGGCGAAAAGGAGTTAAAGACTGATGCAAAGCTTGTTGAGAAATCCCCGATCGACGGGTCAACAGTATGCATATGCCAGAAGGGTGACAGAGAAGTTACAAGGAAAGGAATAGAGGAAGCTAAAGCGGCTTTTGAAGGGTGGTTTGAACTTGGATGGAACAAAAGGGCTGCAATCATGAGAAAAGCCGCAACCATAATAGAAAAGAACAGGTTTGAGCTCGCCGCGGTGCTTTCAATAGAGAATGGAAAAAACAGGCTTGAATCTATAGGGGAAGTTGATGAAGCGATAAATTTCTTAAGGTACTATGCTTATCTGCTTACTTCTAACAAAGGTTATAATCAGACAGTAAAGCTGACTTCGAAGGGCGTTAAGATAAAGTATGGATTCCAAGGATCTGTGACAAAGACGGAAGTCGTTGAACAGAGAATGGTTCCTTATGGAGTTTTCGGCATACTTGCCCCTTTTAATTTTCCTGTATCCATATCAACCGGAATGAGCATTGGTGCGCTCGTTACAGGTAACACGGCCATCTTAAAGCCATCCTCAACCGGCAACATGACTATGCTTACAGGTATAATGATCTACAAATACCTTATAGAAGCCGGGGTGCCAAAAGGCGCATATAACGTAATCACTGGCCCCGGATCCGAAGTTGGAGATGAACTTGTAGTAAACCCTGATGTAGCTGGTATAGCGTTCACTGGATCAAAGGACGTCGGAAAATCCATGATAAAGAAGGCATACGACCTTGGTCTCAACAAAGTTTTCGTGGTTGAAATGGGAGGGAAGAACCCTGCTATTGTAACAGAAACAGCAAACATAGATGAGGCTGCCCAAGGAATAATATCGGCAGCATTCGGCTATCAGGGACAGAAGTGCAGCGCTTTATCGAGGCTTTACGTTCACAAGAAAGTTAAGGATGTCCTTGCAGAAGAGCTTGTAAGAAGGATGAAAGAATTAACCATTGGAGATCCTCTTAAGAAGGAAGTGTATCTTGGACCACTAATTAGCGAAGAAGCCTATCAGAGGTACGTCTGGGCGGTAAACCTCGGACAGAAAGACGGTAAAATAATATACGGCGGAAAAAGGTTTGACACCGGGCTGAACGGCTATTACGTTGAACCCACACTTATTGAACTTAAACACGGACATGAACTTTTCAAGAAGGAGCTGTTCCTGCCAATTCTTGTAATGGATTCTTTTGAAAACTTCAATAATGCAATAAACATGGCCAACGATACAGAATACGGTCTTACTGCAGGGCTATATACAGGCAAAAAGGAAGAAATCGATGAATTCAGGAGGCGCATACAGGCAGGAGTTGTGTACGTTAACAGAAGTGCAAGCGCAACTACAGGAGCGATGGTCGGCTATCACCCGTTCGTGGGATGGAAGAGCAGCGGATTTACCGGAAAAGGAGCCGGAAGCAGATTTTACCTGTTACAGTTCCTCAGAGAACAGAGCTTTTCTGTGTCAAGCTGACCTAATCTATCATTTGTTCTATTTCTTTTAATTTTTCTTTGAGAGAATTTATTTCGGCCTTTAATTTTTCGTTTTCTTTTTTTATGCGTAGCAGGTCTTCTTGAGATAAACTTATGCATTTTTCTTCCGGAACATACCTTACTATCTTGTATTCTTCGAGTTCTAATTTTTTGTTTTCGGGATCATAAACTGCCTTTACCGTTAGCCTTATCACGTCCAGCTTATCTATCTTGTTTTTCGTTATCAGCTCATCAAACAGCTTCTTGTTTATTTCAGAAATATCCCTTATTATAACATCCTTTGGAACAGAATTGCCAAGCGAAACTAACGCTACACGCCTGAGCTTGTTAGCGTATCTGGCAGCTATTATAAGACCAGTTGAGAGCTGAAAAGCGGTTTTTCCTTGAATTGGTACTATCGTATTGGTCTCTTTTGCCTGTATTTTATCGTTAACTTTATTTTCATTATTAATCATAATTTTTATAAATTAAAACTTACTAAAAAATTTTTCTAAAAACTGACTCCTGTACGGTTATCAAATTTATTAAATAAAAGCTTCTTTTTTAATCTGATGTTAACTTTGTTTTATATTATTTTATAATTTTATTTATTAGAATAGTTTTAATTTTTATAATGGATGATTTTATAATAAAACTAGTCAAATATAATATAATTATAAGCTGTCTTCCATTATTTTATAAGCTTTTTTATAAAGATCTTCAAAATACCTCTTTTTTATAACTGTATAATCTCCCGAGTAAATCTTTTTCAAAACATCCATGACGTTTTCTTTCAATTCTTCTGTGTGCGGATTAAGTTCAAAAATTTCTTTTATTAGTTCATCTGAACCGTACAGAGATACTGATTCTACAAGCTTCATCATTTTCTGACTTGATCCCCAATCACCCTCGATAGAAAGTCTATTATAAATCATTGAAATTAGCTGAACAAGCTGTATTGTCTGTGTTACGAGCCTATCATGCTCATCCGCGCTTATTGTGGTGATTTCCATTTCAGGAAAAAGTTCCCTAACTATAGCTGATTCTTCTTCCTTTTCTTTTAAAGGGACATGAATTATCTTCTTTCCTTTAGCTGTCCTGGCTCCTGGACCAAAAAGTGGGTGCACTGAAATCGGTTTTTCAAGAGTAATTAGATTTTTAACAATAGGCGTCTTTAATCCGCTTATTTCTATAAAGTATTTTTTAAATCCAGAACTCTTTACGCTCTCTATAACACCAGGAACGCTTTTCATGTTTGTCGAACAAAAAACTATATCGAAACTTTTTATCTCATCAATGTTGCTGTACCTGAAACCTTTCTCTTTTAAGTCTGAAACCCTTACACTATCGCTGTCATAAAAATAAGTTTCGTGGTTTTTTAATGTAAAATACTTATAAAACCATAAACCCATCCTGCCGGCTCCTATTATGATTATTTTCATGACTTGACCTTTAATTCCTTTAACTGCTTAATTAATTCTGGAACTATTTTCTTGTAATCTCCCACTATACCATAATCGCAGTTCTCAAATATAGGAGCGTACTGGTCAGAGTTTATGGCAACAACTATCTTTGCTTCTCTGATTCCGAAAACGTGCTGCGCTGCTCCGCTTATCCCTACAGCGATGTAAAGGTTGGGCTTAACCGTCTTCCCCGTCTGTCCAACCTGCCTTTCATGAGGTATCCATCCGAGGTCTACGGCCTTTCTGCTTCCAGCGTACGTGCCGCCCAGAACGTTTGCGAGCTCTTTTACAAGTTCAAAACCGTCTTTGCTGCCCAGTCCCCTTCCTCCGGAGACTATTATTTCTGCCTTTTCAAGAGGCATTTCTTCTGATTTCTGAATTTCTATTCTGTCTAAAAGCTCAAGTCCTGAATCATGAACTTCAGGCATCTCTTCTTTGATTACCGATTCAAGCTTTCTGCTTTCATCCTTTTTGGGTGTTGGGAAAACGTTGGGCCTAACGCTGCCCATAACGGGCCTTCTCCTCATTGTCCTTATGTGTGCAAGCTGCCATGCCCCAAAAGGAGGCCTGACAAGAATGACTTCCTTGTTTTTCTCATCGACTTCTATCATCGTCAGGTCAGCAGTTATTCCAGTTCTGAGGTGATTTGCTATATAGGGGGCAAGCTCCCTTCCTCTCATCGTCCCAGCCACAAGGAAAGCTTCAGGTTTGTATTTGTGAGCAAGGTTCGCGAGCACATCACCGTAAAGCGGCGTATAATATGTGCTGAGCTTTTCGTCGTCCACGTAAATTACTTGGTCCGCTCCGTACTTGCCCAGATCTTCAATCAATCCTTCGATTTTATAACCTATGATTACAGCTACGAGCTTACTTCCGAGCTTGTCAGCCACTTCCCTTCCTTTACCTAATATCTGAAGGCTTGGCTCAAGAATCTGACCCTTATCGGTCTCGATGTATATCCAGACGTTTTTGTGCTCAGCAGGGTTTACAGGGTTCCAGTCCGGACAAATAGTTGGAGTGCTCATCTACATCACCTTTTCCTCCTTTAACTTTGAAATCAACCAGGAAACCATCTCTTCAGGCGTTTTGCCCTGGATAACCTGCATCTTCCTGGGTATCTTTCCAATGAACTCCGTTTTTGCCACTATTGTCGGCGATCCTTTTAACCCCGTGCAGAGCGGGTTGAGCTGCAGTTCGTTGTTCGTATAAACCTTTACCGGTTTCTGTGTAACGGCCTTCATCTTGTTCTTTAAAGTAACGTCACGGGGTTGCAAGGTGTGCATAAGTATTGATATCAAAGCTGGAAGCTTTACCCTGTATTTTTCGATATACGTTTCCAGCTGCCTGGTTAGAATCATTTGCCCGTCCTGCAGCTCGGCTTCTGTAACGTAATAAACGTAGGGAATTCCGAGCCAGGAAGAAACCTGTGCACCGATGTGCGCTGTAGACGAATCGAGAGTTTCCTGTCCAGCAACTATAAGATCATAGTGATCAACAACCTTTTTTATCGCCTGTGATATTACGTAGGAAGTTGCAAGAGTGTCAGCTCCTCCATAAGCTCTATCCGTTAGCAGTATACCTTCATCAACACCCATTCCAACCAGATATTCTATCCCTTTCGTGGCAGACGGAGGCGCCATTATTATAGCCCTAATTTTGCCCCCGTACTTTTCTTTAAGCCTTAAGGCGAATTCAGCAGCAACAAGGTCATGAGGGTTAACGACGCTTGGAACACCTTCTCTAATCAGAGTTCCTGTATTTGGGTCAACATTGACGGTGGTAGTGTTTGGTACGTATTTGAACAGCAAAATTATATCTAATCCCATACTTCTCACCTAGCTAAAACGATAAAATATACCTTTCCCGCTCTTGGGGAATGTCCACGTAATGGCTTCCATAGGACAGACGACTCTGCACGTTCCGCATTCAACACAACCTTCATAGCTGAAGAGTATACCGTTTTCAGTCTCTGTATAACAGCCTGTTGGACAGAGCCTTACGCACGCCTTTGTTGGGCAGTTTTTGCACTTGTCGTAATTTACAGTTATGTGCGGCTTTGAGTCCACGTCCCATATGTTCACGTTAATTATGTCTGTTAGCCTTAATTTTCTTTCTGGTGTACTCACAGTGATCTCACCATCCTGTAACCGTCAATCAAAAGCTTTAACATCGAGTACTGGTTTTCTTTGCACGCTTCGTTTATCGCGTCCCATGCTTTAGACGGACCGTCGGGATTTTCGAACATCCTCTTCATCACCCCGCTCATGATTTTAGGGTATTTCTCAAACAGCAAACCGCTTTTCATTACTTCGTGAACTTTTCTGAACCTCTTCAGTTCCTTTATCACTATGCTATCCTCAAGCATTTCTTCATAAGAAGAAAGTGCGCTCGCGCTGTAATCGCCTTTTGCATGTGCACTTTCGATCGCTTTTCCAGCAAGGTAACCTGAGTATGCAGCGAAATCCACACCTCTGTATGTATAACCGGCGTTCAGCAGAAGACCTGCGGCATCCCCTGTTATCATTAGTCCGTCATAGACAAGCCTTTGCGGGCGGAGAGACCAAACATCTTCTGGTATCAGATGTGCAGAATATTCTGAAATTCTCAGGTTCTGCAGGTAATTCTTCAGAGCAGGAGCGGTCCTAAGAGACTCTACAAGCTGACTGACATGATCCTTCACGTTCGCTATGGCTTTATCAAGCAGGACGACAACGCCAAGGCTCACAGAATCACGGTTCGTATAAAGGAATGCTCCTCCAGGAGTGTTTGCAGTTGCAGCTCCGAGGAAAACCCATGCAAGCCCTTCATTCTGGGAAAGCCCAAAAGCATCTTCTATCTGTTTGCTATCGCCTTTTAAAACTTCTTTTACCCCGAGTGCTACGTGTTCAGGCTTCAACGGTTTTACTATGCCTGATGCTTCCAAGACAAGCCTGTTTACGCCTTCAGCATCCACAACTACGTCCGACCTTAACACGTCTTCACCTGAAACCACGCCAGCCACTTTGTTGCTTTCTTTGTAGAAATTTGTGACCGGCACGTCTGTTATTAATGTAGCACCCGCTGTTTCTGCCTGTATGCCCATCCACTTTACAACCTCAGTTAAATAAGCGGTAAAGCTTATGGCCTCTTTTCCCTGGTAATCTATGGATATCATGCTTTCATAATCAGGCATTATGCTGATCCTTTCCTTCTTAACCCATCTGTGCACGGGCATTGAGTTAAAGTTCGGATAGATCTCTTTAAGAGGAGCAGAGTATATCCTGCCTCCATAAATGCTTTTGGACCCGATTTCTCTTCCCCTTTCTAAAACAGCCGTTTTAAAACCCTTTTTAGCGAGGTAGTATGCAGCAGCTAAACCTGCTGGACCGGCTCCGACTATAGCTACGTCAAATTTTTGATCTAGTAAGTTCATCTCTTCCATAGATATATTTTTTGATTTATTTAAATGATATTGTTATAAACATTTCAAATTTGTTTGATTTTTATTGCGATATTTTTAAATTATCTGGAAAGCGTTATTTATGGGAATGTTTAAATCCAGATACGCGTTAAAAATAAATTGCGGCTATGAATAGCTCTGGGGATGTCTGAAGTGTGATGACCCCATAGCTCACAATGAGCCGCATGATGGTATAATCATGCTGGACCAATTTTGCAAATTTTTGAATCTTTTGCAGTCAAACGTATATATATTTTAATATAATATTGATAGTATGGATTTAACAGTCATCGTTTTATACGCTGTTTCTACATCATTTATATTATATTTCACAATCAGGCCCTATGCTTTCTCCATACTTCAGTTTTTTAAAAAATACAGGTTTAAGGGCTTGAAGCTGATCAGGGTCCCAAAGGTTACCGTGATAATTCCAGCTTATAACGAGGAAAATACGATTGAAAGAGTTTTAAAAAACGTTCTATCTTTTGATTATCCAAATTTCGAAGTTATAGTGGCTGATGACTCAACAGATGGCACAGCTGAAAAGATTTCAAGGTTTAAAGATTCTAGGTTAAAGGTTGTTCACAGGAATGACAGAAAAGGATGGAAGGCCGGTGCTGTAAACAACGCTCTGAACTATGCCGACCCATCTTCTGAGTACACTGTGCTGCTGGATGCTGACAGCATACCCTCTGCTGACCTGCTTACAAAACTAGTTGAAAGAATTCAGGAAGGATATGATGCTGTACAGGGCGTCCAGCTCCCCGTAATCAATTCAGAATATAACAGGATAGCAAAGGCGAACTCGATAATTCAGAGCTACTATCAGCTGATCGAACAGCCTTCAAAATTCTACATAGGTTTGCCCGTCACCTTAACCGGTAGCAATTTTATTATAAAAACAGCTCTTCTGAAAGAATACAGGTTAAACGAAGATATAGGAGAGGACTGGGAATTAACCCTGAGGCTCGCCAAAGACGGCCACAGGATAGCTTATGCCCCTGACATAGCTGTAAAATGCGAGGTTCCATTCAACCTCAAAGATTCTATAAGCCAGTACGTGAGGTGGAATGAAGGGATGGTAAGATCAACGTTGGGAAAGATCAATGACATAATGCAGAGCGACATGTCTTTCGCGAGCAAAGCCGATCTTGTAATGACAGGGCTTACGCCTTTCATAACTTTTGCTCTTGTAATATCGATGATCACAGGAGGGTACATTTACTTTAATCAGACACAGTTCAGGCCGCTGATATTATTTTTTACGGCTTTCATAATGCTTTCGGGCATCGTAACTATGATATCCTCAGCCTCAAAGATTGGTCTGAATTACCTTTATGCGCTGTTTTCTGAAATACTGTACTTCGTTTTTGTGCCGTTTGCCATCTACGCTTCTCTAAGAGGTATAGTCCTCAAACACGGAACTTTTATAAGGACAACAAAGCTTGGCGAGATAAAATATACTATAGAATGATAAATGTTTTTTAACCTTTTGGAGGTTAAGGGGGCAAAAGTACTCTTTTGCGTGGGAGGGTATGGATAGCCCCCTTATAGAAATGTTTTTTAAAGGCTTCAGAACACGATATTTACAGGCTGATGCTCAACCCTGAAAAAAATGTAAAGATCAGGGAAAAGAGAAAAGACACGCTTCTCAGGAGAAAACATCATAAAGCAAAAACTTATGAGCTGAAGTTTGACATGAAAAAGATTTCAAAACGGTAGGTTAATGTGGAAGCAAGCGCGGCGATGAACCGAGAAGCCATGACAGTAAGGTTGGAGTAGTTCACAGCTCGTAGATCATTTGTTCCCCTTTAATTCCCGCTAATAGGTTTTTAACGGAAACTTCAGCCATCTTCTGCCTTGTTTCATACGTCGCGCTACCAATGTGAGGCGTGAGCACAACGTTTTCAAGCTTTAAAAGCGGGTTGTCGGGGCTAGTTGGCTCATCTTCAAAAACATCAAGAGCGGCTCCCCTTATTGTGCCTGATTTTAGAGCTTCAGTCAAAGACCGCTCATCAATTACTTTCCCCCTTGAGGCGTTTATCAGGAAAGCGCTCCTTTTCATTTTTTCAAGAAAATCCCTGTTTACCATGTGGTACGTTGTGGGGTTAAGGTCCACAGCCAGAACTACAAAATCTGATTCTTTAAGCAAATAGTCAAGATCAACGAATTCTGCGTCAACATCCTTTTTTGTCCTGCTGTTGTAAATTATTTTCATACCAAAACCTTTAGCCCTTTTTATGAGCGCCTTACCTATCCTTCCCATCCCAACAATTCCAAGAACTTTACCGCTGACCTCCGTTCCAAGCATAAAATCAGGAGTCCAAGGCTGGTTCCACTTTCCAGATCTTATCAGCTTGTCCCCTTCAACCATTCTCCTCGCAACAGCAAGCATCAACCCGAATGTCAGATCAGCTGTTGCGTCTGTCAGGACTTCCGGCGTGTAACCTATCCTGATTTTCTTTGATTTAGCGTGATTTACGTCTATGTGATCATACCCGACGCTGAAAGTGCTTATGACCTTGAGTTTTTTGGCCGCATCTATGATTTCGCTATCTATCCTGTTCACAAGGCTGCAGAGCAGGGCATCAACATCCCTGATGTTTTCTTTTATCCATGTCTTTGTAGGAGGAACAGGAGAGTCCCAGGCTTTGACTTCGAGTCCGTTATCTTTCAGAAACTTTATCCATTCATCAAAGAACCTGAATGAAACCAAGACCCTTTGCATAAATTTCTTTAGCTTTACATCAATAAAAGTTTTAAAAGCCTGCCGTGGGAAAGTGTTTATGCCGTTTTATTTTTACTTAGTGGTCGTGTATTTGCTAGCTATAGCGCTTGGTCGTTTAAAAGTTTCTGTGCCTGACGTAGCCGTTAAGGCTGCTGTGATAATCCTTATAATAACGATCTCCTACTGGGGCGCAGAAGAGGTTTACATGAAGACCTTCTTCATATTCCTTGTTTTATCGCTTATAGCGGCTTTAGTTACAGTTTTACTTACATATGGCTTAGGATTTCTCTGGGGGAAAAAATTCAGGTTCAGCAAGAGCAAAAATATAGACATTAGAGAATTTGTTTACCTTATTTCGTTGATTCTGGGTTATTTTCTCGGATTCTTTATAAAAGTTAGTGTTCCCTTCGATTTAATCTTGGAGATTGAGCTCCTTCTGCTCATATTTCTTGTAGGAATAAAGGTAGGAAACGTCCTTGACCTTAACTCATTTTTAAAAGCATGGAAAGGCGCAATGCTTTCGGTTTTAACAGCGATTTCGGGAGGAATTTTGGCTTCCTTCTTTATGTATATGATAATTTTCAAACCGTTGAACCTTTCCTTTTCTATAGTTTTTGGCTTCGGCTGGTACACGCTCGACGGACCCCTGGTCGCCAAGTATTTCGGGCCAGGTGCAGGTATAATCGCCTTTCTTGTAAACTTCTTCAGAGAACAGCTAACGTTTATTCTGGTCCCATTCCTTTCAAAGCTCGGAAAAAACCCGGAAGGTCTTATAGCTGTCGGCGGGGCCACATCAATGGACACGACCCTAGGGCTTTTTAGTGAAGCTTTAGGCCCTGATTATGCTCTGATTTCCACGATAAACGGGATAATCCTGAGCGTTATGGTACCGCTTATAGTACCCTTTTTTGCAACAGTTTAAATAAAACGAAAAGTATAATAGAAAATTTATGTTTAATATAATTATGAACGTTATAGTTGAAATAGCGGTTGACCCGATAGGCACGAACTCGACGAGCGTCAGCAGTTATATAAAAAAGGTTGTTGAAGTCATAGAAAAAATGAACCTGAAGTATCAGGTCGGCCCTATGGGAACTTCATTTGAGCTAAAAAACGTAAAGCAAGTGGGCGATGTGCTTCAAGCGGTTCACGATGAGCTAAACAAACAGGGTATAAACAGGATAGTTACAACTGTAAGGATAGATGACAGAAGAGACAAAGAAGAAACTATGGACTATAAGGTAAATCGAGTGATTAAAAAGTGATATTAACGACAAAAAGCGTATAAACTAGTTAGCTTATCTAATCGTTAGATTGTCAAACGATCCTGATGAAAAGTTAGCCGAAGAGCTTTTAGAAAGCATTTTCAAAGCTTCAAGGACTTTTAGAAATTGGATGAGGGAAGATATCAACTTTTCAGTTCCTCAGTTCAGGATCTTATCATATGTAAACAGAAACAAGGACTGTTCTATAGACGATATAGCTTTGTACCTAGGAGTTTCAAAGCCGACAGCCAGCAAAATAGTCGAAAAGATGAGGCTCAAGAAGCTGCTTTACAGAGTTGAAAACAGAAAAGATAGAAGAAAGGTTGCTATCGGCCTTACAGGTAAAGGTGCAAAGGTCCTTGAGGAAGCGAGGTTAAAAGCCATTCTAGAGTTAAAAAACAGGCTGTCTAGGATCGATGGAAGCAGCAAATCACAGCTCAGGGATGCGCTAAAGATTCTTGCTGGGCTAACTGGGTGACCGGAATGATAGAAACGCACTCGATTACAAAGGTATTCACAGGTAAAAAATGGAAGGTGGAAGCGCTAAAAGATATTGACTTCAAAGCCGAAAGGGGGAAACTTACAGCGCTCGTCGGTCCTAACGGTGCGGGGAAAACAACTTTATTGAAAATAATTTCAACGCTTATTTTACCAACTTCAGGAAGCGCTTACGTCGATGGGTATGACGTTGTATCTCAACCGAATGATGTTAGAAAGCATTTAGGTCTTGTTACGGTCAGCGACAGGCTTCTCTATTACAGGTTAAGCGGAATGGAGAATCTGCTGTTCTACGGCTCGCTGTATGATATGAGCATTAAAGAAGCTAAAAATAGAGCGTACGGACTGCTAGATCTGGTGGGATTAAAAGAGTGGGCGGATGAGCCAACGATGCATTACAGCACGGGGATGCTCAGGAGGCTTGCGATTGCCAGAGCTCTAATGCATGACCCTGACGTAATCTTGCTGGATGAGCCCACGCTTGGTGTAGATGTTGCTTCTGCAAGAAAAGTTAGACAGTTAGTAAGAAAACTTTCTATGGACAGAACCATAGTTCTTACCAGCCATTTTATGCACGAAATAGAAGAGCTTGCTGATGTCATATACATTTTAAAAAATGGCAAAATAATTGCAAGGGGTTCACCAGAAGATATCATAAACATGGCCGGGAAAATAGTAGAAGCCAAGCTTAGCGCTATTATTCCTTCACTAGAAAGGTTCATAACAAGGTATGAAAACGGCTATGCCGTTATAAGAGGGCCAAAACCTTTGGTTGAACAGTTCACTCCGGATTATTATGAAATAACGCCATCCTTAGAAGATGCTTATATAGCTCTCGCAGGTGAAAACGAACAGGATTTCAGACCCTATCAGTTCAAAAGAGGGGGTGCCTGGGCACGTGAGCGTCCTGTCTAAGCTTTATGCCTATCTTTATCTGAGAGGGTTCAAGGTCTGGATAAGCTACAAAACGAACGCCGCACTAACGATGCTGAGCTGGATAATACCTGTTTTTACGTATTACTTTACTGGGACAGCGCTGGGCAACAAAATAGTTTCAGTACTGGGCGGAGGTAGCTACACAGCTTTTGTGGTCATAGGGCTGGCTTTTCAGGGATATGTTTCGTCAACGATAACCACGGTAAGCCAGAGGTTAAGAAACGAGCAACTTTATGGCACTCTTGAATATTATGTCCTTTCTCCATCAGGCATGTTAGGTTTTCTAACCTATTCCTCCCTGTGGGGTTTTGCTTTAAACAGCATAAACATGATCGTCATTTTAGCTATAGGCTTTGGGCTGGGTGTCAGGTATTCACCTTCTGGAATAATGACAGCATCCATAATATTCATCCTTTTGTTGCTCTCATCATTCGGCATAGCAGCCATCTCCGGAGCTGTTGTAATGATAACTAAACAGGGAAACCCAATCGCATTCTTTTTCTCTACTTTTACTGCTTTGATGGGGAATACGGTTTTCCCGGTTACGGCTCTTCCGTGGTACCTTAAAGAATTAAGTTATGCCATTCCTCTAACCTGGGCCTTACAGGGGTTAAGAGAATCGTTGCTAGAAGGAGTGGGTATAGGCGCACTTTCAAACATAATCTACATACTTGTAGCGTTCACCTTGATAACGCTGCCGTTGGGACTGTACTTATATACCAAGGCCTTTGATAAAGCGAGAAAAGACGGAACCCTCTCTCAGTACTAATCAGACACTTTCAGAAATGATTATATATTCATATGAATTGATAGTATTTTAATGCAGGATTTAGACTACGACGTAATTATAGTCGGCGGTGGACCAGCTGGCGTTGGAGCAGCTAAATCAGCTGCCAAGGAAGGGCTGAAAACGCTTTTACTGGAAAGAGAAGCAGCAGTAGCTGCCTGGAAGCCCTGTGGCGAAGCAACTTCTGAAGGAGCTTTCGTTACAGCTGAAATTAAACCTGAACCCCCTTACATCGTAAGGAAGGCGAATGCCCTAGTCTTTGCCCCAAACCAGAAATACGTAGCAATAAACCAGGAGGGCTACGCCATTAACAAGACATACTTTCTTCAGGAGCTCGCATCACAGGCAGCTAAGTACGGGAGCGATATTCACGTTAGGGAAGAGTTCATAGATTTTGAAAGAGAAGGCAAAACGCTTAAGGTAAAGACCAACAGGAACATATACAGAACAAAGATAATAATAGGTGCTGATGGGTATCATTCATCTGTAGCCAAGGTCGCAGGCATAAAGGAAAAATCGGAACCTATACCAACGATTCAGTACATAATGGCAAACGTAAAACTAAAACATCCGGAAAGCGTGAGATTTTACCTCGGAAACAGCATTGCCCCGAAGGGATATGCCTGGATATTTCCTAAAACCGACAGCATAGCTGAAGTTGGCATAGGCGTTAGGGGTGCAACGGCTAAAGTTTACCTGGATAAATTTGTAAAGCAACACGAAGACGAACTTGGAGAAGCAAGAATAATAGACTACAGAGGAGCCCCTGTTCCGATTGGAGGATTAATTTCTGAAGTTGCAAAGGATAACGTCCTTTTAGTGGGAGATGCTGCAGGAACAGTTGTTCCATTTACCGGTGCAGGCATACATTCTTCTTTAGCTGCAGGGCTTGTTGCGGGAAGAGTTGCTGCAGAAGCCATAAAAGATAACGATTACAGCCAAACAAAACTGAAAAAATTTTACGATCTTTATGAAGATCCCTGGGGAAAGAGAATACGTACAAGTCTGAAGGCTATGCGCCTGTTTGAAAAGATTTCGGACGAAGACTTTAACACGCTAGCTGAAGTACTTGATGAAAATGACATACTGGACCTTGCCAACGGCTATAATGTAAGACGCGTTGCCATGAAGCTTCTAAGACATCCCATTTTAGCTGGGAGGATAGCCGCAAGCCTGATGAGTATTTAAGCTCCAGAGTAGCTTTTTAGCTTTAAAAATAATAAAAGCTATCGAACTCGCCTTTATATTGTTCCCATTTAACTTCTAGGTTTTCAACCTCAGAAAGAGGAGGACCTTTTCTGCATTCTTCTATGAAATATTCTATCTGGTCTTTTTCTCCCTCGACGATAATCTTGACGGTTCCGTCGGGAAGGTTTTCTGCATAACCTTTTAGGTCAAGCTTATCAGCAGCTCTCTTTGCAAAAGCTCTGTAGCCAACGCCCTGAACAAGCCCTTCAACGATTATTTCTGCTCTTGATTTCATCCCTTTACCACGCCTATGGGCCTCATCCTGAAAACCCGCTTTGCGAGCCCTGCGAGCTCGCTCGCTTCAGCTACAAGATCCACGTCTTTGTACGCCAGAGGTGCTTCTTCTGTAACAGTCTCTTTGCTTGCCGCCCTTATTATTATTCCCCTTTTTTCCAGTTCATCTACAAGCTGTTTGTAAGTCCATGTCCTCTTTGCAGCGCTCCTGCTCATGTATCGCCCCGCTCCGTGAGCCGCAGAGCCAAAGCTGAGCTCTTCGTTTGAGCTCAAACCGACCATAACGTAGCTGGCTGTGCCCATGCTACCGGGTATAAGAACCGGCTGACCTATGTTTCTGTACTTAATTGGAATAAGCTCTGAACCAGGACCGAAAGCTCTGGTAGCACCTTTTCTGTGCACTATAGTTTCTCTAAAGCTTCCATCAACTTTATGCTTTTCCCTCTTTGCTATGTTGTGAGCGACATCGTAAATAAGGTGCATGTCGATCTTTTCTGGATCTCCCAGGATCTTGAAGCTTTTCCTTACCTGATAAGTTATGAGCTGTCTGTTTGTCCACGCAAAGTTCGCCGCGCTTATCATTGCTTTAATGTAGTTCTGCCCTTCTTCGCTCATGTAAGGCACCGCTGCGAGTTCTCTATCAGGAAGCCATATGTTGTACTTTCTAAGAGCTCTTTCCATTATTTGAAGATAATCACTACACACCTGGTGCCCATAACCCCTGCTGCCCGTGTGTATCAGGATTAAAACCTGGCCTTCCTGCATGACCCCCATGCTCTTTGCGATGTTTGCATCAAAGATCTTGTCAACAACTTCAACTTCAAGGAAGTGATTGCCGCTTCCAAGGCTTCCCAGCTGTGACGCTCCCCTCGCTTTGGCTTCTCTTGAAACCTTCGAAGGATCAGCCCCGGGCATACTTCCTCCTTCTTCAGCTAACTCGAGGTCATCTTCCCAGGCGTAACCCTTTTCCAGTGCCCATTTCATGCCAAGCTTTGCGACTTCATCCAGTTCTGATTGTGAAAACGTGAATCCGCTTTCGCTCCCCAGCCCGCTCGGAACGTTTCTGTACAGGCTATCCATCAGCTCCTTTAGCCTCGGCCTTACATCTTTCTCAGTAAGGTTGGTCCTGACCAGCCTTACGCCACAGTTTATATCGTACCCTACGCCTCCGGGACTTATAACGCCATTTTCAACGTCAAAAGCCGCAACACCTCCTATTGGAAAGCCGTAACCTTCATGACCGTCAGGCATCACATAAGAATATTTCAGTATTCCGGGCAAAGTGGCAACGTTCATAGCCTGAATGAGGGTCCTATCCTGTTTTATTCTCTGGATTAGCTCGTCAGTTGCATAAATCCTTACAGGAACCCTCATCTGCCCTTCTTTTGAAATTTCCCACGTTACATCTCCAACTTTCTTTATTTCCATGATAGTTTTTTAACCTTATACAATATAAAATTTTTTGATTAATCAGCTTATGCGATTGATAAAAATCCCTGGCACAATTTCTATAAATTAAAAATCAATTTATAAGCAGGTTTTGATTAAAATTATGCATGAAATATGATCTAAAGGACAGAAAGTTCTGGATAGCTAACGAAGATGAAATAAAAAATGGCCTAGCAACCGATTTTTACTTTCTTAACGTCGAAAAGGCGATGGACGGTGAAAAGATAAACCCGAGGGTTGTAGCCGAAATTTACACAAGACACCTTCCTTACCAAGACCAGTGGGGAGTTCTTAGCGGCGTTTATGAAGCGTTAAAACTTTTGGAGGGCCTTCCTGTATCTGTCTGGTCTTTTGATGAAGGAGAAGTTTTCTTTACATCAAAAAACGATATAGCCTATGAACCGGTGATGAGGATCGAAGGGTCCTACAGGTACTTTGCAAGGTTTGAAACAGCACTTCTTGGTTTCCTGTGTTCTATGAGCGGTATATCAACAAAGGCCGCAAGGTTCAGGTTTCTGGCCGGAGATGAAAAGATCCTTCTCAGCTTTGGCACAAGAAGGACCCACCCTGCTCTTGCTCCAATGATAGAAAGGGGCGCTTACATATCGGGTTTTGACGGTTTCAGCAACGTGATAGGTGCAAACCTTATCGGAATGAAAGGTTCTGGAACCATGCCCCATAGCTTTATACTCCTTTTTGACAATCCAAGAGATGCATGGATAGCATTTGATAAGCACATAGAACAGGACGTTCCCAGGATAGCCCTTGTTGATACCTACTATGATGAGAAAACAGAAAGCATAATGGCTCTGGAAACCCTGAACGGAAAGCTGGCCGGAATAAGGCTCGATACTCCCGGTTCAAGAAAAGGGGACTGGAGGAAGATAGTTGAAGAAGTTAAATGGGAGCTTTATCAGAGAGGAGGCAGGAACGTCAAGATCTTAATTTCTGGAGGGATAGATGAAGACGACATTATGAAGATGAATGATATAGTGGACGGCTACGGGATAGGAACTTCTGTTTCAGATGCTCCAACCGTGGACTTTAACATGAAGATAGTTGAAGTTGAAAAAGATGGGAAGATGATCAAAAAGGCAAAAAGAGGAGATATTTCTGGCAAAAAGGAAGTTTTCAGAAACTACGAAAAAGGAGAAGATATAATACAGTCAGCTTACCTTGAGCCCCCGCAAGGTTATGAGCCGGTATTGAAAAAATATATGGAGAACGGGAAGATAATAAGGGAATTTGAGGAGCTTTCAGACATAAGAAAAAGGGTAAAAGAAAGGCTAAAGTGGATAAAAGAAAAAAATCCAAAAGCAAGGCTGATCTATTAGAGGAAAGGCTATAAATATCCACTTTCTTGTTAGTTTGAATCATGAGTAAGCTTGATGACGTTCTGAATTTAGCTAAGATTAAGGGTTATTTCTGGCCATCTTTCGAGATCTACGGCGGAGTAAGCGGTTTCTACACTTTTGGCCCTCTTGGAACCTATCTCCAAAGAGATATAGAGGAGCTATGGAAGGATATTTTCGTAAAGCCTTTTGGATTTATTGAGATGGACTCTCCTGACCTTCTACCTTATCAGATCCTTAAAGCTTCAGGGCATGTTGACAACTTTAAAGACCCGATGGCTGAATGCAAAAAGTGCGGAGCCAAATACAGGGCTGACCACCTTCTAAAGGAAGCCGGCGTTGAAGTTTCAGAAGGGGCCGAACCTTATTACCTTGAAGCGCTTCTTAATCAGAACAAGGTAAAGTGCCCCAAATGCGGGGGACAGGAATGGTCGGTTAAGCTTTACCTGAATATGTTTGAAACGAACATAGGGCCATATGCTGAAAACAAAGGATATCTTAGGCCTGAAACAGCCCAGGGGATATTTGTTGAATTTAACAGCCTTTATAATTATAACAGGGAGCAGCTTCCAATGGGAGTCGTCCAGATAGGAAAGGGTTACAGAAACGAAATTTCTCCAAGGCAGGGGCTGATAAGGCTGAGAGAATTTCATATGATGGAGCTTGAACTTTTTATAGACCCTCAGGAAGAGGACGCCCCGGATCTTCCCGATGATCAGAAGCTGAGGCTGTTGCATGAGAAAGCGAGAGAAAGCGGGGAACCAGAAGAGCTTACTCCAAAGGAGGCCTATCAAAAGGGAGTGATAAAGACCAAATGGCTTGCGTTTTTTCTGTATCTCTCTAAAAAATTCCTCAGCAGCATTGGCGTGCCTGATGAAAAACAGAGGTTCTTTGAAAAGATAGCCGGTGAAAGGGCCCACTATTCAGCTCAGACGTTTGATCACGAAGTTTTCATAGATGAACTCGGCTGGACTGAAGTTGCCGGCTTTGCATACAGGACCGACTTTGACTTAAAATCACACATGCAGGCTACAGGAAAAGAAATGTATGCTATCAAGAGAAAGGCCCTCAGCACTAAGACGAGCGTTATAATCAACAGGGAAGAGCTCATGAAGAGAGAAAACTGGAAAGAGTTGATAGAGATGAAGCCTGAAGTTAGGGCAGACGGTGTTTACCTCGGAAGCATCAGGCTTAACGATAAAGAGTATAAGGTAATACAGGAAGTTGAAAAAGAAGAAATACGCAAGTTTATACCTCACGTCATAGAACCTTCGTTCGGGCTTGACCGGCTAACGCTAGTCGCGCTGTATTATGCTTATAACAAAAAAGAAGGAAGGAACATATTTTCTCTACCTAAAGGGCTGCTGAAGAACGTGGTAGCCGTGCTACCTCTTGTTTCTAAAGATGAGTTTGTCAAAAAAGCGCTTGAAGTCAGGGATATACTCGTAAACTATGGCTTTAACGTAATCTTTGATGACAAAGGGTATATAGGAAAAAGGTATGCGAGGCTGGATGAGTCCGGCGTTCCCTTTGCGATAACAGTTGATTCAAAGACTCTCGAAGACGAAACCGTAACGGTAAGGGACAGAGATAGCTGGTCTCAGGACAGAATTAAAATACGGGATTTACCAAGTTATTTAAGGGAGAGAACGAATTGGCGTTTGTAGTACACGGTGGAGCTGGAAAAGGCAGGAAGGACGAAAAAGCTCTGAGCGTTCTGATAAAAGCTGCTGAAATGGGTTATGAATATTCGGCTAAGGGTTCAACTGTTGACGCCGTTGTTGAAGCTTTATATTTTATGGAAGAAAGCGGGATGTTCAACGCAGGGAAAGGCTCGGTCAGCAACGATGCAGGCTTTGTTGAGATGGACGCCGGAATATTCAGGGGAAAAGACAGGGCTGCAGGGGCAGTTGCAAATCTAAGAGAAGGAAGCGCGATCAAAAGAGCTCTCGAAGTTTTAAACGAAGGAAGACATGTTCTGATAAGCTACGGAGGAACTGTAAGAAAAGAAGGGACTGAGTCAGAAGATCTTGAGACAATCGGAGCCATATCCGTATCGCGGGATGGCGATACAAGCGCAGCCGCTTCAACTGGGGGTATAAGGGGAAAAAGAGCTGGTAGAATAGGAGATTCGGCTATTCCAGGAGCTGGGTTTTATGCCTTAAAAGAAATCGGGGGTACAGCCCTTACAGGTATCGGAGAACAGAACATAAGATGCTTGACCGCATACAGAATAGTTGAAAGAATGAAGAACAATGATCCTCTTGAAGCTATAAAAAGCGTGTTTTTTGATGTAAAAAAAGAAATAGGAGAGATCAACCAGGGGGCTATCGCAGCAGACTACCGTCTAAGGATGGCAGCTTTTACTACTGAAGAGGTCATGCCCGTATGTTTTGTTAGAAGCGACATAAAAAAATGTTCTTTCGAGTTCAAGAATGGACTGATAATTTAAAGCTAGTGTGCTGAATAAATGCACAGCATCAACATGCAAGCGTTTACTGCCAAGGATCGATGAGATAAATTGCCATGTTTTGTACAAACGGTGATTCCGGAAATTGCAGAAAGAAGCTTCTGAAAATAAAACATCGGAGCTGCTGATACCTTTTGTAGGCTTATTCAGGACTTTTGCCATAGCTTTAATTTCCCCCTATCTAGGGCTCGCACTTTACAGAAAAGGCCTTCCTTTACCCTATGTTGGCGTTGTTTACGTGTTTCTGGCTGTAATAGGGGCTCTGGGACAGCTGTTTGGTGGTGCGGCTTCTGACAAGCTTGGAAGAAGGAAGGTCATGGTTTTTTCCCAAATCGGGAGCGGTTTTGCTCTTGTACTGATGGGGATAAGCTTCCTGATACCGGGTTACTTTGTCTTCATAGTTATGTCCTTTTTTCAGAACTTTTTCGGAAGCTCAAACATGGCGGCCTTTAACGCTTATGTTGGCGAACTCGGTTCCGATCAGAACGGCATGATCAGAGGTTACAGCAAAATGAGAATCGGAATAAACGTTGGTTGGGCTGCAGGCCCCTTGATCGGAGGTGTACTGATAGGATATTTGGGTTTCAAAAACACCTGGATAATCTCAGGCGTGATAGTTCTTGCCTCATCTGTACTTTTCCTGTTTTTGAAGGCAAAACAGAGATTTTATTCCAACCTCGATCTTAGCACTTTCAAGGACCTCGGTTATCTGAAAAAAATATCCCCGTTTGTGCTGATTTACGCTTTTATAGCTCAGTTCGGTTTGACATTAACCATTTACGAAACTGTCAACATGAACGTGCCTGTGTCCCTCTATGGACTCATATACCTGCTTAATGGAACTATCGTTGCTATATTTCAGATGCCCATGGCAAAGATGCTTTACAACAAGAACATCGTACGCTGGATCGAATACGGTATAATTTTTTACATAGTAGGTTTTTTTGTTTACGCGTTTGGAGGATTGATGTATGCTTTATTGGGCACATGTATTACGACTCTGGGTGAAAACATAGTGTCCCCACTTTCAATGACCTTCGCTAACCTGTTATCAAAAGAAGAAAAAAGGGGTAGCTATCTGGGCGTTTTCGGAATGCTGAGCAGTTCATCAAGGTCCCTTGGTTCTCTTTACGGAAGCTTTTTGCTCTCAAAATTTACTAACCCGTTTGAAATTTGGTCTTCAGCTGATCTGCTTGGAGCTGTATCGATCGTTTATTTTTCTTTCATTAACAGACCAGAAAAATTTTCAAAAAATGACGCCGTTGTCAGCAGTCAAGATAGATAAGTTTATACAGATTTTCGGATCTGGATAACTCAGCCGTGCATGGGCAGCAGGGTGATGACAAAGACCCCAAGACCTCGGCTGAGCGATGGGGACATGCACACGCAACATGGAAGGCTGAAGATGGAGGGAGTTCCCCATAAAGGTTTCTCCGGTAACGGGGAAGGCTTGTGAGCGGGTACTTCCTGACGGGGGCGGAGCGGAAGGCTCCCGATGAACCCGCGAGGGAGCTGTATGATGCTATGAAGCCCAAGCCCTGCGGGGTATGCAAATATATGCCAGCGTATGTCTGCGTATGGTGAAACCCTGACGAACCTCTGATGCTGCCGAAGATTAAATAGAATAAACATCATTTTGAGACGATTAATATAGAGAAAATTATAAAATTAATAGGCTGCACAGAATTTCATTTATTCAACTTAAAAAAGCTTTTACTGTAGAACGAAGGCTTATTTTATGTCTAAAAGCTTACACATAAAGAACTATAAAGCCTTACCAGCAATAATTTGTGGTTTATGAAATCAGAGCCCGAGCTTGCTTTCTATGAATTGAACGTCGACAAACCTCGTAAAATCTTTGTATATATTTTCATAAACATATTCAAAGGGCTGGACTAATCTTGAAGAAAGAGGTTCAAACCCTTTTTTCTGTCTTAAATAATTCAAAAGCTTTAGCGTAAAATTTTCATTTTCAAATATACCATGAATGTACGTTCCAAAAACTTGCCCCTCATACCCCCCGCTGGGCTGATTAACTTTGGCACCGTTTCTTTGATAAATCAGCTCAAATGGCTTTCTGTGCTCCGTTATGCCGTAATGTATTTCATAACCTTTTATTAAAGTTCCACTTGCTGGTCCGTTTAACACTTTAGCCTTTGTACTTGAAACGACCTTTGAGCCGTTCATAAACGTCTTAGCTTTTAAAAGGGAAAGCCCACTGAATTCTCCTTCTCTGCTTTCTAAGTTATCAATTATTTTTTCTCCAAGAGCTTGTAATCCTCCGCAAATGCCCATTATTAGCGAACCGTTTTTCAAAGCATTTTGCGCTTCTTCTTGTGCGTTTACTGATTTTAGATACTTTATGTCTTTAACGGTTACCTTTGATCCGGGTAAAACTATCAAGTCATATCCTCCAGTTATATATCCCTGAAAGTTTATTCCGACATCAGGATACATAAAAAGAGGAAATGCATCAGTAAAGTTTGAGATGTATGGTGTCCTTATAAAAAGGACCTTGACTCTTCCATACCGGCTAGGGATGCTGTCGGCGCTATCTTCCCAAGGTGCTACTAGTTCATGATAAGGGATAAAACCAAGCATCCTTATCCTGTACCTTTCCATCATTATCGTCATTGCTGGTTTTATAAGATCTTCTTTCCCAGAATATTTGTTTAAGATCGCTCCTATGAACCGTTCTCTACCCAAAATAGTAACGGTTCCTAAGATGCTGGCAAGCGAACCCCCTCTGTATATATCGCTGACAAGCAAATATTTGGCTCCTGAAATCTTAAGCATGTACCTGTTTGAAAGATCGGGAAGGTTTATTTCTGTTGGAGATCCTGTGCCTTCTATTATTATAAGGTCATGTTTTTTTGAAAGCCTGTTAAAAGAATCAGCTATGATTTTTCTCAAATATTCTTGGAATCTTTCGCTGTAAAACTCTTCAACAGTGACGGTTGCTCTGTGTTCTCCTTTTATAACTACATAAAGATCGTTTTCTTGAGGCTTTACCAAGATCGGGTTCATGTCAGCTTCGGGTTCTAAACCGGCTACTTTTGCCTGAAAAACCTGTGCGTATGCCATTTCTCCACCTTTTCCAACACCTGCATTTAGTGAGATGTTTAAAGCCTTAAAAGGAGCTACAGAAAAGCCTCTTTTCCTGAAATGCTTTAGTAAAAGCGAAACAAGTAAAGTTTTCCCGGCTCCCGAAGAAGTTCCGAAAACAGCTATACTTTTAGATGTTTTCAGACACGATTAACCCCTGTTTGAAAACATATACCGGCTTTTCATGATACCTTATTGCCTGCTTAACATTATCTCTTCTTAACAATACAAGATCAGCGCTTTTACCTGTTTCCAGTTTATTTTCAGTTCCAACTGCGGTTGCAGCTCTCCAAGTTATCATGTCGTAAATATTTTCTCTTCCTTCTGGATCCATCATCCAAAGAAGATGAGAAGCTAGAAATGCGACTTCAAGAGGATTACAGGAGCCGTACGGATAATATGCATCGTTACAATCATCTTGCCCAAGCGCGACATTTATTCCGTATTTTAATGCTTCCTTTACAGGCAGATGATATTTACCTGTATGGGGGTTCGTAACCAGAGATATTTTTGCTGCTTTGACTTTTTCAAAAACTCTGTAAAGCGATTCTCTGTCATATACTTCTAAGGCCCTTGCGTGACATGCTTCAACCTTTCCCTGCAGTCCATAATTTACAGTTTCGTCAGCTAAATACTCTAAAGTTTTAAGCTTTGGGTCAGGAGCATCATCGACTAGAAATGCCGCAGGTTTGTTGTATTTTTTCGCCAGCTCAAGGGATATCTTTATATGTTGTTTCATATCTTCCTCAGTCTTCTCAATCCATGGTATACCGCCTACAACATCAGCCCCTTTTTTTATTGACTCTTCTACTACGGATTGAGCACCGGCGTCTGTAAAAAATCCCTGCTGAGGAAAGGCTACTATTTCTACATCTAGCATGTTTTTAACTTTCTCTTTAGCTTTCAAAACTCCCATAAATCCTTTAAGTTCTGCATAACTGTCAACGTCTGCAAAAACTCTCATGAAAGTAACCCCGTTAGAAAAACCCTGCAGAAATTTTTCCAAAACCCTAGTAGCGATGATTTCGGAGTCATAGTGCTTTTTAACTTCAGCTGCTTTTCTTATAGCTTCATCTGCGCCTCCACCAAGCTGATATATCGAAACTGTGTCTTTCTCAATCATATCACCAGTTTCAACTTTGTCTATATGTACATGAGGTATTACAAAGCTTTCGGTCAAAAGGTTTCCCATTCCGTTTATGTCTCCAGATTCACCTGAATATTTCGATATGTTTGATATTTTATTACCTTTTATTTCAACCGTAAATAAGCCCTCTGTATTTCTCAATCTTACGTTGGTTATCTTTATCATTCCTCAGTTATTATGTTTGGTGTTAATTTAATCTTTTTGTCCGTATGGCCTAATAAAAAATTTAATTCCTAAAAAGTAAATGCATTTTTAGAGCCAAAATTCTATACTATCCAGTAATTTATAATCTTCTTCAACATGGAGATTAAATTCTTTTATTGCTTCAAAAATTAAGTACAGCATAAAAAAACCAAAAGTAATAAGAGTGATGACTAAATAAAGCACAAAGTTCCTTTTCTGCGTTTTTTCTCTTTGAAGCTTGATGCCCAATACTGAAAATGCTTTATCTTCTAGGTTTTCTAATCTTTCTAATATTTTGTGCGACTTATAAACAACGTAAAATGAAATTATTAACGAAACTATTTCTAACAGAGGTATAAAAAAGAAAAAAACGATCATGATTGGGAATAAAAGTGAATTGGGCATTTTTAAATTTTTTATTTCGTTTGTTTGAGACTCTAAGTTTGGAATTTGAATTTGAGATAGGATTTGGATGAGCTTTTCCTGATGTATTTTTAAAGATCGTAAAAGTTTGTATTCAGTAAATGCAAAAGCACCGATGAATAAAAATCCAGAAATTTCTATTATGCTAAGTAGACTTATGTTTGAATAAAAAAAGGAAAATACGTTATACGAAGCAGTTATATTAGTAGCATAATAAAGTACCAATTGATATATAAAAAACGAATAAAGGATAAGATTACCTATGAATAGTATCCATATAATAAAAATATATTTTAATGAAATTTTTATATTTATTTCTCTTCTTAAATCTTTAAAATTCACAACATAAAAATCTTAAAGCGTCTTTATTAAAAATATCGGAAAAATGCGCTTTTCCTTTTTTTATTAGGTTTAAGAAGCACTTTATAACTTTAACTTTTCGGGGGTTAAGGGGGTGAAAGTCCCCTTCCGCGAAGGGAGTATGGATAGCCCCCTTACATCCTTTGTTGCATAATATATGATTTTATTCTCTTCTTTGTTGTACAGTGTCTTCTAACGATCTCTTTAGACTGTGTTTTTCATAAAACGCATGATGAACCATTCCTGTAAGCCTCCACGATGCTGTAAACGTATACCTTAGCTAATATTTCGTTGATTATTCAAACATTAAGGACAGATGTGAATACTCCCCATCCTCTTCAATGATGAGAATACGGTCTCAACCTGCCACCTCTGGCCGTACCT
>ERZ1669247.210-NODE-210-length-24907-cov-6.511870_pt1 | contig 24907 bp, 25 predicted proteins | sample MGYA00579297_ERZ1669247 | MGnify/ENA primary metagenome ERZ1669247 (study PRJEB41166, sample SAMN08046056) | hot springs metagenome | biome: hot spring; feature: acid hot spring; material: thermophilic sediment; isolation source: thermophilic sediment from acid...
ATTGGGCATGTTACCCGTATTATTTTTCTCATGCAATATTTAAATAGATATTGAAAACACCTTCGCGCATCATTCATTGTAGAGTCCGAATAGGAAATAAATATAAACCTTAGCTGAAAAATAATCATGTGGTTTTATGATAACAGGATTGAGTGTAGTGAGTGTAGCCGCGAATAGGCCAAGCCCGGAGACCATAACAAACATGAAGTTCAACATAAACTTCGATGACGTGAAAGTGGAGAACGACAATGTGGAGATTTCATACACCTTCACAACTACCTACGAAGGCGGTGAAAACAACAGCAAGAACGTAGGTGACTTGAAGATCGTAGGAAAGGTATTCATGAAGGAGGACAAGAAAAGGGCAGAAGAGATAAGCAAAAGCTGGAAAGAACAGAAAACCTTGCCTATAGACTTGGCAGAGGACTTGATAAACCTACTTAATTTTGAGTGCGGCTCAAGAGGAACCCTGCTAGCATGGAGTGTAGGGCTTGTAGCCCCATTGCCTTTAACGAGGGCAAAGCTGCAGCCGCAGCAGGGTCAGGGCCAGGCTCAATAACTTATTTCTTAACTTTCTAAGCTTAACCATGAAGATAGAGGGGCTGCTACTAGATATAGACACGCCTACAGAAGATGGCAAAAGCACGGTAAGGCTTACTGTAAAGACAAAAGAAGGCATAGTTACACTTTTCGATTCCTCATTTTTGCCTTATCTTTACCTTCTTCCAAGAAATCCTGAGCTTAGCGTTGATGCCATATCCTCGTTGAAGTTTCCTAACGGCACGGGCATAGCGGAAATAGCAAAGGTAGAGAAGGTAAAGATGCAACTTCTCAACAAAGAAGTGGAGGTTTTCAAGGTCTATGCTCGCAACGCAAAAGACATACCTACTTTCAAAGAATACCTCCAGGAGTTTGGCACATGTTACGAATACGACATACCTTTCTGGAAACGCTATCTCATCGACAAAGACATTTCGCCGATGCTTGGTATCAGCGCAGAAGTGAATAAAGAGAAAGACAGACTTGTTGTCGAAAACATAGAAAGCGCGCAAGTAGAGGGCATTGGACTCAAGCACGTATGCTTTGACATAGAAACCTACAACCCAAAGAAGGTTCCAAGGCCAAAGGAGGATCCGGTAATACTGATAAGCCTAGCAAACGAAAGCATAGCGAAAGTAATATCGGCAAAGCACATAAGCAGAGATTTTGTAATAGAGGTAAAAAATGAGAGGGAGCTGATAGAGAAATTCGTGGAAATTGTGAAAAGAGAAGACTTTGACGTAATCGCAGGCTACAACTCCTCAAACTTTGACATACCTTACCTGATCGAAAGGTCCAAGCGGGTCGGGGCCAAATTTGAATTGGGCAGATACGCAGAGGAAGTTTCAAGCCAGCACCACGGCCTACTAGAATTGGTAAAAATACCTGGAAGGATAAACATAGACCTTTTTAACACAGCAAAATTCGTTGCGACAGTCGGCACTGCAGAGTACCTGATAAAGGTAAATGCCTTTACGCTAGGCGAGGTCTACAAGGAGCTTATAGGGAAGGAAAAGAAGACAGTAAACAAGGAAGAAATCTTCAGGCTTTATGACTCAGAAGGCATCACCACGCTTGCTGAATACTCCCTTGATGATGCCCTGTCAACAGAAGAACTTTACAAGTTCTTCATGCCTCTTGAGATCGAAATAGCAAAGCTTTGTGGCACCACCTTGGCAGAGACAGCAGTTTCGACAACTGGGCAGCTTGTAGAGTACCTGCTAATGCGCTACGCCCATAGAAACAATCAGCTAATACCGAACAAGCCCGGCGACGAAGAAATAGAAGAAAGGCTGTCAACAAGCTTTGAAGGGGCGTATGTAAAAACTCCAGCAGCGGGCATATATAACAACCTGGCTGTACTTGACTTCAGAGGCCTGTACCCTTCAATAATCATAGCCCACAACATAGACCCTTCAACCATAACCGACGCTTCTGATGACGCATTTGTCGCTCCTACAGGAATAAAATTCAAAAAAGAGCCGAAAGGAATAATCCCTACGGTGCTAAAGATTCTTATAAAGGAAAGAGAGGGTGTAAAAAAAGAGTACAAGCTACACCCGGAGAACAAGGCGCTAGGCGCCAGGTCTCAGGCTTTGAAGATAATTGCAAACTCTTTCTACGGCTATCTTGGCTATGCAAGGTCCAGATGGTATTCAAAGGAGTGCAGCTCGAGCGTAACAGCCTATGGCAGGGAGTATATCCAGAAAACAATAGCGATGAGCGAAGCAGCAGGCTTTCAAGTAATCTACTCTGATACCGATAGCGTAGTACTGCTTCTTGGAAACAAAACCAAAGATGACGTTCTTGCATTCTTGAAGCAAGTAAACGCATCGTTGCCAGAGTCTATGGAGCTAGAGCTTGAGGATTTCTACGTGCGTGGCGTATTCGTGGGCAAGCGAACAGGCGAGATAGGCGCGAAGAAAAAGTATGCCCTTCTCTCCGAATCTGGCAGGATAAAAATAAGGGGCTTCGAGCTTGTAAGAAGGGATTGGTCAAACATCGCTAGAGAAACTCAAAAGAAAGTGCTGGAGGTTATACTCAAAGAAGGCAGCAAGGACAAAGCAGTAGGCATCGTAAAAGAGACTATCAAAAATCTCAAAGAGGGCAAGGTCAACATAAAGGACCTGGTAATACACACGCAACTCAGGAAAGGCCTCAATTCTTATGATGCCACTTCTCCGGAGCTTGCGGCTGCGCAGAAAGCAATAAAACGGGGAAAACTGCCAAGCGAGTTGGAAGGCACGACGATAGGCTATGTGATAACAAAACACGGCAGCAGCATAAGCGAAAAGGCAGAGCTTGAGGAATACGCTCAAGATTATGACGCCGATTACTATATAAGCCACCAGGTAATACCGGCTACTTTGAAGATACTGAAGGAGCTTGGCGTAAGCGAAGAAGAGCTCAGAGGAAGTGGCACACAAAGAAGGCTAGGTTAAATTCACGCTTCTATCACAGTCCCTACAACTTCCTCGCCAATTAGGGCTTTTTGCAATCTACCCGGCACAGTAGCGTTTATAATCATGCATTTTGCACCATACTTTTTTGCTATCTTGTAAAGAAGCATAAGCTTTGTGCGCATGCCTCCGGTAACATCTATTTTCAGAGAGCCGCCAGTACCTTTAAGCGCTTGTCTTATGTTAGAGCTGTCGATGTGCTCAATGAGCTTTGCATCCTTGTTTATTTTTGGATCCGAATCAAAAACTCCGTCTATGTCGCCAGCAGCTATTACTACGTTTGGCCTGATCTTAGTTGCAAGGTATTCGAAAACCTGCTCGGTAGAGGCTGCATGCACCCCTTTTACCGAATCAATAAACAAGTCGCCAAAAACAACAGGCACAAAACCATAGTTGAGCGCTGAGATTATATTCGCTGGATTCCATGAAGTGATTCTGCCATTCTTTGTAAGCCCGCCAGCAGATGGCGGAAACTTTATTGCATTTATGCCGTTTTGGGTCAAAACATCTATTACGATATTGTTAAGCTCGTGCACGGTCTTATGGGCCAGCGCAGCGCCGTATGCGCTCTCCTGTCCGCTCAATCCTTTCTCAAGCCCGTACTTGTGAACTGCAACATGGCCAAAGGAACCACTGCCATGCCCTAGCAGCATTTTGTTTTCGCCTATGCCTGCCTTTATCTCCTTGGCCAGCCTATCTATCTCATTTACTTTTGCAGTATCGGGCTTGGCTGTATCTGTTATTACGCTGCCGCCGAGCTTGACAAAGTAAAGAGGCATCAAATCATTAAAAAGGCACGCTGCAAGCTTAAATAATTTTTGAATGTGCAAGCTTGTAGGAACCTGACAAATTATAAATCTTTTTATCGTCGGTGAATGCCCACCCTAAACGGTGTGGGCTTTCAAAGCAAACAACGGTATGAGGTCATTTGTTCTGAATGGAAAAGGAACAGGGCGCCGAGGTCACTGGCCAATGAAGCAAACGCCCACCAATTTCTGCGGTTCGCTCTCATCCCGCCCCTAAAGAGTGTGGGCTTCCTTGTCAAAAATAGGTGATGAAAAGCGTAGGTTTTATTTTTAACTGTACAAGATAAAAAAGATGGGCATACTTAGCCTCATTGGCCTTTTGGTATTTGATACTCTTGCTTCGTGGATAAGGATGTTCATAGCGCTAGGGGCATCGATACTTCTAGGGCTAGGCATAGGAATCTATGCAGCAAGAAGAAAAACTGCTGAAAAGGTCGTTATACCTATAGTAGACATTCTCCAAACTCTCCCAATACTTGCATTCTTCCCTTTTGTAATTTATGTCATAGTTGCAACCCTGCCCGGCTACATAGGCATAAACGCTGCTGTGATCTTCCTGATTATAACAAGCATGCTGTGGAACATAATATTTGGAGTTTACGAAGCTGTAAGGACCCTTCCGCAGGAATTCTTGGAGCTCGCAGCTTTGTATAAGCTAAACAAGTGGAAAAGGCTTGCGAAAATTTATGTGCCTGCAAGCATGCCGAAGGTAATTGACCAATCTACACTCTCGTTTGCCATAGGCCTGTTCTACCTTGTTACTAGCGAGATATTTTCCACAGCCAACTCCACATATGCTGTCAAATACGGCATAGGTGTTGAGCTTACGAAGCTTGCAATTAGCAACAACTTTGCCGCATATGCAATAGGCATAGCCGTATTTATTGCTTTTGTTGTTGCAACAAGACTTTTCTTCTTTGCTAAGCTTGAAAAATACTATACTCGCTATAACGCGCCGATCAGGCTCAAGCCTTTGGCACAAACTAGGCATAGGCAGTATGCTGCGTTTGCACATGCAATTGTTACGCACATACCTAGGATACGGTTTAGAACAGAAAACAAGCAACAGATAGATAGAGTTTATACACCAAAACCTGAAAAGAAGATAATTTCTTCAAAAGCCATAGGATATGCGCTGCTTTCCGTCACAATTTTGCTGATATTATTCTATAGGCCATTCTCTGCAAATGAGGGCACAGTACTTGCATCGCTTGCCGTGTCTTTCGCAAGGGTATGGCTTGCATTTGCTCTGATAACAATCATCGCTGTGCCACTAGTTGTATACTTGTTGTTTATGAGCAAACATGCATCTAGCTACCTACTTTTGTTTCAGATCTTGGCTTCTATACCTGCCACAATACTCTTGCCCATCATAGTTACAGCGTTGAAAGGTCTGCCAATGCATGATGAGCTTGTGGCATTTACTGTTTACTTCCTCAGTGGCATATGGTATGTGGTGTTTAGCACTCTTGCGAATAAGGCGTACATACCTAGCAATATGCTCGAAGTTAAACGTATATTCGGTGTCAGAGGCATCGAGGCGTGGAAGAAAATGTATTTCTATGCAATACTTCCTGGCCTCATAACAGGAGCAGTGACAGGCATAGCTGCTGAATGGAACGCAAGTATAGTAGCAGAGTATTTCACAACCTCGGCAATAGGGAGTGGAGCTGTAATAACGAGCGTAGGAATTGGAATAGGCAAACTCCTGGACACATCTCTCGACTCTGGGAACCTAAGCCTTATGTTGCTTGGATTATTAAATCTTACAATCATGATTGTTATTATCAACAGGTTTGTATGGAACAGGCTTTACAGAAAAATTGAAGCGATAAGCAAGTAAATAAGCAGAGTTAGATGGCGATATTGTGAATTTACTCGACGTGGCTGGAGTTTCATACTTCATAGGCGACCTTGAGATAATAAAAGATGCAACCTTTAAGGCTAATGATGGTGAATTTGTATCACTCATAGGCCCTTCTGGCTGCGGAAAAAGCACGCTGCTTAGAATAATAGCAGGCCTCATTAGACCTACAAAAGGCAAAGTGATGTATTTGGGAAAGGAGATTGTAGAGCCAATACCAGAAATATCTTTCGTGTTTCAAGATTTCGCACTTCTCCCTTGGCTAAACAATGTGGAAAACGTAGAAATAGGGCTCTCAAGGAGCAGCATAAGCGAAGAGGAAAAAAGGAAAAAGGCGCTTGAGATACTAAGGCACGTAGGCCTAAGCGGGTTTGAATATGCGTATCCTAATGCGCTTAGCGGCGGAATGAAGCAGAGGGTTGGAATTGCAAGGGCGATAGTGTCAGAGCCTAAAATACTTTTGATGGACGAGCCGTTCAGCTCGCTTGACGAATTAACTGCTGAGGCTCTGAGAAAAGATGTTTATACAATGCTCAAAAGCAAAGATAACCCAGTAAGCTCGGTAATAATGGTAACGCATAATGTTGAGGAAGCTGTCGAACTTTCTGACAAGATCGTTGTAATGGCTCAGAAGCCATCTTATGTAAAGAAAATACTTGAGGTGAAAATGGGCAGACCGCGCAACAAATACAGCAAAGAATTCAGAGACTATGTCAACACAGTCTACAAGCTTCTTACTACTTAGCCTATTTCACGATTTCCTGCACAAACGCCGGGTAGACATGCCTTATTCCTTTTATGCCCTCGATCCTTTTCACAAACTCATTGGCTTGACTTGATTTCACTGCTGCAACAAAAATCGCCACATGGTCACCAGTAGTAGTGTAAAGCTCGTTTATCTCAGGCAATCCCTTAAGCTTTAGTATGACGCTATTGAAGCTCTCAGGGGATATGTCAAGGCCTACAATCATGTGGGTTTTGTCAAGAAGATGGTATTTTATCCTTGCCTTGTAACCTACGACTATGCCACTTTGCTCCAAAACTTTTATGCGCCTTCTTACCGCCCCCTCTGTAAGTCCGACATTGTCTGCTATTTCCTGATTAGTCATCTTAGCATTTTTCTCCAGCATGCTCAGCAGCTTTTCGTCTATAAGATCAACCATGGAAACACATAAAATTAATTGCATGCACAGATTTATATATTTTTCGTAGTAATTAATACTAAAATAGTAACAAATCTTACTGAATTTAGATTTTATATTACGATAAGGTGAGAAAATGGAAATTGGAAAACCCGTTCCGGAATTTACCGCAAACACGTACTTTCCAGAAACCAAGGAAATAAAGCAAATACGGCTAAGCGACTACAGGGGGAAGTGGGTGATACTTGCCTTCTACCCCGGCGACTTTACCTTCGTCTGTGCGACAGACTTGGAGGCGATAACTGAAAAGTACGATGAATTCAAGAAAGCTAACGCACAGGTCTTTGCCATAAGCACAGACAGTGTGTATTCGCACAAGGCATGGAGCGACACATCACCAAGGGTAAGCAAAAGCCCAGTACCTATGATAGAAGACTACAAAAAAGAAATAACCTCTGCATATGGATTCCTCAATACAGACACTGGCGCAGCAAGAAGGGGATTTGTAATGATAGACCCAGAAGGAAGGCTGCAATACTATGCAGTGTTCAACGACGCCTTAGGAAAGGACATAGACCACATGATAACAGCACTCAACGGCCTTCGCGTAATACATGACACGCCGGTAGAGAAGGGCCACATATGCATCATACCTGCAAACTGGAAGCCTGGGCAGAAGCCGATGGACATAGAAATAGTAAGGGATATAGGCAAGCTTTAGTTTTATTTATTTTCTCCTTTCCTCTTTTCTTTTACTTTCTGAAAGTACTAAAAGCCTTTACGCTTAATTCTATTTGGTAGCGTGCTTGAGAAGCTAATCGCTGGAAAATGGATAGCAGGACCAGAGATAGAAGATTCGATAGAAAGGTCAGTGGCACTAAACAAGCTTGGCATAAGAACAATCATCAATTACCTTGGCGAAGATTTCAAAAGCAAAGATATGGTAGAGGACGCAATGGCAACATATGCAAAGCTAATCAAAGAAATAAAAAGAAGAGGAATAGAAAGCGACATATCAGTCAAGATAACCCAGCTTGGGCTCAGAATTAGCAAGGCCTATGCTACAAAAAACTACCTCAAGCTTGCTAGGCTTGCAAAGCCGCTCTTTCTATGGCTCGACATGGAATCGAGCGATACTGTAGATGCTACAATCGGCGCGTATGAGAAGGCGCTACATCAGGGAAACGTAGGCATATGCCTGCAAGCATATTTGAAAAGAAGCTATGAAGATATGAGAAGGCTTGTGAAGAAAGGCGGCATAATAAGGCTGGTAAAAGGCGCCTATAAGGAAAGGCCCGGAGTAGCATTTCAAAACAAACAGGCAGTGAATGCAAACTTTGAATTCCTTATGAAATATTTGTTCAAGCATGCCAGGAAGTTTACCATTGCAACCCACGATAAGAATATGGTAGAGAAGGCGCTGCTGCTCAACAGGTCATACCAGCGCCAGGTCACCTATGCGTTTCTAAATGGCATTAGAGGCAGCTATGCAAGAATGCTGGCAGAGAGAGGCGAGCATGTAGCAGTTTATGTGCCTTTTGGCAAGCTTTGGGTCGATTATGCAATAAGGCGGATGAGAGAACAGGGCCACGCGATGCTAATACTCAGATCATTGCTTGGCAGTTGATTTGCGCGCCTTCGCATTTTCCAATTCTTCTCCAATGCCTACTAGGAACTCGGTAACTAATCTGGTGTATAGCGAAGCAAAGGCTTCATCATGGAAGGAATAACCAAGCAGATGCACATACTCGTGCATAAATATGCCGAGCAAGCCTAGAAGGGCGCCTTCGTTTTCAGAGCTTCGGCTAAGTATGCTCTTTACTTCTGAATTGTTAAGGTTGAAGCATATCTTGCCTTTGTATTCGAACGCTTCGATGGAAGGATCATCTAATTCGGCAAAGTAGATCTCAACGCCTCCGATGCTGATTCCCTCTGACAGTTTAACGATTTTGTCAGCAATTTGTGGGGACGTTACGCTGTCGAAATTGCTTTTTATGCTAATAACTTTCCCCCTTACAACAGAAGAAAATGCAGTTTCTTGATAGTTCTGCAACTTGTTGACCAGCTCTTGAATGCGTGGCATATAATTCTCTATAAATTTCAATGCTTCCTTTTCGACTTCGGTCTTAACGCCACGTACTGCATATGAATGTGAAAGGTCTATGTCTGATATAGAAGGAATGCCTGCAAAAAATGGAACCAAATCTTCATCAATGAGTATCACTGTATAGCCTGAACCGACTGCCCGCTTTACAAATTCGTCACTTGCAGATTTTAAGGCCCAAATAGTGTTGGGAATTTTAATCAGCTCTCTGATGCTGAGCTTGCCTTCGCCAGTCTCCACGATAATTACATCGAGGAAGTCTGCAGGTTTTGCGCGACCTTGGGAAATGAACCATTTTGCTGCTTTTATGATCTCTTCTCTTTCTTTTAGTAAATCTTCTTTCTTCCATTCGGACAGAAACCCGATAAGCGCCTCCCTGTAGATATTGTAAATTTCCCAATCATATATTTTTGTATCTTCCCTGCTAAGTGTAGTTACCGTGTCATTTCCCCTTGGTTTGAAATCAACATAGCCTCCAAGCATGAAAGGAAGCTCGATAGATTTTATTCTTATTCCCTTTTCCGCTATTGCCAATTCGTTTGAATGGGTAAATCCAACCTCGTAACCGAGTTGCCTAAAATCGCCGTCGTACCAGAAGTGGTTATCGTATTTATAAACCCTGAGAGGAGCTAACGACACTTCTACTTTCTTGCCGTTTATGTTCACTTCTAGACTCGTACTGCCGCCGACCAAAATCCCCTTCAAATAATTTTTAAGTTCGTTTTCACTTATCTTGGCCCCATCTATTATTACCCTTGTTCCATCGATAAATTCGTCGCTTTCCTTTACGACATATTTTCCTATCTGCTTCCACTCAACCACTGTATTTCCTGTTTGTATGGTTATGCTGCCACTATAGCTTATGCTGCCGTCGTTATTTTCCTTTGCAATAGGTGCCCAATAAGAAAGCCTGCCGAAGCCGTATCTTCCCCTCTGGTTCTTAGCATCATCTTTAAACTTAAATCCCACTTGGCTGAATTCCTTTTGAATAAAATCTCGGGACATGCCTTTGCCGTTATCTTGAAACAATAGCCTATTGGGAGAAACGCTGATTGAAAGCGCAGTAGCACCTGCGTCTAAGGCATTCTGAATGATCTCCCTTACAAAGGAAAGCCTATTTTTGTAAATATCGACTCCCTGCTCGTAGAGACCTCTTTCAGTTACACTCAGTGCTATCTCCTTTCCTTGACCAGTTACGCCGTTACTTACACTCTGATCCTGGTCGGTAGCTTTTTTCCCAGAAAAAAAGGTAAACCGCATGAATTTCTTCATGCCTTCGCTGGTATTTATACTTTGATATTTGGAAGCAGTATACAAAAATTTCAACAAAAAGGCAAAACAAAAGTAATAAAATTTTAAATATTATAGCATCCTGGTATGAAACTTTTTCCAACCGAGGTAGGCATAACTGAATTGAGGGGGATAATAAGTATTATTATGGATAACGGTGGAAAAATAAGCTTGCCGCAGCTCTCTGACGAGGCAGAGGAAGACATAGACAAGCTGCTGCCTCTTCTTGAAGCAGGGTCTTTGCTTGGCCTAATGAAAATAAAAGGGGCAAACGTAGCGCTTACCGAAAAAGGCAAAGGGCTCAATCTTGAAAATCTGGCGAAGATACTTTCCAACGCACTCGCAAAAATAGAACCGTTCAAGACTGCTATGAAAATTCTGAAAGAGAAAGGGCCGTTAACTACACGAGACCTAGTAAGAAGTCTAAGAAAAATGCATGTAAAGATATATACAGACGAGGCCCTTGATATTGAAGCTGTGAGAAAGCTGATGCTGAGGTGGGGCGTAAGGAGCAAGATGTTTTCTTACGATTACAACACAGACACTTGGTCTCTGCCCTCCTAACCTAGGTCATGGTACAAAAACTGCAGCTGCTATTGCCGTTGTCCATTTTCTATCCTTGCCCACTACTGCCGACTGGGTAATGTTAAATGTCTTAACGATCTTGTTGCTCATTTTGTATACCTGCTCGCGCTTATCCCAGCTTTGCTCTGCGTTAAATTTTATTCCCAAGGTTGTTGCAAGCATAGTAGCGGCAAGGTCCTCTGCCTTTTCACCTGCCACTTCGTCGCTCTCACCGAATGCTTCATATTCACTAAGATAGCCGTATGCGCTTCTTTCCTTAGGCATCGCGGCGCCTATGCTGGCTGAGATGAGCCTGTTTGGCTCATTTGATTCTATCTTGCTTAGTACAAGGAATACAATCTGGCCGGGGTTAAGTAGTTTAAGGCCTTCCTCCTTTTTAATCACCTTGCAGTAGGGAGGTATTATGCTTGACACTCTTACCAGATTAAACTGCTGAATCTGTGCGTCCCTAAGTGCCTGCTCAAAAGAGCCTAAAGTGGTCGAATCTCTTCCTACCCCTTTGGTAAAGAAGATACGCGTTGGCAATAAATCAGCGCTTGACATTTTTCCACCTTACAAAAATTGGAAAGATAGCAAGAAATCTAAGAGAAGGGAATCTAAATAGGGCATAGATACGCCATCAGAATATGTTTCTGTGTTCACCTATGGCAAGTTTGTCAAACACGGACCCACTAATTGAAGTGATATTTGTTCAACAATAAAATTTAAATAATTCACTCAAAACTCAAAATGAACGCTTATCTTAAATCCTAAGAAGATTTGCATTTGGCATAGATAAAATTTTATACTTATGGAACAAAATTACCAATATGGCGATCAGGTACTGGGAATTTGAGGATGCGCCTCTCAAAGAGAAACTTAAAAATCCAAATGTCAAAGACCTCGCCAAGATTTATTTTGAAAATGACACAAAAGCATACAGGTTTGCAAAGGCACTGCTTGAAGTCAAGAAAAGAGGAGAACTAAAGCTTAGAGATTGCGATGACAGCCTGCCTATCGCTACCTGGAAGAGATACTTGGATTTTGGTGTACAAGTCGGCCTGCTCAAACATGAAAATAATGCATATTCTTTCACGGACAGGTATTCAAAGCCTTTGAAAAATATTGCAACATACATAAAAACATGGATCGAAACCCAACAGACTGAAGATCTATCGGTTTTGTTTCCGCAAGCTCAGACAGGTAGACAGAAAAAAAGAGGAGGCAAACAGGCAGAAAACCAAGCCGATGGGCAAAACGCTGAAAATGCTAATGCGAATAACAACGTAGTTTCTCAGCAGTAACTTAGTCTACACTACTGTTTCATTCACTGTTACATTTGGAGCTGAGACAGGCTTTGAGCTCAGGTAAAAGCCAGTTACCGCGATGAATTGCGTAGTGCTCAAACCTGTGCCTACAAATACTACTCTTATGCTTACATTCTGGCAAAGAAGATTGCCAAGAAAGATGCTTGCATTTTCGAACGTGGATTGGGCGTTTATGTTTCCGGGCACAGCGTATGTGTTGAAATGAGCCACTATCGCAGGCTTGTTGTCTTTTAGTATTTCTATGTAAACGAGATTGTTCAATGGTGAGATTATCTTAAAATTAAGGAAAGGAAGCACCACCTCAAATGGCTTAGAGGTAAGATTACCGGGCTGTATTGCAAGGCCTTTCTGGAACGTGGTTGCGGCGAAAGTATTATTGCCGAATCCGCTCCATGGTGCTCCATAGTAGTCTCCTTTTTCATTAGCCCAAGTAAGATTGAGGGGCGCAGAGCCAAATCCGTAGCCTGTAGCTACCCAGTCTGCATATGTGCCTGAAGAGAAATTGCCGTTAGGTATAGCAACAACGGGGCTTGAGGATAAGCAAGATGCTACCTTTGTCAACGAGGAATTCACTGTAGTGGTTTGTGTTGTTGTAGTGGTAATTGTTGTATTCTTAATAGTTGTCACAACATGAATAGGTTTTGAAATCGGTCTGCTTGTCTGATATAGGTAGTACGCAAAAATTACTAGTAAAATCAAGATTATAAAATACGCTACAACACCTTTGTGCATAGGATCAAATAACATTTAAAATCGAAGGATATAAAAGTATTAAGGGAAAATTTATTTGCGGTGTTTATTTGGGAAGCATACCTAGAAAGTGGAAAAAGAAAGGAAGGATGCGCTGGAAATGGCTGAAAAAAAGAAGGAAAAGAATGAGAAGAGCGCAGAAGAGGCGCGCAGGAAAGCTATGATAGGAGTAGCAGTGGGCATAGATTTAGCAGGAAGCAAAAAGAGGCCCACAGGATTTTGCATAATGGATCTTAGCCTAAACGCCCACACCTCCGTACTCTACACTGATTCACAAATACTTCGCGAAGTGGCAAAAACGAGGGCGGAGGTAGTTTGCATAGATGCGCCTCTCTCATTACCAAAAGGCAGGAAAAGTATTGAAGATAGGCATGGGCCGCACTTCAGGGCCTGTGACATGGAGTTGAGAAAAAGGCACATACGTTTCTTTCCCATAACTTTAGGTCCCATGCGAATGCTCACCGAAAGAGGAATTAGAATAAAGAAAAGGCTTGAGGGCATGGGCTTTAGGGTTTTTGAATGCTTTCCAGGTGGCGCCCAAGACATATTGAACATACCACGTAAGCAAGAAGGATTAAACTTGCTAGCGCGCGCACTTAAGAGGCATGGTGTAAAAGGTTTGAAGCCTAGCGCTACAGGCGATGAGCTTGATGCTGTGACATGTGCACTAGTAGGCATAGACTATATTCTTGGAAAATATGAAAAGCTTGGAGATGAAAACGAAGGCATAATACTTATGCCCAAGACATAACAAGCTAAACATTGGCGATAGTTCTTGCCTGATACCTTCCCCTTTTTTCGATTTCTGCAAGCCTACGCAGAACAGCGGAGGAGTTTGCATAAGCTTTAGCGTAAGCATTTTCAAAAAGCAGGTAAAATTCTTTAGACAAAGACCTTTTCATAAGCAATAGGTCTATCGCCTTTTCTTCTATTCCTGCGTTTGGTTCTGCGAGGCCGAAGTCAATAATGCAAACACCCTTGTCGGTAAGCAGTATATTTGCAGGAGTGAAATCGCCATGGGCTATGCCAGCACTATGCAGCTTTGCAAGCTCAATTCCGACATCGGCAATAATCTTTCGATCAAAAGCAGAATCACGCATAAGCTTACCTTTTACCAACTCCATATAAATTTCATCACTTCCTGTAGCATAAACAGCAGGCACACTAACGCCTGCATTCTTTGCAACGAGCATGGCATGCGCCTCCTTCTTTGTCCGCATCTTTCTTAGCATTATGTCTAGCTGGCTAGCTCTGTAGGGCTTGGCGTGCCTCTTCTTCACAAGCAGCAAAGTTCCAAATATGCTTACTAAGTAAATCTTCGCCTCTGCACCTTCACTCAGCAGCCTCATATATACACCTCTGCATTTTCTATCCTATACTTCTGGGTTATAGTGCAGGCATCAAGCTTTTCGGCATGACCGCTTTTCAAAGCTTTCTCAGCCACGTACGCAATCATAGCGCCGTTGTCCGCATTGAACTCGTTAGGCGCGTAGCCAAATTTTGTGCGGTGCAGGCTGGCGAGCTTTGCAAGCATTTCCTTTAGCCTTGTACTCTGCGCTACGCCACCGCAAACACAAAGCTCCTTCGACTTTGTCAAAAGCAAAGCCCTTTCTGTAGCTTCGCACAGCATGGCATAAGCAGTTTCCTGCAAAGAGTAGCACAAGTCTTCTATGCGTGCTTTGCCTATCTGCCTTTTGGCGTAGGTAAGCAAACCAGTAAAGGTGAAATCCATGCCTTTGACAGTATAAGGCATTGCCATGTAGCTTCCTCCTTTTGCCACTCTCTCAACTGTCGAGCCCCATGCAGGATCTAGATTGGCTGATCTTGCAAAGCTATCAAGCATGTTGCCTACTCCTATATCAAGCGTTTCGCCTAGCACACGATATCGCATTGAGAGCTTGTCCAACTTGAGTATTTGCGAATTGCCTCCGCTGACATAGAGGGCTATAGGATCTTTCAGCTTGCCAAAGTGCTTTGCAATTTCTATGTGAGCGACTGCATGGTTGACAGGGGCTATGGGCACATTGAGCCTATATGCCAAAGTCTTTGCCGCAAGCAGACCTATTTGGAGGCAAGTGCCTATGCCTGGACCTTTGGTATAGCCTATGCCCTCTATTTCCTTTATTTTAACTCCCGCCTTTTGCAGAGCGTTGCCTATTACCTTCTTTGCCACCTTAGCGTGAAACTCGGCAACACGCGATGGCAGCATGCCATGGGTTCCTATACTGTACATGCTCTTTTCATTTGCAATAACCTCGCCGTCTTTCACTATGCCAACTCCAAAAGTATGCGCACTGCTTTCTATGCCAAGTACCAGCATTACAACTCATCCAGTTGATAACTTATCAGCTCATCGCAAGAAGGACCTATAACAAATCTTGCCCTGAATTTTTTCCTAGAAAGTACAAGCGGCAAGATAAGTGCTTCACACTTGCTTATGTGCTTATTTGCTTCCTCTTTTCTTACCCATTCTGCATTAGCATTGCCACTTCCTGAAAAATCGGTGCTTGAAAGCACAAACACCCTCCTTTGCACGTTGTTGGCATCTTTTGGCATAAACAGCACTTCGCCATCTAGCTGCAATGCATTAACTACAATACCCGCTTTTTCATAAATCAGCCTTGCAGCTGCCTGTTGTGGGCTTTCCCCGCTCTTTATCTCGCCTCCTATTGGCATTAGGCCTTTATCAGACTTGTAAAAGAGAAGACCCTGCGTATTGAATACGTAGCATTGAACCTCGTTTTTTATCAAGGCTCTTTCTCCTCTAAGCACCAACTTGGCTTCTTTATTCGCCTTCTGCTTAGGTTTTTCAACAACCGACATATCAATCCTTCACAATAAAGTCTTCAAGCTTGTCCTTAAGCCTTTCCTTCTCCTTATTGTGCTTTTCCATGAATGCAAGCACCTTTTTGAGCAGGTCTTCTTTGTGCTCTTTTGCGAGTATTGTACCGTTTCTCTCAGCTGCAAAGATTTCCTCGAGCCTTTTGTCATCGGGCTCGAAGAGGAACTTATTGTACTGGCATACAGCGCATATATCGGGATTGCCGCCATATTTTCTTTGCAGCTCAGCGGTGGGCTGCTGGCCGGTAAAGGCGTTCATTATCTTTTTCTCTACCACTTCAGGCGGGTCTGATAAATAGATGGTCTCTTCAGGCTTGCTGGCAGACATTTTCATCCCGCCGCTTAGGCTTGGCATAAACTTCAGATGCATTATTGCAGGCTTGTAGTAACCGAGCTTTGGAAGCACATCACGCGAAAGCCTGAAGTGCACATCCTGGTCTACGCCTAGAGGAATAAGGCAAGGCACGTTCCTGCCTTCTTCTACAGATTTCAGCACTGCTGGCGCGGCCTGCATGCTTGTGTAGAATATGCTTCCTACGTTGTTGTTGTTCGTAAAACCAAATGCGTCTTTTATCATTGAGAAAGTGATGTGCTTTGCAACGCGCACTGCTATCGGGTAAAGCTTGCCCGCGTATTCTGTATCTAGAAATATCTTTGTCTTCTTCGGCTTAAATCCCAGTGCAACAATATCAAGTGCATCTTCGTATGCCAGCCTATGAGTTTCTTCAAAGGTCACGTTCCTGATGAGCGCTTTCTCCTCGTCAGGTATCTGAATGTAAACATCAACATCAAACTTCTCCTGAAGCCACTGGGATAGCATAAAGGGAAGAAGCTGTGCTATGGTCATGTGGCCAGAAGGGGCTATGCCTGTGTAGACGTAAAACTTGTTCCCCTTTTCATACTCATCCAAAAGCCAGTTCAGGTCTCTGTGCGCAAACACGATCTGTCTTCTTATCAGGAAGTGAAGATCCCCGGCAAGGCGCTTTATACGCTCCCTGAGCTTATCATCTATAGGCGTTATCCCGAATTGCTGGATCAGCCTGTCATAGTCTACCTTGCCCTCTACCTCGTAGGGTGTTACCTTGAAATCTGCCATTTTATCTTATAGATTTTTGACATTACCTCTTTTATAAGTTTGTTTGCTAAGCTCAAGGCAAGCCTGAATGTTGAACACAAAGCGTAAATAGTCTTTCTGCAAAGTGAAAGTATGCTCAGGTTTTTGAAAAAGGATAAGGAGCAGGAAAAGAAGCCGGAGACCCCAGCAACGATCATAGAGAGAAAAGAAGAGAACGTTGTGCAAACTAAACCAGTACTGGCTGACCCCGAAAAAGACCTTGCTGAGGTTTTCAACACAACCGAAGTCATTATTGCAATCTACACCATGACAAACCCGGCAGAAGTTAGGGTTATTGGCCATTCGACAACCAAGGCGTTTTCTGCAGAGCCTCCAGTTTTGCAAGAGGTAAGAAGGCTGCTAGCTGAAAGAGGCTTTGTCAAGGACAGAAGCACGGTTGAGTCTATAGAAATTTATAGAAAAACAAGCAACAAGTAGAAAGCCCTTGCGTTTGGCATTGCGATTGCTATAGCTAGCCTTTGCCAGAAAAATATAAAAATGTTTGTTTATTAAATATACACTAGCCCGTAGTACTTATTTTAGGTGTAGAGTTGAATAGCGAGCATTATCTTGTACCGCCACACAGGATACTTAGCGAGAAGGAAGCCGAGAAAGTGCTAGCTGAGCTTAAGATCCCTGCCAGCAGATTGCCGAAAATATTTGTCACAGACCCACAGGCCAAGAAGCTTGGCGCCAAGGTAGGCCAGATAATAGAGATAGATAGAGGGGAAGACGGCAAGTACTACAGGCTGGTTGTACCTGCTCAATGATGGGATTTTATGGCAGACGATGACAAGTACTTATTGTTAGATTCCTATTTGTCTACAAACTCCATAGTGCAACACCAAATAGACAGCTACAACAGATTCATAGAGCTTGAGATTCAGAAGATAATTGATAGCAACAACCTGATAGAGCCTAACGTAGAGGGCTTTGGCCTAAAGCTTGGAAGGATAAGGCTTGAAAAGCCCGTAGTAATAGAGGCGGATAGCTCGCGAAGAATACTGCTGCCTAACGAGGCGAGGCTTAGAAATCTTACCTACGCAGCGCCGATGTTCTTGGAAATAACGCCAATAATAAGAGGGATCGAGAAGAGAATAGACACCACAGAAGTGTTCATAGGAGAGTTGCCGGTAATGGTAGGCAGCAGCCTCTGCCACACAAAAACCATGACAAAAACACAACTCATAGAAAACGGCGAAGACCCAGAAGATCCTGGTGGCTACTTCATAATAAAGGGCACAGAAAGAGTGCTCATAGGACTCGAAGACTTAGCACCAAACCGGATTCTTACAACAAAGGAAAAGGACGGCTCTGTTACTGCTAAGATCTTCTCTACATCTCCAGGCTTTAGGGCAAGAACAGTGGTTACAAGAAACCTACACGGCTATTTCACAGTAGAGTTCCCAACATCGAAGAAAGGAGGCGTAGAGCTGTATACACTGCTTAAGGCCCTTGGCATGTCTAATGAGGAAATAACCATGCAGTCAAGAGATTTGACTGTATTCCGCAACGACATGCTACTTAATAGGGAGATGAGTCCTGCAAAAGACATGAGTGCAAACGATGCAATGCTCGAAATAGGAATAGGCTCGGCGCCAGGCCAAGCAAAAGAGTATCAGCTAAAAAGGGCAGAGACTCAGATAGACTCCTATCTTCTTCCTCACCTTGGCACTACGCCGCAAGACAGAAAAGAGAAGGCGATCTACTTATTGCAGATGGCAAGGAAGGCGTGCAAAGTAGCAAACAACCTGGCAAGGGAGGATGACAAGGACCATTACGCCAACAGGCGCATCAAGTTCGCAGGCCAGCTCATGAACGAGCTTTTCACATACGCCTTCAAATTCTTCGTAAAGGATGTTAAATACCAGGTTGAGAGGTCGAGCGCAAGAGGAAGAAAGCTGAACGTGAGCAGCATAGTAAGCTCAGACACACTGACTGAAAAGATAGCATACGCTATGGGCACTGGAACATGGACTGCAGGCCAGACTGGAGTTTCACAGGTGCTTGACAGGACAAACCTCATAGACACCTATGCCCATTTGAGAAGGGTAAAATCCCCGCTGGCTAAGAAGAGACCACACTTCCCAGCAAGAGAAGTGCATGGCACACAATGGGGAAAGATTTGCATTTCAGAAACACCAGAAGGCCAAGAGGCTGGGCTTACGAAGTACCTTGCAATACTTGCAAAGATAAGCAGCGGTGCTGAAGAAAGCAGCATAAAAGAGCAGCTTTCGAAGTTCGGCCTTGAAAAGAGGGTGTGAACATGCAGGAAGAAAAATGCTACGTATATCTTAATGGGATCGTAATAGGAAGCGTAAAAGAGCCAGAGAAGTTTGTGAAAGAAGTAAGGAATGCAAGAAGACAGGGCATGGTCTCTGGCGAAGTAAACATAGCTTATTTGCCTGACATCAACGAAATACACATTAATGCTGACAAGGGCAGGCCGAGAAGGCCATACATAATCGTTGAAGATGGGAAGTCAAAGCTAACCCCTGAGCTTATCCAGAAGCTCAAAAACAAGGAAATAGACTTCAACTATCTACTCAGAAATGGCGTAGTGGAATATTTAGATGCTGAAGAGGAGGAGAACGCACTTGTGGCAATGGATGAGGAGCACATAACTAAGGATACTACGCACATGGAGCTTACCCCTGTTTCTGTGTTTGGCTTAACTGTCAACACAGCGCCATATCCTGAGCACAACAACGTAGCAAGGCACGTAATGTTCGCAAGCTACATCAAGCAGGCGCAGGGCCTTTACGCTTCTAACTTCAACCTGAGATACGATTCAAGGGGCTACTTGCTTTTCTATCCTCAAAGGCCCATAGTAAGCACAAGGGTCTATGACGACCTGCACCTTGAGAAAAGGGCCAGCGGCCAGAACTTCGTTGTGGCAGTCGCTACCTACTATGGCTACAACATAGCAGATGCAGTGGTAATGAACAAGGCTTCAATAGAAAGGGGCCTGGCGCGCAGCATGTTCTACAAAACATATGTTGATGAGGAAAGGCGTTATCCTGGAGGTCAGCATGACGTGTTCAAGATACCTCCTGCAACTACCGAAAACTACTTGGGCGAGCACGCCTACTCAAAGCTTGGCGAAGACGGGCTAATAGAACCTGAAATGCATGTTGAGGAAGGCGATGTGCTAATAGGCAAAGTATCCCCGCCAAGGTTCATAGAAGAGAGCATAGGCGTAGGAAGCTTGGAAGAGAAGGTAAGAGACAGCTCGATAGTACTAAAGAAAGGAGAAAGTGGAGTTGTTGACAGCGTCATTTTGGCAGGTACTCTTGGTGCTACAAGGCTTGCAAAGGTAAGAATAAGAAGCTTGCGCATACCCGAAATCGGCGATAAGTTTGGAAGCAGGCATGGCCAAAAAGGAGTAATTGCCATGATAGTCCCTCAGGAGGACATGCCTTTCAGCGAGAATGGAATAATCCCTGACCTGCTACTAAACCCTAACGGCATACCTCAAAGAATGACATTTGGCCATTTGCTTGAAATGCTCACAGGCAAGGCCTCTTCGCTCGCAGGAAGGCTTGCTGATGGAACGGCGTTTAGCAAGAACGGCAAGCAGGTAATTGAGGAAAGCGCGAAGATACTTGAAGCATATGGCTTTCAAAGATACGGCGAAGAGGTAATGTACAACGGCATTACTGGCGAGAGGTTCAAGGCAACGCTGTTTACTGGCGTTGTCTACTACAACCGCCTTTACCACATGGTTGCAAACAAGCTGCAGGTAAGAAGCAGAGGAACTGTGCAGATACTGACGCATCAGCCTACGGAAGGAAAGGCAAGGCAGGGTGGACTTAGGTTTGGAGAAATGGAAAAGGATGTGCTAGTAGGCCATGGAGCAAGCCTGCTCCTCAAAGACAGGCTTCTTGACCAAAGCGACAAGGCAGAGATATGGATCTGCAACGAATGCGGCTCTGTTGGCTACTACGATTACACAAAGCATGTGCCTGTCTGCCCGCTCTGTGGTAGCAACAATCTGAGCAAGGTTGAAATTAGCTATGCGTTCAAGCTCCTGCTTGACGAGCTAAAGGCCATGCACATAAACCCGAGCATAAAGCTCGGAGAGGAGTGATATGATGGAAAGCTTGAAGCCTGAAGCCGTAAAGGCAATAAAGTTTGGCGTTTTTTCGCCTGAACAGATAAAGAAGCTCAGCGTGGCTAAGATAACAGTGCCAGATACCTACAATGAGGATGGCTACCCTATAGACAATGGCCTGCTTGACCAGAGGCTTGGAGTGATAGAGCCAGGACTTGTGTGCAAGACATGCGGAGGCAGAGCAAAGGAGTGCCCTGGCCACTTCGGCCATATTGAGCTAGTAAGGCCAGTAATACACGCTGAATTCTCCAAGATTATCTACATGCTTCTCCGCTCCACATGCCAGAAGTGCCACAGAATATTGCTGAACGACGAGCAGATAGATCAGTTCAAAATTGTGCTACAGAAGGAGCTTAACAAAGAAGAAAGCAGCGAGGAAACTGTAAACCTGGAAAATGCGATAAAAGGGCTTAAGAACATAAGGAAGTGCCCGCATTGCGGTGCTGAGCAGGAAAAGCTTACCTTCTCAATGCCTACCTATTTCTACCTTGGGGACAAAAAGCTAAAGCCTGATGAAATAAGGGATATGCTTTCGAAAATATCGAATGAAGACCTTGCGCTTCTAGGCATAGACTATAGCACCTCAAGGCCTGAGTGGCTTATCCTAGACACTTTGCTTGTACCGCCTGTTAATGTAAGACCTTCAATAACGCTAGAAACTGGAGAAAGAAGCGAAGACGATCTGACACACAAGCTTGTGGACATACTCCGCATAAATCAGAGACTGGAGCAGAACATCAATGCTGGAGCTCCGCAGATCATAATAGACGACCTTTGGGAACTGCTGCAATACCATGTAACCACATATTTCAACAACGAGACTAGTGGAATACCTCCTGCAAGGCATAGGAGCGGAAGGGCGCTCAAGACTTTAGCCCAAAGGCTTAAGGGCAAGGAAGGCAGGTTTAGGTATAACCTTAGCGGCAAAAGGGTCAACTTCTCGGCAAGAACAGTAATAAGTGCAGACGGCTTCATAGATGTTGATGAGGTTGGCGTGCCAGAGATAATTGCGCAGAACCTTACTGTTCCTTTCTACGTTACTGAATGGAATATAGATGAAGCCAAGAAGCTGCTTGAAAGCAAACAGCCGCCTATGGCTGTTAACGTCATACTGCCAGATGGAAAGAGGAAGAGGGTGCTTGATACAAACAGGGAAGAATTGATCAAAGGCCTTGCACCTGGGCAGATAATAGAAAGGCAGCTTCAAAACGGCGACATAGTGCTTTTCAACAGACAGCCTTCCCTGCACAGAATAAGCATAATGGCTCACAGGGTCAAGATACTCCCGGGAAAGACATTTAGGCTAAACGATTGCGCTGCCGCACCTTACAACGCAGACTACGATGGAGACGAAATGAACCTGCATGTGCCGCAGTCGCTCGAAGCCCAGGCAGAGGCAAAGCATCTACTCGAGGTAAAGGATCAGGTATTCTCTCCTAGAGATGGCAGGGCCATAATAACTGGAGAGCAAGATGCAATAATAGGCCTTTACCTTCTCACAAAAGATACGACATATCTAACCAGGGAAGAAGCTACTCATTTGCTCAGCCTTGCGCATATAAGGGATCTGCCGCCAGAAAAGAAGAAGGGCATGTACTATGGCAAAGATGTTTTCTCCATGCTCCTTCCTAAAGGCCTTGAGTACGAGGAGAAGAAAGGCGACAAAGTATTCAAAATAAGCAACGGCGTGCTTAAGGAAGGCACTGTTACCAAATCGATTTTTGGAGAGGGCAGCAACCTGCTTGTTGCAATAGCAAAGCAGTTTAACAATGATGTGCTGAAAGATTTCATAACCAATGCAGCCAGAGTTGGTTATGCCTATGCCACAATGGCAGGTGTCACAATAGGAATAAAGGAGTACTTGCTAGACGAAAAGGCTGAAAATGAAAAGAGGGAAATTCTCAGCAAGATGTACGAGAATGTTAAGAAGTATGTGAAGGAATACAAAGAAGGCAAGCTTGAGCCTCTGCTTGGCACAACGCCAAGGCAATCGCTTGAACAGCTCATAATGGCTGAGCTCGACATAGTAAGAAGCAAGGCAGACGAGATTGTAAGGAAGTATGTGAAGGAGGAAAGCAACTTTGCGATGGCGCTTGCAAATTCAGGAGCAAGAGGAAGCACCCTCAACATCACTTGGATAAGCCTTTTCATGGGCCAGCAAGCATCAATATCCGGAGGCAGAATATACAGAGGTTATTCAACAAAGAGGGTTCTTCCTGTTCTCAAGCCCAGACGCATAGGACCTAGAGACCACGGATTCATAGATGGCAACTTCTTAGAAGGGCTAAAGCCTGAAGAGCTTATTATGCACGCAAATGGAGCAAGGGCTTCAATAATCTACAAAGGCCTTCTTACCGCTAGAAGTGGTTATCTGTATAGGCGCCTTTCTAACGCTATGCAAGACTACTATGTACAATACGACCTAAGCGTAAGAGATCCTCACGGTAACCTTATAGAGACGGTCTACGGCGGAGATGGCATAGACCCAACAAAGGTAAGGTTTGTAGAGAAGAGGTGAGATGATGAAGAACGAACAATATAAAGTCCATCCAGGCGAGCCTGTAGGCATGATAGCTGCAGAGTCCATCGGAGAGCCTGGCACACAAATGATTCTGAGAATATTCCACTTTGCAGGTTTAGCTTCAACAATGACAACCACAGGCCTGCCAAGGCTCATCGAGATTCTAGATGCAAGGAAGGAGCCAACAACGCCACAGATGATAATAAGGCTAAAGGAAAGCTACGCAAAGAGCTTTGAAAAGGCTTTGGAGCTGGCAAGCAAAATAACAGAGGTGCGGCTAAGAGATGTTGCAAAGAGGGCCGTAGAGGACTTTCAGAACAAGCGAGTGCTGATTGTACTTGATAAGCAGGCTTTAAAAGCTGCAGACATGACGCCAAGCCAAATTGCAGGCTTGGTTGAGAAGAAGTTTGGTGCAAAGGCAAGCGTGACCAAAGAGTCGAACCTCATTCTCAAGCCTAATGCTGAAAAGCCCAGTGAGATAAGAAACTTCTCTACAAGGGTAATGCATTCATTGCTTAAAGGGATAGAAGGTGCAGGAAAGGCAATAGTTTCGCAGGACAAGAACGGCGAGTTCTACATCACCTCAACGGGCAACAATATAGAGGCGATAATGAAGCTTGAAAGCGTTGACGCGCAGAGCATCTATACCAACGACATATTCGAAGTCTACAGAGTATTCGGAGTAGAAGCTGCAAGAAACGCTATACTAAACGAGCTTGTAAGAACGCTGGAAGAGCAGGGCCTAACAGTCGACAAGAGGCACCTGAAAATTGTTGCAGACGCAATGACCGCACAAGGCGACGTAAAGAGCATAGGAAGGCACGGAATTGTAGGCGCTAAAGAGTCTGTGTTCTCCAGGGCTGCATTCGAAGAAACAGTAAAGCACCTTGTAAACGCTGCTGCCTTTGGGGAGCAGGACGATATGATGGATGTTGCCGAAAATATACTTTTGGGCAAGCTTGTGCCGGTAGGCACAGGCTCTGTAAAGCTTAAGGTTGCTGGTGATGCAAAACAAAAGAAACAGAAGGAGAAAGGAGAATGAATGATTTTATAAATGTTTAAGGTAGCATATAAGTGATTTGATGCAAGACAGACCTTTTGACCTGTTGAACAAAGCTGTAGGGCAGACCATATTAGTAAGGCTGAAGAACGGAGTAAGCATAAGGGGCAAGCTCATTTCTTTCGACATGCACATGAACATAGTAATGGAAGATGCTGAAGAGCTTGACCAAAACGGATCGGCAAAGGCAAGGCTAGGAACGATACTGCTTAGAGGAGGCAACATCTTTTATCTTTCTCCTTCTACATAGTGGGCTCCTAGCGCAACGGTAGCGCGCCTGCATGGCATGCAGGAGGTTGCGGGTTCAAAACTGTTGTGAAAATCCCGCGGAGTCCACTTCTTTCTAAAAGAGATGAGCACACACTTAGCACATACAGTGAAAGAAGCACCAGCAAAATTCTATAATCCTT
>ERZ1669247.211-NODE-211-length-24876-cov-19.811974_pt1 | contig 24876 bp, 18 predicted proteins | sample MGYA00579297_ERZ1669247 | MGnify/ENA primary metagenome ERZ1669247 (study PRJEB41166, sample SAMN08046056) | hot springs metagenome | biome: hot spring; feature: acid hot spring; material: thermophilic sediment; isolation source: thermophilic sediment from acid...
GCAGTTTCATCACTTTCAGAATCCATGATCATAGGAATAATAATATCCATAATAATAGTTGGGCTTTACTTCAGATCAGCAATTCTGGCATTCATACCTCTTGCTTTCTTCGGGATTTCCTATTCCATAACCCTTGGAATCGTTTATCTGATTTTTGGTGTTGTTGAGAAGACAACACTCTCATTCATCGTCACAACTCTCAGCGCTATACTGATTCTTGGTCTGAGTGTAGATTATTCAGTATATATGCTGAACAGATTTGTAAGAAGTAAGGCAGAGGACAGACTGGAAAATACTGTTAAATGGGCTGGTCACGCAGTATTCACATCAGGTCTTACAGTCATAATATCCTACATAGTCCTTGCTCTTTTCAACATTCCGTTAATAGGAGATGGAGGATATGTTAATGCACTTGGAATCACAATATCTCTTGGGGTTGCTCTGACGCTCTTGCCGTCATTTCTCAGATTGTTCCACACAAGCATAAGAAGGCCTGAGCACCTTGTTAATTTTGAGAAAGTGGCAAAAGTCAGCAGAGACCATAAGAACATTCTTGTTATAGCTCTGGTATTATTATTCGTTTTCTCGCTAATAGTCTATGAAGTTACACCCACATCATTCGATCTTCTCTCTCTTATTCCAAATAATGCCGGCAAAATTGGTTATTATGAGATAGCATCCAAATACGGTTATGATCCACTGACACCCAATTTCATTCTTCTCAATTTCACAAGTCCCTTATACTCTGCAGGAAAATTCAACACCTCAGAACTTAGTATCCTGAATTCAATATCCAGTGGTTTGCTTTCACAGAATTCCATTGGTGCAATATCCACTGTGACATATCCATTTGGCAATATGGTCAATCTTACAGGTCTTTCTGGCAGCAATGCTTCAATAGGACAGATCATAAATCAGTCGCTGACATTTATAGGGAAGGATGGAAAGACAGTTCTCATTCAAATATACCTCAAAAATGTGTCATTCTCCCAGCAGGCAATAAATGCAATGAGCAGTGTTGACTCTTTTATTAAGGGCATAATCCCTGAGAATATAGTATACTATATTGGGGGGCCTTCACAGAGTCTCCTTGACAGTTCTAATTTCATATCAAATTCAACTGTGAAGATTGTTGAGATCCTTGCTGTTATAATTTTTGCTGTGCTTGCATACCAGCTCTCGACCATATTTACTCCCCTAAGGCTTTTATTTAATGTGGGAACTTCAGCACTGGTTGCTGTGGTGATGTTCTATGGGGTTTTCTATTATATGCTTCACATGCCTATTATTGTTTTCGGGCCTTTATTCGTGATAGTAACATTATTTGGAGTTGGTTTAGATTATGATATTTTCCTTGTCACAAGAACGAGAGAAGAAGTCATAAAAGGGAAGGATGATGTAGAAGCTATTTCTGAGGCGCTGAAGGAGAATGCAGGAGTAATACTAGCTCTTGGTCTTATACTTGCTGGAGTATTTGGCTCATTGATAATGAGCCCGATAGCAATAATTAAGGAAATAGGATTCTCAATAACAATGGGAGTCCTCATCGATACGATGGTTTCATGGTTGTTCCTGATACCTGCACTAATGCTGATAATGAAAAAATACAACTGGTGGCCTTCCAAGATTGCCTCAGGAAAATTAAGGAATGGGAAATAGAAAAGTTTTATAGTATCTTTTCATTATTTTTTCCATGAGTTCTTTTGATTTATTGAGGGATACAGTTAATTCCCTGGAAAACAAACCAGATTTGAAGAAAGAAATTTTATCATTTAACAAGACGTTCCAGTTCAATGTATCGGACGGGAACCCATTTTATGTGGAAATTAACAGCAGCGGAATCAAGGTATCGGAGGGCAAGAAGGATTCTCCATCTGCAACCATAACAGCAACAGACCAGGTCCTTAATGATGTGTTTACGGGACAGCTAGATGGTGTAAAGGCATTCATGCAGGGGAAACTGAAAATAAGCGGAGACATATTCTCAGTCCAGAAACTGTCTTCATCAATAATGAAGGCCAGGAAGTGATATTATGAAGGTAGCAGTCATAGGCTCCGGAGAAATGGGAAGAGGTATAGCACTGGTTTTTGCACAGTATGGAAATGAAGTTAACCTCGACGATTCATTTCCTGAGGCGCTGGAAAAGGCGAAGAAATATATTAACGATAACATAGCAAAAATGGCCGAAAAAGGTATAATCAAACCAGGTGAGGATGAGCAGATCAGGAAGAGGATAAATTACATGAGCGTTCTTGAGGAAGCTGTCAAGGATGCTGATCTCGTGGTTGAAGCAGTACCTGAAATAGTGGATCTCAAGCAGAACATATTTGCAACCCTCGATAAGGTATGCAAGATGGATGCAATACTTGCCACGAATACCTCCAATATAAAAATTTCAGAGATAGCAAAAAATGTTGTCCACAAGGAGAGAGTTCTCGGACTTCATTTCTTCAATCCAGCAAACAGGATGAAACTTGTTGAGGTGATAAGATCTGAAGAAACAGGGGACGAGTATTTTGAAAAGGCAGTCAAGATAGGAGAAAGCATAGGAAAAACTGCAGTAAGGGTACTCAAGGATTCCCCGGGTTTCATAGTTAACAGAATAAATGCACCGGACATGCTGTTCTTCTGCCTGGTCATAGATAAAAATATAGAGAGACCGGAGGAACTCGATGCATATGCGAAGGGTCAGGGTCTCCCTATGGGTCCATACGAACTTATGGACTTTGTTGGGCTTGATACTGTTGCACACTCACTTGATTATTATGCCCAGACTCTTTCGGAGGAATACAAAAAATGCAACTCCATTAGAGAGCTGGTAAAAAATGGAAAGCTGGGAAAGAAGACCGGCAAAGGATTCTATGACTGGTCAACTGGGAAGGCTGCAATTCCCAAAGCAGAGGCAAGTGAAAAAGTAACAATGATGGACATATTCGCAATAGAAATAAATGAGGCAGTAAAACTCCTTGAAGAGCAGGTAGCCCTTCCAGATGAGATAGAAACTGCAGTAAAATTAGGTTTGAACAGGCCTTTCGGTCCGATATCTGTCGCAAAAAGTCTCACAAATGCAGAATTGAAGAAGATGCTGGAGAACCTCAGCAAAACTTTTGGAGTTTCAGTTTTTGAGCCAGCAAAATCCATCAAAGAAGGTAAATTAAAGGAGATTATTTCCATAAAGGCTTTCCCAGCCGCCGCAGGATCAAAGAAGGAGGAAAAGGCATCGGGAGGTATAGCCCCCAATGTGCAGGGTGAAAGGAAATACTCCAATATTATTCTTGAGAAAAGAGATAATTATGTCGCAAGAATACTGTTAAATCATCCTAAGCACAACCTTATTAACAGCGATCTCCTGAATGATCTCGAAAACGCAATCAAGGAAATATGGGATGACAAGGAGATAAGGGTTGTTGTAATAACCGGTGCTGGAGAGGAATTCTCAGCAGGAGCGGAACTTTCACAGTTCATTCCAGGTTTATTTGACTTTGTGGAGTACACAAGGAAAGGTGAAAGGATCTTCAAGCTTCTCCAGGAAATCCCTAAAATTGTGATAGCGGAAATGAAGGGTTATGTTCTCGGAGGAGGTTTTGAGCTATCCCTATCTTGCGATATAAGGGTTGCAACACCTGATGTTCAGATTGCTTTCCCTGAGGTCACTTTAGGTCTCATTCCCGCATGGTCTGGAAGTCAGAGGTTGGCGAAACTGATAGGCATGTCAAGAGCTTCCTATTTAATTCTGACAGGAAAGAGGATAACTGGAGAAGAGGCTAAAAATCTCGGTATAGTTTCTGAAATATATCAGAAGGGAACAATTGATAATGATACACTCAAACTTGCTGAAAGCCTCGCAACAGGAGTATCACCAATAGCAGCTGCACTTGCAAAGAGGCTAATAAACAGGGGTTCTGATATATCATATGATTCAGGTCTGGAAATGGAATCAATGGCCGCAGGCATAGTTTATGGAACTGAAGATCTAAAAGAGGGAATATCTGCAATGCTGCAGAAGAAAAAACCAAATTTCCAGGGTAAATGATTTTTTTAAAGAAAATTAAAGGGCTTTTTAGCCCTTATTTTATTAAAGGTAACTCATTATTTTTGGAACTACCTGGTAAAGGTCTCCAACTATTCCGTAATCTGCTTCCTGGAATATGGGTGCGCTCTTATCCTTGTTCACCGCGATAACTATTTTTGAATCCCTCATACCTGCGATGTGCTGTATCTGCCCAGATATCCCTAAAGCTATGTATATCTTCGGTTTGACCTTCCTGCCGGAATAACCTACCTGTCTGTCCTCGCTCAGCCACTTGTAGTCAAGACAAACAGGTCTCGAACCGGCAAGCTCACCCTTTACCATTTTAACAAATGGTTCTATCTGCTGAATGCCTTCCTTCTTACCAAGTCCTCTTCCTACTGATACTATTATGCTGGCCTTTTCGAGGTCCACTTCCCTCCCCTTCTTCGGTTTCACAGCGGTTATGGTAACCCTTCCTTTCTGTATCTCCTTGCTTTCGGAGGGTGAATTACCGCCTGATGGGTTATCATCACTTATGCCTGGAATGAATGTGAATATCTTTGCATCGCTCTCCTCTTCAAGGACCACCTTGCCTCCAAGTCCATATCTCTTTGTTTTCACATTGCTTCCGTTAATGGAAACATCATATATTTCAGGAACTGCCTTCAAACCAAGGCTCTGTGCAAGATAGGAGGCAACATCCCTGCCTATGACCGAAGATGCTATGAAAATGCTATCAAATCCATTGCTTTTGAACTCAGAAGATAGGAAAGATGACAGGGATTCAGGGGTCTGGTCTCCCTTGAGCACAGTAACCTTAGTCGCTCCGTATGACAGCAACTCTGGTCTATCCTCTGTTGTGTAGAGGAAGAAATCTCCCTTGCCTCTCAGGTACGTCATTATCTGTTTGCTTAGGTCTGATGCATCACTGAATATCATGAATTTCATCTTGCCACCTCCTTTATTACCTTTGCAACCTCCTGCGCACCCTTGTCAACATCCTCAAACACAATTCTCTTTCTATCGCTCTTTGGAGCCTTTCTTGAGACTAGTTTGGTCATAGATTCAGACTTAATCTGAGAAGACTCTATATTTATTTTCTTTCTGCCTGCCGCTATTATCTGCATAACTGGTGGAAATCTCGGCTCATTTATTTCCTGTGCCACAGAAATTACTACTGGCATCTGGGCTTCCATCTCCAGAACTTCTCTTTCAGTACCTGATGAAATTTTTGCTGTCCTGTTATTCACCTCAAGAGAAACAGCACTCGAAAGGAGAGGTTCATTGATCAACGAGGATACCATACCCGGAAGTAGCCCTGTCATGGAATCCGCAGATTGATTTCCAAGTATAACCATGTCATGTGGAATCTGTTTTATTTTTTCTGAAAGTACCCTGGCTGTAATAATCGGGTTGGACTCCTGATAACCAGTGATTATGAAACCCTCATCCACTCCCATAGCGTATGCTTCCTTCATGACCTGTGTGGCCTTATCATTTCCAAATAGAATTGCAGTAATCTTACCGCCATTCTTTTCCTTAATTCTAACAGCAGTTTCCACGGCATTCTTGCTCAAGTTTTCAAATCTGTAAGGGACTCCATCAAGAATTGGTTCACCTGTTGATGGATTCACTTTTATAAGCTCTAGATCCGGGATCTGCTTGATCAGCACTATAATATTATACGGCATTATGGATCACTCTGGCGATTATCAAATAGTGTAATATTATATTTTCCTTATTTTCTAGAAAGATATAGCTTATATATGTGATCTCTATAATTATTGGATTTATATGAGTGACGGAGTTTATCTAGTTTATTACAAAAGAACTGCTTTTTCTAGGTCCAGACCTAACGACCCCGCCAAGGATGTTTTTAACAACATAAGAATGGACGAGGCAATGGCACAGCTTATGAAGGATGCAGTCAAGAATACTGGAATCAACCCCAAGGAAATAAATGATGCAATACTAGGCTCAGCATTGCAGGTAGGGGAGAACTGGATGTACGGAGGTAGGCAGCCCGTCCTTCTTGCAGGTTTACCTGTAGAAGTACCTGCCATGGCACTTGACAGGGCATGTTCATCATCTCTGAATGCAATCACAATAGGTGCTATGGAAATAATGACAGGTAATTCCGATATAGTGATGGCAGGAGGAATGGAGCATATGACCCATGTTCCATTGAATGACAACCCCATGGTCCAGCCAAATCTAAAACTTCTTCTGAGACCAGAGTACATGAAATATGATATGAAAACTGGTTTCTCCATGGGATTAACAGCAGAGAAACTTGCCGGTGTCAAGGGAATTAAGAGAGAGGAAATGGACCAATTTGCATATGAGAGTCACAAACTTGCTGGCAAGGCACAGGATGAGGGATATTTCAAGGATGAAATACTCCCGATTGAAGTAGAAATAAATGGAGAAAATACAGTTATAGACAAAGATCAGAGCGTTAGGAAAGATACAACACTCGAGCAGATGAAGAAGCTACCTCCAGCATTCAGGGAGAATGGAGTAATTACTGCAGGCAATTCTTCACCGCTCAATGCTGGGGCTTCCCTTGTAATGCTGATGTCAGAGAAGAAAGTAAAAGAATATGGCCTGAAGCCAATGGCCAAGCTTGGAGCATTTGGGTGGGCGGCAGTGGATCCATCAATTATGGGAGAAGGGCCTGTTCCAGCGTCAAAAAATGCATTGAAGAAGGCAGGCTTGAAGGCAGATGATATAGATGTATGGGAGATAAATGAGGCATTTGCCGTCGTTGTATTAAACGCAATGAAGGAACTGGGAATTCCTAGGGAAAAGGTCAATACCAAGGGAGGAGCCATTGCGATAGGGCATCCGCTAGGTGCTTCAGGCGCAAGGCTTGCCGGAACTCTGTCCAGAATATTGCAGCAGAGCAAGAAGGAAAGAGGAATGGCAACATTATGCGTTGGCGGAGGCCAGGGATACTCTTTGATACTTGAGAGGGTGTGAAAATATGGATTTTGAGATAACTGAGGATATGAAGGATGCAATCAGCAAGGCGAGGGCTTTTGCTAATAAATATTTTAATGAGGAATTGGCAGCTAAATCGGACTCTATGGAGAAATTTCCTATGGAACTTGTGGAATTATCAAGAAAGGAGAATCTTCTCGATTATTCAAATCCGTGGAAAGTTCTGGTGACAATTGAGGAGCTATGCAGGAGAGACCCAGGTCTTGGAATCTCAGTAACTATACCAGCTTTCGGCTCTGAGGTTCTTATGCTATTCGGAAGCGATAAGCTGAAGGAAAAATATCTTAATCAGGTTGTTGCCGGAAAAGCCATAATGGGACTTGGTGTCACGGAACCCGGAGGGGGATCCGATGTGGCTAACATAAAGACAGAGGCAAGGAGGGAGGGCGATCATTACGTTCTCAATGGAGGAAAGATGTTCATAAGCAATGGTCAGATAGCAGATTTCTTTATTGTCCTTGCCAGAACTTCGCCACCTCCATCTCCTGATAAAAAGCACAGAGGGATGAGTGTATTTGTTGTTGAATCAAAATCAAAAGGATTCACTGCAAACAAGCTCCATGGCAAACTTGGTGTGAGAGCCACCAATACTGCAGAATTGATATTCGATAATGTGGAGGTACCTGCGGAGAATTTAGTAGGCGAAGAAGGGAAGGGATTCTATTACATAATGACATTTTTCAACATAAGCAGGATATATGTGGCAGCCCAGGGACTTGGAATAGCACAGGGTGCACTGGACAGATTGATGGATTTTGCATCTAAATCAAACAACATAAATGATGCGGGGGAATTGAAAGAGGGAATCCAATTTGCAATTGCGGAAGTTGCCACAAGAATTGAGGCTGCAAGGAATCTGACATACAAGGCCGCTTCATTCCTTTTCAACTTCAATCCAAATCCTGTGGTTACTAGCATGGCAAAGTATTATGCTGCTGAAACAGCAGTATATGCTGCAAAAACTGCAATGGAAATCACCGGAGTAACAGGATTGTCAACAGAGCTTGAAAGGTTTTACAGGGATTCCAAGATTCTTGAAATATGGGAAGGTACCAGTGAGGTAGAGAAACTTATTATATCAAGAATGATGATGAAGAATCAAGGGGGGAATTAAATGGAAGAGGAATATGAAATTCTGGAAAATACAGTCAAGGATTTCAACGCAAAATACATTGAGAATAATGCATTGAAAATTGAAAATGAAGGAATAACAGAATCGCTTTTAAAATCGCTTTCTGAGCAGGGTTTCCTGTCAATGGCCTACCAGGTTGGAGCAGGAAAGAATCTGGACATGAAGGCATATTCAATAATATTAGAGAATCTTGCTAAAGTCTCACCGTCTGTGGCAGTCAAGGTACTGATTACTAACGCATTCCTTTCTGTGGTGAACGAGGAGGAAGTACTGAGTGAGGTTTCTCAGGGTTCTAAGTCTGGGACAGTTGTGTTTTCTGAACTGCTGGGCGGATATAATAGTAAGGAGAGATTAAAGATAGAAAATGGAAGGCTTGAAGGAAAGAAGGAATTCGTTCTTGGCAGCAATTCAGACTATATCGTTACTATAGTTGATAGCGGAGAACTCGTTCTTGTGAAATCTGGCTTCAAATCGGTTGCAAGTCACAAGAAACTAGGATTCAGAGGTCTTGAATTCTCAACTGTTTCTTTTGATACGAAAGATTTCAGTATGATAGGAAAAGAGGGAATTGACATTTTGAGGAAAACATATGATGAGATGTCGATTCCAATTTCTGCTGTTGCACTTGGTATCAGTGAGGGAAGCTTAGCTAAGGCCATTGAATATGGGAAGGTGAGAATGGCTTTCAACCATTATCTGAAGGATTTCCAGCCCATCGCTTTTAACCTCACAACAAATATGGCGGAATTATCTATACTGAAGCAGTATTTTAGGGATATCACATCTTCCAATCCTGCTGGAAGGGAATCCCTTTACCTCAAGATAAGGGCAATAGAGATAGCAAAGGAAGTCAGCAAGAATTCATTGCAGACACACGGTGGATACGGTTATCTTGAGGATTTTGGTGTTGAAAAATTCTACAGAGATTCAATGGCCTTATCAATACTCTTCTACAATGAAGAAAAGGAAATGGAAAAATTGGCAGAAATGATATTTGAATCAAGGGCCGGATTTGTTTAATTTTTATTTTTTTCTTCTCTTAATTCTCTTCTCAATACTTTTCCTACCATTGTTTTGGGCAATTCTTTCCTAAACTCTATAACCCTTGGTATCTTGAATTTGGCTATCTTACCCTGGAAGAAATCCTTTATTTCCTGTTCTGTTGCAGTTTCCCCATCCTTCAATACAATGAATGCCTTCACTATTTCCCCGTGAACATCCTCTTTTGCACCAACCACAGCTGCCTCTTTCACCTTTGGATGCTGATAAAGGATTTCCTCTACTTCCCTAGGGTATACATTGAATCCTCCAACAATTATAACATCTTTCTTTCTGTCCACAATGTAAAAATAGCCTTCTTCATCCATCTTCGCAATATCTCCCGTGTAAAGCCAACCATCACGTAGTACATTTGCTGTCTCATCAGGTTTGTTCCAGTAACCCTTCATTACCTGCGGACCCTTTATAATTAATTCACCTTCCTGGCCGATGGGCATTTCCTTAGTACCTGTTTCTGCATCCACTATTTTTGCGTAGGTTGATGCCATGGGAAGACCTATTGAACCTTCCTTAATCTTCCCAAAGAGAGGATTGAGATGGGTAACAGGGGAAGCTTCAGACAAACCGTAACCCTCTACAAGATGCCCTCCGGTAACTTTCTGCCACTTCTCAATAACATCAACCGGAAGAGGAGCTGAACCAGAAATACAGTATTTAACGGGACTAAGATCAACTTTTTTCACATCTCTATGGTTGAGAATATTAATGTATATTGTTGGCACACCCGGGAAAAAGGTAGGCCTGTATTTCTTTATAAGTTTCATCATGCCGTCAATATCTGGTTTCGGTTGCAGGATCATGGTGGCGGCTATTTTTACTGGAAAATTCATCGCAACCGTCATGCCAAAAACATGGAAAAATGGTATGACTGAGAGCAATGCATCTTTTCCATTTTCTAATCCAGGAATCACGGAAAGTGACTGATATGTATTGCAAACGAGATTCCTGTTGGTTAGCATGGCACCTTTTGGTATTCCAGTTGTACCACCAGTATATTGAAGGACAGCAACACTCTCAGGATCATTATTTTCTTTAACATTTCCCTTTTCCCTCAAACCTTCATTGAATTTTTTAGCAAAATCAGGAATTTTTAAGAAATTCTTCTTCGACCTTCTTTGAATATTATAAAGGAAATTAAGAGGGAATTTCAGGAAATCTTCAATTCTTGTTGCTATAATGATAAAGTCCTCATGTTTCCTGACATTTTCCAGCCTCGGAATCAGATCATCCAAAATAATCAGGGCTTTTGGTTTAGCATCACCAATTATGTGTTCGAGCTCAACATCAAAATAAGTTGGAGATATCTGCACCACAATTGCCCCTATTTTGTTGATTGCATAGTATGAAATCAAATATTGAGGGCAATTGGGTAAATCTATTGCAACTCTGTCCCCTTTCTCTATTCCCAATTTATTTAAATAATACGCGAAGGAATCAACCATTTCTTTAAATTTTTGGTATTTGAGATGATAGTTGAAAAAAATTACGGCCTCTCTTTTTGGAAATTTTTCAGCACTGTTTTTCAGAAAATCATACGGTTTTGAATCGGTACAATTCACATCACTTGGCACTCCATTGTCATAATTTTTAAGCCATATCCTTTCTTCCACAAAGTTAAAAATTTACTGGTAAATAAATTTAATCAAAAATGCCTAAATATTAAGAAAAAAATTAAGTTAAAGAGAACAAACTAAATTTTCTAATAATTCAGAAAAGGATTAATTGTTTATCATATTATCAACCTATGGAAGAAGGAAAAAAAGTAGAGGATAGCATCGCTGTTATATCAAGGGTGATGATGCCGCCTGATGCTAACATAGCCGGGAATGTATTCGGAGGTACAATATTAAAAATGATAGATGAAATATCAGGGATAGTTGCCACTAAACATTCCAGAAGAAATGTGGTAACTGCAAGCATAGAACATATGGATTTTCTTTATCCGGTTCACATTGGAAATCTTGTAACGCTAAAAGCAAGGCTTAATTTTGTAGGGAGATCATCTATGGAGGTTGGCGTTGAGGTTTACGCAGAGAATCTTAACAATGGAGACGTGAATTTTACAGGTAGAGCACTTGTGAACCTCGTTGCGATAGATGAAAATGACAGGCCTGTGGATGTCCCAAAATTAATATTGGAAACAGAAGAGGACAAAAAATTATTCCAGGAAGGATATGATAGATGGATTCAGAGGAAAAGCAGGGTAAAGGCTATGAAAGATGCCGATAGCGGTAAGAAAGAATGACTCTGCAAATAAACTTCCTGAATCATTAAAATATTGTTAAATATTAAAAATGACTAAGGTATTATGAATAAAGTAGAGAAAGCACCTGATTTTGAACTTGTTGACACTGATTTAAAGAGAATGAAGCTATCGGAACTTAAGGGAAGCCCGGTAATTCTGGCATTTTTCCCAGGAGCATTTACATCTGTATGTTCTAAAGAAATGTGCACATTCAGAGACTCAATGGCAAAATTCAATAAATTCAAAGCTAAGGTAGTGGGGATAAGCGTTGATCATCCCTTTTCCCTCAATGCTTTCAAGCAGCAGAACAATTTGAATTTCACCCTTTTGAGTGATTTCAATAAAGAAGTGAGTGCAAAATATGGTGGGCTTCATGAGGATTTTGCAGGAATCAAGGGGTTAAGGGTATCAAAGAGAGCTGTTTTTATCCTTGATAAGGATGGAAATATAGCATACAGATGGGTCAGTGAGAATCCCGGGGTTGAACCTAACTACAAAGAAATAGAAGATGCCCTTTCTAAGTTGAACTGATTTTATTATGTATCTATTTATTAATTTCAAAGCCTACAGGGAATCGACATCTTTTTCAGCATTAAATTTAATAAGGACCATAGAGAGCAATTTTGGAAATGATGAAAGGGTCAAGATAGTATTGAATCCACTTGACTCTATGATAGAATCAAGTCTGGATAAATATATACAGCACGCAGATCCATTTCCAGCTGGCCCCTACACTGGTTTTATACCGGTGGAGCTCCTCCCATCATATAGTTATAAGGGAATAATGATAAATCATTCAGAGCACAGGCTCGAAAGGGGAATAATTTTGAAAAATGTTGATGAGGCAAGGAAAAATGGCTTGAAATCTATGATTTGCGCTGCTAACCTCGATGAAATAAAAGAATTCTCTTCTATTAAGCCTGACTTTATAGCTTATGAACCCCCAGAACTTATAGGCGGCAATATTTCTGTATCGGATTCTAAACCTGAAATAATACTACAGGCCTTTAATCTCCTGAAGGGAAGGGGAATAGAGCTTATAGTAGGTGCCGGGGTGAAGAACGGAAGGGATGTAAAGAAGAGTATAGAATTGGGAGCAAAAGGTGTTCTTGTTGCATCTGGAATAGTTAAATCCAAGGAACCTATTACCGTGATTAAGGACATGATAAATAATCTGGGTGATTGAATGGACGTATTCAATAGAGAAAATTATGTAAAAGCAGATCTAACAAGAGGAAAAATAATGATAGGCTCATTTTTCATAGCTGCATTTCTTGGTATACTTTCAGGTTTGCTGCCATTGGGAATGTCTGCAATTGGATTCCTCCTGTTGATAGTTGTGTTATTCTCAGGGATTTTCCTCGTAAGAAGAGCAAATTACGATATAAAGAAGAGTTCAGATTATCTTATTGTATTTTTCATCACTCTGTTTGCCTTTCTAGGATTCTGGATAATTTCACTGAATATTCCCTGATACCCAGCTACCAAGGCCAGGCCTTATAAAATTATTCTTTATTTTTTCTGGTACTCTATCATCGTTTATCTTCATAATAGAAATTCCCTCTTTTAAAAAATCATTGGCCAATTTCACCTTTTCTATTCCTTTCTTTAAGGAATCAGAAAATTCTACACTATTTCTTTCTTTTATAACGCATATCTTATCGCCAGAAATGAATGGGGGGCCGAATCTCGTTCCCCTTCCCCATTTTTTTAAGAAATTAGAAACGTTTTCACTTGTTACTGGAGGACCAGAGTGAATTACGCACTCATTAACCTCAACATTTTCAGGTATCAATACAATATATCCTTTATCTAAAAGGAAAACAGAAGAGTAAAGAATTCTAAATCCCGATAATTCCATCTCATTCTTTATTATTGATGAAATTCTCCTCATATTTGGAATTAGGACTTCCTCATTGCATTTCTTACAGGGTATTGATATCACGTACCCATATTTAGGCAGTTCATAAGAATTCTCAACGGGGAAAAAGAAATCCTTGTATTTTTCCCATCCGAAGAGCCTGCAGGCCAGAATGAATGTTGCAAGATTTTCCTTGGAAATGTTTGCCCCTGCATTTCTCTCATTATCGACTGGGTCTATTAACACAAAATTAGCATCTTTGAATTTTTCAATACTTCCATTGACCGCAAAAGGTATTTTCCAGTGTGATGCATTTTCCACTACATTATCAAAATTTCTATAATAATATATCAGCAGCTCAGAAACATAGCCTGAAAAACCCTGTACTGATGATTCAGCCCCATAAACCCCGATTCCTTTCATAAACTGCTTCATGAGTCTGGAGTCATTCTTCATTCCCTCATCGAATTTATTCTTCACGAATTCCACATGTAGAGGTGTTCTGTCTACTGATGTGATCATACTATTTTCAGAACTCATCCTGTAAGCGGGGACTATATCAACTGAGAATTCTGGATATTCAAGAATAATATACGGATGCTCGGAATATTCTTCTTTTCCTTCTGTGAATTCCTTCTTCAGGTTTTTGAGAATAGAGATTGGGTCGAATATTTCCGAAAATAGAAGAAAAATATCCAGATCAGAACCTTTTATATCAGTTCCTTTTGCCATAGAGCCACCAAGAAATATTTCAAAGTTTAGGGAATATTTATCCCTAACCTTTTTGAGTCTTCTGCTTATTTCCTCAAAAATTCTCTTTTTCTTAAGCAGTACATCCTCTTCTTCTAGGATTAATTTCAAAACTTGATCTTTTGTTATCAACAAAACACCCTATTTATTTGTCATAAGATATATTATTGCTTCAGCCGGTTTATATCCATTTTTTCTGAGTGCTTCAGCAGCTTTCTCCTTATCTACCCCTGTTTTCTCCATCACGAGATTCAGGTCTTCAGGATTTATATCTTCATTTTCCTTTTTTTCTTCAGTTATTTTACCTACTGACTCCTCTCCTCCAACTACTTGATAAGTTCTAGTTCCCTGTATTTCCAGTAGAGTAACCTCCGGGTTCTTGATTGTTATTTTTCTGTCTGGAAATATGAAATCCACCTGAATAACTCCACTCATATCATTTGATTTTATACCCATCTGCTGCATCATTCTTTTTATTTGTCTTTCATTGACTTTTCCTCTCATCATTGGAGGATTATATTATTTTGAAATAATATCTTTATTATGCAGATATATTAGATTATTTACATTAATAAATTTTAATGTATTTCTAAAAATTAATTAAAAGTATAAATAATATATTACTGATATATGTCAGACAGATATATAGGGAGATGATGGTGTTTGTCGGATGATCAAGATCAATCTAGAATTACAGTTAGGTTATCACCTGAATCACTAAAGAAGATTAACTCATTAATTTCTGAAGGAAAATATAAAAATATTTCGGAATTCATAAGGGAGAGCATAGACTCGCATCTTGAGGAGCTATTGAGCTCTGGGCCATCTCAAAAAATGGCTTTGAGGTTGGGAAGAAATGAAATAAATTATATAGAAGAAATGGTAAAGAAGGGGATGGCAGTAGACAGCGAGGATCTCATAAGGAGTGCAGTCAGGGATTATATCAGGGCAAGAATAAGAGAGTTACAAAAGGATGAGCTCAATAGGGTTGCCCAGAATGAGTAACGCTAAATCAAATGATATCAGGATCATAGGCATAGGACAGCTGGGAATATCCGTAGCTTCTTTTTTTAATGATAATTTGCTGACAACAGGAATAGACTATAACAGAGAAACATTCACCAGCTCCAAAATTGATAACGGTTTACTGGTAAAAAACTTTGATTTTGCCTCCTCTGAGAGAATGGAAGGTATATTTCAGGCTGAGAAGGAAATTGTAATTGATAATCTGAAAAGTCCGATTGTATTCCTAGTAGGGCAGACGGAAGGAAAATTCCAGGAAACCATTATACCTATCATAATTAAAACTTTGAAAGCTTCAGGTGCATTCATAGGTTTCTTTGCCATTATTCCTCTGGGTGCTGATAAAAAATCTCATATAGCTAAGATGAAACCCATATTCAATTTTCTTGATGTAATGGAAATAATAGACTCTGATCAGCTTTTGAGCAGCAGGAAATTGGAAAGGATTCTTGATATCAATAATATATATTACAATGCAATGAGTGAAAAAATTTCAGCAATACTGAAAGTTCTCAATAATTCCAATATATTGGGAATTTCCGTAAGAGATATCAAAATGATGACAGATATGTTTGGTCCAATTTATTTAAAAATATTGAATTATTCATTTCAGAATTTTAGTGTAGTCGAAAGGGATTTCTTCGAGCACATATCATCGATAGAGCTCTCAAAAATAAAAAGGCTTTATTTAATATTTGAAGTTAGCAATGATATAGATTCAACAGAAATTATATCCTTTCTAAAGAGGATAAAGAGTAGATTACCCGGTATTGATATAAGGCAAGGTTTCATACATTCAGATAATAACTTTGGATTGATTATCCTACATTTTGGGAATATATGGTTACCCTGACTTCCAAAGGTATTATTAGCTTAATTAAAGGGAAGTTTTTATATAAGCAGCTTAAGAAAGAGAAAATATTAAAAGTACTCTTCCTATTATGTTATTAGAATGCCAAATCCTTATGTAGACTCTTTAAAAATTGCCAAAGAATTAGAAAATAAGGCTAAAGAATTCCAAAAGAAAAAGAAATCAGTTGAAGAGGGTTTGGAGAAATTATCAAAAATAATGGAATCACTGAAAAAATTCGGGTTGGAGGAAAATATAGAGGAGACGAGGAAAAAAATTGAGGATTTGCTTAAAGAAAGAAATGTAGATGATGCCGATAAATTGTTAAATGAACTTTCTGAATCTCTGGAAAAGATTTGGAATAATTTCTATTCCAATGAGCTCAGGAAGATATTTGAGTCAATGAAGAAGGAAATGGGAGAATTTTATGCTGACTTTTTCAAGAAAATCCTTTCTGAAGATAATAACAGATTTGATCCTGACTCAATAGAAAGCATATTGAAAACAATAGAAATACTTGACAGCGTTGTTAGGGAAAAACTGGGAAGAGAAAAGATTGAAAATTATTCCAATATAATAGAAACTTTAGAAGAAGATATTAATTCAATTCTGAAAAGGAGAGAAGAAATAAATTCAAAACTTAAAGATATTCTTTTAAAAATTTCCCAGTTTGAATTATATGCCTACAAGAATAAAGTGGATATAGCAGATATAGAAAAGAGTAAAAAAGAAGCTATATCCCTATTTAGACAAGATAATTTTGATAAGACCATAAAAATGCTTGAAGATTACAGTGAAGTTCTTCAGGATCATATTAAGAGAAGTATAAGCAAAAGGATAGACAATATAGAAAACCTTTTTGAAAAGGGAGAGGCCTTAGAGGTAAATCTTGATGAATTTATAGAACCGTTTGAAAAGACGAAGAATGAGATATATAATTCAGATATAAATCAAACATCGGAATTACTCAGAAAAATGGAACAGTTAATAGATAGAAAACTGTTCGATGAAACAATTTCAAAGTTATCAAAATTAAACAATGATATCAAAGATATTTATGGTGATACAATTCCAGATCATATCTCAGAAAGCATCAAGAAAATTAGGGAATCCATCAAGGAAAATGATCTGGAGTCAGCTTACAAAAATATCAAGGAAGTCAGAGGACAAATAGAAACTCAGAAAGGATTACAATCAAGTCTGAGGGAGAGATTATCAGTTCTAAAAGAAAATTTATCATCCATTCCTATTAAAGATGAAGAAAAATCGAAAGTTATTGATGAAATAAACGCATTTTTATCTTCAAAAATAATAGAAAATGACAAAGTTGAAAAATTAGAAAAGGAAATTGAAAAGGAGATAATGAACCAAATAAATAATTATTATAGTGATATCAATGATGCAATAATCCTTGTAAGGAAATATAGAAAAATTGATTTATCTTCTTATAAAATTGACATATCAAGGAGGGACATAGAGACTCTAAGGAAACTTTCTGATATAAGATCTGAGGAAATAAAGTATCTGAAAGAAATAGCGCTGGAAATAGAGCAAAAGCTAAAGACAAAAGGAAAGTATATGAAATGTTCAGACGGGGATGATATCAGCTCACTTATAAAATCAATCAACGGCTGCATCGCTGAATATCAAAAGATCATAATATCTAATTTTGATGATTATAAAAAAATACTATCATCATACAATGATTTTCTTGAATATATAGGGTTACATATCCCCAAAATCCGTAAGCTAATCCAGATAATTGAGAAACATCCAGAAAAAAATGCAGAAATTGTTATATTTTCTGCAGAAAATGCTATACAGCAACTGAGAAAGGTAGCTGAAACAATTATTAACAATTACAATTTATTGAAAAAAGATAATGGTTTAAAGGAGAGTCAAAAGGATGAAGAAATAATAAAGATGGCTAATTTTGCAATGACCGATCTTAGTTCTGTAACGGCGAAGAAAAAAGATGAAATGCAAAAAAAGGCCTTTGAAATTATTTTAAAAGACCTGAATATATATAGAGAAAGCATCCAAAATGAACCAGATACAAATCCCCTCAATTTATTGAACCATGAATCAATAATAAGATTAAAAATTGATGATATTTACAAAGTTCTATCAGATCTAAAGTGGTTTGAACAATATAAGGGAAAGGATGATGATAAGATCAACTCATATCAGGTTCTTAAAGATCATGTTGTAAATGCAATTAGAAGATTTTACGGAGATCATCCAGAATTGGCCTCTAATAGAAATCTTGTCGAAGACATAATCTGTCTAAGAGATGTTAAAACAATCACAGATGATAATTCAAAACCCATTGAATTTTCTGAAATTGCGAATGAGAGAATAATTAGGGATCTAAGTATTTTTTATAACATAAGCGATGCACAGAATGAGGAATCCATAAATAACGCCTTAAGAGAAAGAACAAGAAAGATACTAAAGGACATAAAATCTAAGAAATCATCTGCGACTTTAAATATGGCTGCTGGAAGAATAGAGTCATATATTAATGAAAGGCCAAGGGAAGCTTATATCTCAGCATTGGCACTTTATGATGAAAATATTGAAAAGGGTTATTTAAGAAGAGAAGTAAACGGAATGATAACAAGAATAAGGGCTGTTACAAACGAGTATGGTCAGGAAATTCCTTGGTTTCAAGACGAATTCAAAAAAATTGCCGGGATGATGGTAATAGGAGATTATGTCAAAGCACTGGATAATCTTAGCGAAATTATAATTAAAGCGTCCAAGGATTTACCTTATTTGAAATACCTCCGTGAAAATCTTAGTACCCTGAATAATGAAATGGATATTTTGGAAGAGGAGGATAAAAAAAATCTGCTAGAAATAAAGAGAATGATAATGGAATACAAATTCAGGGAAGCGTACGATGGAATCAGGAATATTTCAGAAAAGGTAAAAAGAAAGAGGGCGGAATCAGAGCTTAAAAAACTTGCAGATAAGGTGGAAATGATATCGTCAAATATGATAATTAATCTCTTCAACGGAACAAAATGTGAACTTATGGATGACGGAAAGGATATTGAAACCATCCTGTCAAATTACCAAACTCGTTATTTAATAGCCAAAATGGAGGAAATCAAGAATCTTAACGACGCACTGGAGACCAATATTGACCTCGATGGAATAACCATTAAGAATGCTAATGAAATAGGAATCTTTCTGTTCAATTTAAAAGCCAATTTAATAGTCAAAATATCTGAGAAAATAAGTGAAATAATTGATAATTTTACAGTAAATGCCAAACTCGTAATAATAACTCAAATCTTTCAGAAATATCTTGAAAATATGAATAAGATAATTAAAATATTATCAATAGCGGAATTTTATTCAGAAATTAAAGCAAGAAACACAGAAATATTAGGTTTCGTAAAACAATGGGCAGAGGATGTTACAGAAGGTTCGTTAAATGTGGAAAATCTTAGAATGGAGATAGATGCCATAATAAAGGAAGCTGAAATTCATCATCTAGAGAACAACATACACATCCCTAATCTATACAATCCGGAAGAAATAGAGAGGAGAATAGAATTTTTAGAAAAAATGGGATACAAGGTTGAAAGCAATAGTGAATTAGATTCAATAATAAATGAGATTGAAAGCATATCTGGAAAATTTATTACTTCATTGGACACAAAGGTTTTCCCTACCAATTTAAGAAAATCTCAGGGATTTGTAGTTGAATGTCATATTAAAAATAATGGAACTGCTCCATTATTTGATGTCACTGTAGCGTTTAATGGCATAATATCTAAAGCCGGGGACATCTATCCGGGAGAAAGTAAAGAGATACTGGTGAAACATGAGAATTCGGAACCTGAGATGCTCATTATCAGTGGCACCACGATCAATTGGAAAGATTACATGATTAACTGGGAAATACCTCCAGTGGTGAAATATATTAAATATGTAGAGAAATACAAGGAAGGATGTGTATATTGTAGAGGTGTAATCCTCCCGGGTATTGAAGCATTAAAATGCAATTTCTGCGGAACAACTTATCATTTAAAATGCGCACAAAGATCTAAAAAATGTATTGTATGTGGAAATGATTTCGGTTTGCAATGAAAAGAAATCTTTTGACAAGACTCGGTGAAATTGACAATATTGAAATCCCTTCTGTGGTCAAAGCAGGAAGCATTCCTATACGGGAAAGCTACTCTGAAAGGAATAAATTTATAAATATTTCAGGAAAAATTCTAACTGTTAACAGGATAAATAGATTCAATACAAAGGAATTTGTGAGAACAATCATACAGTTGAGGAAAAATTATTTTGATAAACTTATATATTTGCCTAACGCAGGACTGATCTATGATTATCCAATTCTTTTCTATTTAGGAATAGATGTTTTAGATGATTTACCTATCAGAATACTCGGAAATGATAAATGTATAACTGAATTTGGCATTTTAGAAGGAGAAAATTGTCTAGAAAAGAACATGAAAGAAAAGGAGCGGATGGTGGAAAGGATAAAATTATCCCTTGAAAATTCCAAATTCAGGGAATTGGTAGAGGGATATTCAATGACTTCATTTGGCGTGGAAGCACTGAGAATTACTGATATGCTTTTCTATGGAGATATAGAACCATTTCTCGATTTCAGAGAAAGAGATGTAAGAGCTAACAACATTGAAAGTATCTATAGACCCGAAATAGAATACTTCCGCAGAAGAGTCAAGAATCTAAGGCAGACTTCCCAGAACCTTCTATTGATTCCATGTTCAGCAATCAAACCATATTCACAATCTAAAACCCACAAAATTCTCCATTCAAGGATCTATCCATTCTTGAGTGGTATACAGGAGGTTATTGTCACGAGTCCCCTTGGGCTTGTACCAAGGGAACTTGAAAATTTCTTCCCAGTCAAAAACTATGACATACCTGTTACAGGATACTGGTTCAAAGACGAAAAGGAAATGTTGCGCAATCTTGCAATAGAATTCTTCCAAAATAAAAAATACGATAACGTTTTCTTTATTTTAAGCAAGGAAGAATCAGAATTTTTAGATATATTTCCAAATGCAGAGGGGATAATAGGCAATCTGAATTTTGAAAACTCAGAGAAAATTCAAAAAATAATATCTTCCCGTGATATAAAGAAAGATAGAAATCAGAAAAGAAAAATTGAGTTCTCAAACATTTTAAGGTATCTTTACGATATAGATATAGAACCATCTGATTTGAAGATAGAGGATGAAGGAAATAGGTCATTTGTTAAAACAGGCAAAGAAATTCTATTGAAGAAAACTGTCGCAGGAGTAAGTATGGAAAAGGGTTTGGGAGAGTTACTTTATAGGTCTGGGAAGAGATTCATAGAAGTAAGTGGGAAATTTCAGGGGGATAGTGTTTATATTCCCGGGATAGTATCCATTAGCAGTGATGTGAGGCCAGGTAATGAGATAGTTTTAGTTTATAATGGCGAAATTATAGGGAAAGGAATATCTCAATTATCTATCCTGGACCTTCAGATTCAGAAGAAGGGATTGGGTATTTCCAAAATATCCTATTTCCCAAAGGAGAAATAGTAGTAAAAGATTTAAATATTGAAAAATATAGTGTATTGATGAAATTTAATAAAGGGGGGAAATTATTCATAATCTCAGTTGTGATTATAATGATGGTATCCTACTCTCCTTTACTTGTGAGTGGAAATCCATCAAGTTTACAATCATCTACAGACGGAAATCTTTATATTCAAAATGGAACGACATTCATTATAAATGAATATACGGTTGATCCTCTAACCGGTCAAACAGGTCAATTTGGTATGAGTGGATCTCTGTTTGTTAATTCATCCGCTACTTTGATTATAGAAAATGCAACATTATATTTCAGGCAGGATATCTTGCATCATTATAGAATGTTTGTAAACGGTACCCTGATAATGAATAATGCAGTTATAGAGACATCTTATAATTCAGTCGAACCATACCTACCTTTGAATATATCTTTTTATGATGCTTTAGTTAGGACTAATGGAGCCCATTTCCTTTTCCCAGGAAAGATTTATTTTTATAAATCAACTCTTATTATGAAGAATACATATTTTGACAAACTTCCTGGAATTCCAGATCAATTAAATCAGGGAAATACAACAGATTCCTCACCGACGCCTTCATTTTATTATTCAACAGGATATTTTGACAACGTTTACTTCAAAAATATGTTCAATCCAACACCAATTGGTCTTATCTACTTTATTAACTCAACCGCCAGTAAAATACCCCTGAATATTTCTGCTGGAAGTTTACCTTACACAGAATATTCAACTCTTAAGAGTTCTTCTTACCCTTCACAGACCGTCATTTCAGAAATTAGTCTTAACCTAAATTATATATCAAATTCAAATGCAACAATAACCCTCTATGCAGACGGAAAGAACATTCCTATTCAGAATGGAACTCTGTCACCAACATCCGGGAAGGAATTACACGATAATATTACAATAAGTGCACTCCCCTTCCCATTAAGGTTATATCAATTATATAATGATAATTTATATATTATAATTAAGGATACTTCTAAAACTGGCTATTTCAATCTCACGAAACTAAATTTTCTGCTTTCCACAAATGATACATTCAATTACTACGGCGGTAATTCTTCATTTTATTTTAACATGGTTTCAACCGATATTTATGGAATGAATGTCTTCATAGACTCTAATTTCCTTAATGATACACTCTATAATGGACTTGAACAAAATATAAAGAATATTATAGATTTGAAAAGAGACTCCAATTTATCAATTGCTAATTTAACAGTGTCGGGGAGTTTAAACGGCACTAATCAAATGAATGATAATCCACCTTTCTTGGTTGACAAAACAAGTGAAGTTAACTTATTCAGATTTGCAGATGTAATTGTTAAAAATTATCAGGGTTATCCAGTAAGTGGGCTGAAAATAGGCACTACCGAGACTTGGCCTAATAACTACCCCAACGCTGAGCAGCTAGTGAATATGACTGCAGATTATAATTCAAATCTTCAAAATATTCTGGTATCCAATGGATTTATTCAATCAAATTTTGATTATACATCCGATGGTGTTGCATCAATACCTCTGCTAAGCGATATTTTTACAAATTCTACCAGCCCAAATACATTGATTATGGGTCATTATGAATTATTGTTACCTGGTGGGGCTAATTATAATCTAACCTTAGACTCATTCCCTTCAATGTCTTCCTATTCTAATACTGCAAGGGTAAATATTACGTATGATTCACCTTTTGTATATTTTTACATAAATTCAATGCCGCAATTAATATATGGAAATAGCGTTAATATTGGCTTAACTGCAACTTCTTATGGCAGCTCTATAATAGGAACATTTGTTATAATGAGCAATGGAACTGAAATAGATTCCTACTCAATTAGTTTGAAATCCAATGTCACAAGTGAGGTAGAGATGCCATTCGTAGATTCTCTTGCTCCAGGCAAACACAACCTTTCTATAGCTTTTGTGAGTAGCCAGGTATACTCATCACCCCCTCCCTTAAGCTTAAATATCACATCATACAGTAATGTAGAACTTGTTTCTTCAGCTGTTTTAAATGCTAAATATGAAATGAATGGAAATATTATTTCCGGATATAAATCAAATCTATCTGTTACCGTAAAAAATCTTGGTAATGATAGTTCTGGTGTTGTTCAGATTGAAACGAACTATTCACTTCAAAACGGGCAGTCTTACTCATTCCCAATGAAGGCCATTATAAATGGAAAATCAGAAATTACCGAATCATTCGTAATCCCTGCAATTAATATCAGCACGCAAGGCACTATAAATATAAAAGTATCTACCACACCATCAAATGGGGTAGTACCTTATTCAACTTTAGGTGAGAACTTCAGTACAAATTATTCAATTATCCCAAAGCCAATCGTAAAAATAGTTTCAGCATCATTTAACAATTCTTATCTTTTCGGATTAAATGCGAATGGAAATATACTGCTTGAATCAAATGAGGCTGTTTCCAATATAACCCTGACATTAGGAATAAATGGGAAAATCTTAGATTATAATGTATCGTCAATTAATGGTTTCTTTAGCATTCCCATAAGTATTCCATACAAATATCTTGAATTAGGGGATAATAATGTATCTTTATTCATCAATAATTCTGAACAGCCATACCTAAATATTTCTCTACCAACTATTGAACATTTCATTGTTGAGAGAAATTATCAGTTCATAATAGAAAATGTAGCTTTTATTTTGAATTCGAATATCACAGGATCTGTCAATGGCTCATTATTTTTCACTATAGCCAATTCAGGAAATTTTTCCGTTAGTTCAGTTCCAATAGAGATTCTATACAATGGAATTCAGGTATTCGCTGGAAATGAAACAGTGAATCTGCCAGTTCAGATACCACTTAATGTATCTTACTCATATATCATGAATTTCGAGGTCATTGCAGACTATAATTTCCTTTATCCTACAAGTTTCACCTATTATCCTTATATGTACTATAATTCATCATTGAAATTACCGTACTTTTATTCATCGTATTCACTTCCAACGCAACTAATAAATGGATCATCAATCAAAGGATACTTTTCAATAAATGATATAACAAATTATTATTCCAATAATACAATGATATCCTTCTATCTCGACAGTTATTTAATATCACAAAAATATCTTGGAAATCTTTCAATTGGTTATTCAGGAACAATGAACATAAACATATCTACTTCTACCATACCTGATCTAATGAGAGGGAATGTAATTAATCAGTTCAACAGTTATATTCTAATAAAGAATTCTGAAACGGGCATCTTTGGAATTAAAATAAACACAGGACTGATAACAATTTTAGAAAGGCCCAATTTCGTATTGTCAAACATAACTATAAATGTAAACAATCATAATACAAGCATAATTTATGCTGG
>ERZ1669247.215-NODE-215-length-24595-cov-4.130033_pt1 | contig 24595 bp, 26 predicted proteins | sample MGYA00579297_ERZ1669247 | MGnify/ENA primary metagenome ERZ1669247 (study PRJEB41166, sample SAMN08046056) | hot springs metagenome | biome: hot spring; feature: acid hot spring; material: thermophilic sediment; isolation source: thermophilic sediment from acid...
AAAACATCATTATCAATAGTCTTAGGAATATGAATGACTCGTATATCCAGTTCAGTGGCCTTATAGGAGGCTTTCAATGATCCATCGCCACCAATTGCAAGCACGCAATCAAGGCCATAATTATTAATGGCTTCAACAAGTTTCCTAGCATCATCTTCATTATCAAACACATTTCTCCTCGACGTCTTAAGTACTGTGCCACCCATTGATAAATAGGGCAATATATCCATGGATTCAATTCTCCTAATGGAACCATCAATGAATCCTTCCCAACCATGAAGCACAGCGAATAATTCATGCTTCTTCTCAGCTAGCTTAATGAAGGAGTAAACTGCAATGTTTAATCCAGGGGCATCCCCACCACTGGTTAGTATTCCAATCCTCATGATTCCTCACCCCTATATTTCATGTTAATTGCCCAGTAATTTCCAATGGTGATTAAGTAATCCATAGGTAGTTACTGGGTTAAGCGAATTTAACTCTTGTGGTGTTATCCTAGGGTTGGGTTAAAATGAGTGTACTTAAGTGTACTCATTGGTAATGAGTGATTAATATTACTGAACTAGGTTTTCAAGTAATCTGGGGGTATTTATAAGCCTATGATTGTTAATGGTTTTACGCAATCATGTATAGTATCTACATTGTATGTTTAATTTGCTAAAAATAAATACGTAATGCATATATATAAGCCTTAGCGTGTGTATTGTGCGTGAACTTTCCGATAGAATATCCGCTTTAAGGGAATCACCAACCAGAAGAATTGATGCGATAAGGGAAAGGCTTAGGCGTGAAAACAGGGATATAATAGTTTTATCCGCTGGTCAACCAAGCATACCCCCACCCCCTGAGATTAGGGCAATAATGGCTGAGGAATTAGCTAAGGAAAGCATGGACCTATACGCGTACACGCCAAGTCAAGGTATAGTTGAGTTAAGGGAAGCTGTTTCTGAAGACTTGAAGAGACTTGGTTCTCTTGACGTTAAGCCTGATGACATAGTTATCGTAGCCGGTGGTCAGGAGGCCATGTTCGCAACATTAATGACTATATTGAATCCTGGTGATGAAGTAATACTAATGGATCCAACATACTTCGGTTACAAACCCCTAATAGAGTACTTCGGTGCTAGGATCAAGAGGTTAAAGTTAAGCATGGATGATGGTTTCAGGATAAACGTGGAGGCTCTTAAGGAATTAATAAGCAGTAGGACTAAGGCAGTGATCCTTGTTTCCCCAGATAATCCAACGGGTTCCATAGTTAGTGAGGATGTTGCAAAGGCCTTAGCCGACTTAGCTAAGGATAAGGACTTCTGGATAATATCGGATGAAGCCTACAGAACCCTAATCTACGAGGGTAATCACGTATACTTCTATAAGTACGCCCCAGATTACGTAATATCCTTAAACACGTTTTCAAAGGATCCTGGAATACCAGGTTGGAGGCTTGGCTTTGTTTATGGACCCAGGGAGGTTGTTTCAAGAATTAAGCTAGCCGGTGAGGAGATGACGTATTGTCCACCATCATTTGCGCAGCGCTTTGTAGCAACATACTTAAGATCTGAGGTTAGGTTAAAGCACATTAAGTACGTTGTTGAGCAGTACCGTGCTAAGAGGGATGCAGCCGTTGATGCTATTAGGAGGAATTTACCTGAGGCTAAGTTCATAGTCCCGAAGGGTTCAATGTTCATTTTCGTGGATTTGGCGAAGTACATTGATGATAGTGACAAGTTCGCTGAATTCGCCATGGAGAAGTATAGTGTTGCCTTAGTTCCGGGAAGCTACTTCAGTGAACAGTATAAGGCGGCTGTAAGGGTTTCATTTGTGTGGGAGAGGACTGACCGCCTAATTGAGGGTATTAGGAGACTGGCTGAGGCGGCCAAGGCTTATAAATCTTCATGAATCATTGCAGGGCAGTATCCTCATTAAAACTGACGTAATCGTTTAAATAGGTGATAAACTATTGTATGAAGGTTTTTAAGCATATTACGTGACTTTACCTTAATGCTAAAGTTTACACCCCCCTTGGCGTGATGCGTCAGAGTACGTGGATGTTAGGTTAAGTGAAGTGCTCTATGAGACTGGCTTGGCTATTAAATTTCTGGAACAGGGCCTTTACAGGCTGCGGGCAAGGTTTTTCAAGCATGGAGGGCGATTTTAGTGGCAGCTGCGGCCCTAAATAGGGACCTAGTGGCTAAGCGTTATCCTGGTACTGTGAAGGATAGAGTTGGGGTTATTAGAAGTAGGGTGGATATGATTATAGCACTAATGCCCACGGTTAGGATGAGGGAAGTTGCTGGCATTCTCACAGATAAGTATGGGTGGGACATATTATATTTAACGGACTTAGCGTTAGGTATTCATGAGTTCCAGTACAATGGTCTTGACCCTGAGGGGATGGCAAGTAAGCATGTTGACATACATGATATGGAGAGGTACATAAGGCACTTGGCTGAAAAGGATACTGAATGGGCTAAGAGACTTGGTGAAGCCAAGAGCCATTAAATTACTAAACGTAGCTCCCTCTCCACCTAAAACAAACAGGGTGAACACTAGGCACTTAGAATATTCCTACTCCTTAAGGTGGGGATCATTTATAAACAGGTGGGTACACGGAGGTAAGGGTGTTAAGGGTGTCGACGGTTCTCAATATGGCGAAGAAGACTTTAGCCCTATTGGGTGAGCAGATTTACAAATGCCCAAGCTGTGGGTATGGTTTAACTGTCGAATCCCAGGTGGTTAGGGAGAGGGGTGATTACTATGTTGTGGAAAGGGTTCTTAGATGTAGGAAGTGTGGAGTTAGGATTAGGCAGTTAGTTTACTTAAATAAAATTAACCTACAGTAGGTTTACATTTGGTGATGAAAAACATTGCGGTTTATTTTAATTATAAAGTTACCCGCCTACTCCTCCTCCCACTCCTCAAACTCCTCTTCCTCAAACTCCTCCCACTCCTCCTCAAACTTACGTACTGCCGGTTTATTCAACTCCTTCTGCTCCTTAATCATAAGCCAAGATTAGGCCCTGAGTTTAAAAGAATTACCTTAATCTAAGTTAATCATTACTTGAGTAATACTTAAATTAATTATTCGTGGGTTTTAGTCTTGGATCAAGATCCACAAGTACTTGCCTCCTTACAGGCCCCTCTATAAGTAATGCCCTACTTCTATTCCCCATCATGTGAGGTGCTAAGCCTAGCCTAAGCCACTCAAATTCATTTTGGTCAAGCTTAAGGTAACTCATAGACTCAATTATGTAGGAATCAGGTCCACCCATCATTATGATTAGGGGCATGTTTTGAATTAGGCTACTTGATACATTAGTTAGAGTTTGTGTTATAAGCATCACACCAAGGCCCGACTTCCTAAGCCCCCTCACGTAGAGTTCCATTAACTTACTACCCATGACGTAGTACGCCTCATCAATAGCCAGTATACTGCTTAGCTTACCCATCTTACCGGCAAACATCGAGTAAAGGTATGCGGTAACCTGGTTCATCGCGAAGGCTGTTAATTCAGGGTTAGGTAATATTGACTTAAAGGATAAAACCATCCCCTGCCTTAACTCCTCAGGGGTAATAAGGCCCCTTCTGCCTAGGCTGTTAGATATAATGCTATATATGTATGAGAGTTCCACACTATACGTAGCCTCCGCTGCTTTACTAAACGTCTCCCTAAAGTCTTCATGTTCATTAAAGTCTCCTAAATCACTCAGTATTAAGTCAAGGTCACTTACATTGAATGCCTCAGATATTGACTGCGCAACCCTTAGTATAGTCTCCTTACCCTCAACCTTACTTACAGGATTAAGGAAGTCCACGAAGCGTTCAGAAACATCAATAGTGGGTAAACCTAAGTTACCGTATTCACCATGTGGATCAATTACCACAACCCTTAACCCCATTTTAATTAACCTAGCTAATATGGTCCGTGCAGCCCATGATTTACCCATACCAGTAGGCCCCAGTAGAAGCATGTGGCCTGCCGGTAAGGAATCTAGGTCAACCTCAACAGGTTTTCCAAGACTATCAACCCCAATTCTAATAACCCTACCGCCTTCACTTAACCTTAGTCTCCCCCCAATAAGCGGTATGAATACTGCAGTGTCATGGGATAGCCCATTAAGTAGGAAGCCTTCAGGAACCCATAATGCGTATGATGCAGCCTTGCTCTTAATGGTGCTAACATATTCAAAGCCTCTATTGCACAGTAGCATTAACCTTAATGGTAATTCACCCGTTGATAATCTGTCTATTACGTTCCTCCAGTATAATAAGCCTGGGTAACTCTTACCTCTTTCCTTAACCACAAGGGACTCTGAGGCTTTATGATACTCCCTAGTAGCCAGTATTGATAATTCACTGTTCCCTGATATTATAAGGGCATAATCACTAATAGTATTATGGAACGCCTTCGCCAATGAGTAAACATCAGCTGGCGTTAACTTACTCATCATAAGTTCATTCCTGGTACTAATCCTGCTGAATAAGAATCCATTATTAACAGTGAACCTTCCGCTTAAATAATGCTTAATCACTATTGTGGCGAATGTTAACCAAGGTATAATACCCAAGACCCCGAACAGTAGGGAAACTACTAATGATGCCGCTAGCACGATCACTAGGCTTGATGCAGGGTATGGTGATTGATTTATAAGGTTTCTAAGCTCATCTCCCTTAATTGGTTTAAGCATGAAGTAATCCTCTAGTACATTAACAGCATTTGCTTGAAATGCCTTGAAATCATTAAACGGTGGTTCATCAACCATAGATACCCTAATCAGCTTCCTATCGCTGGTTACTATGAATGCTACATAGCATTTATCGCATAGGTTCAACCTAAGTAGCATTTCATTAACAAGATTAACGAACCTATCTTCACTCAGCCTAAGTAAATCATGAATAGGTTCAGCAAGTAGAAATAAGTGAATAAGCTTATTAACTGGGTCATAAACGTAATTATCCCTCACCACTAATTGCGGCCCTACACCATGCTTGGTAGATAAGGTTAGTAAAACTAGGTCATTCCTGAATATTATTATTAAAACTACTAGAGCTATTAGGGCGTATCTAGTTATTAATGAGGAAAGTATTATCAGCGTTAATGCGGTAATCATTATTCTAATTCTCGTGGTGAAGATCATATTGACCTTGGGAGGAAATTCCACCTAAACATCCTGAGGGGTTTATGATTAATGTTCTTACCGTTCACTAAGCGTTCCGCAGCGTCACTACTGATCCCTAGTTCGCTCATTAGTAGTTTAACAACCTTAGCTTTATCAAATGATCCACTTGAAACGTAGTTAAGTAAATCATCTTCATTTTCAGCTAAAGCCATTAACACTATTATGTTTAATCCCTTAGCCTTAATTATTTTAAGTAAGTTAACTACATCATACCACCTATATCTACTTAACAGTTTCCTTAACTTTCTGATGCACCATTGCCTTAATTCACCGCAGTCCCTCAGGTAAATTCCCAGTTCCCTAGGTATTTTACTATCATTAATACTATACTTACGTAAGCTGGATTCCTGAGTGGCTTCGTGATCCACCAGGGAGTTAAGGGTATTATTCACGAAACTACTGTACTTGGTTATGCTTCTCTTCACCATATGGCTCACATTTACTTAACCTGAACCTTAACCAAGTCTTTATGAAGTCCGCTAATCTTGAATTATACTTACTTACTTCAACACATATGTCATCTATGGTAACCTTATTCAGTATCTTAGTTACTAACTCATCATCCTCACCGAATATTTCAGTGAAATTCTCAAGAAGCTCAATGGCTATGTCTGTTTTGCTTCTCTTAATGGATACTTGTTGATTAACTTGAGTTGCATTACCATCATCCTCCATTATTATTCTTCTAATCCTATCAATATCCTTCATCATCTAACCACCCCCATGTACATGCTGACTTGGTTAACCATGTCCTTAGTTAATTCATCAATGGACTTCTTAAACACAACAGCTTCCCTATACTTAACCGCTAATTCACCCTTCAGAGTAAGTGCCATGGCTACTGGGTCAAGTCTAACTAAGTACACCTTACCTCTTATAACATATCTATTAGCCTCCTTTGGGTAACCATCAAAGTACTCGTGGTACTTGTTAACTATAACGTTAACCATGGCCTCATCATCAACTATCTTAGTTAACCACTTGTACAATTCACTTAACACACCTACGTAAACTTGACCAGGTTCAATAACAACATTAATTATGTCGCTGTAGTAGAGTAGGAGTGGATAAAGTGGACCTAGGAACCCTGGATTTGATGGAAGGTCTATGAGCAGTATTGATAACCCACTCTTAGCTAGTAAGGCAACCATGTTTGAAAGCCTATTAGCCATGGCCTCAAGGGGCATGGAGAAAACAAGCTTAGGTATCTTTAAGCTCTTCAATGAGCCAGGTGGAATGAATTTAACGTTAGGTTCCTCCTTAGACTCAATCATGTTCAGTTCAGACCCGTAGGCAACGTAATCTATGAAACCACTAGATTCATCAGTGTACTCAACCTTATGAAGCCTACTTGCCGTTACATTACCATCGAAGCCTAAGTCAAGGATAACCACTGGTTCATCAATCATTGACGCTATGTTAGCCACTAAGGTACTCTTACCTGTGCCACCCTTTGGTCCACTAGTGAAGGCTACGGACACTGTTAACGGCCTTAAGCCTAAGCTACTTAGGCTCATTAGGCCTTTAATGCGGCTTAGGTTGATTAGGTGTGCTCACGTAAGTGTATGTTGAAAACAATAATGCCCTACATTTGGTTTAATTTTAAGTCACCTATAGTGTCTCTTCAAATCCTCATTAAATGGTAAGTTAAGTAAATCATCAATAACCTCCCTTGCCTGCTCATTACTCCTCGTCCTGGGGTCATGCATCAAAGCCTCTACCAGTAACTCCCTGCTTCCGGCTAAGTAAGCCTCAAGAGCTCTCTCGGTTACAGCTAATCTAGGGTACCAGACGTATGAGTACATTTTATTGGGTACGTTAACAATCGCCTCAGGTCTAATTGAATCACCCTTAACGTACACCGGCGCCTCAACTATGGCATCACTCGGTAGCCTGGGTAATATACCATTATTGGGTACGTTTAGTATTATTCTCCTCTCAACGCCATTAAGTACACTATCAATGAAATCCACAATATGCTCCCCACTCTTAACAGGTGGGTAAACGTCAGTGGCCTTAACGCTTGAATTGAATGCAGTCCTTTCAAGCCTATTTTCATTCTCCTGATTCAACAGCATCCTAATACCCCACCCTACCTCAGAATCGATACCACCTACGGGCCCATACCAGTAGATCTTAGTTTTAAGATCTCTATGGTACTTCCACGTCCCACTCCTAGCAGTATCACCAAGTGGGTATAGGCCATAAAGCCTATACATGTCCACTGCAGCCCTACTCAGCGTCTCCTCCCATGGACCAGGCACGTAATTGGCCCAGAATTCCTCAGACTTCTTTTCAATCCACTCATCAATTAGGTGGTAAGCGTCCTCCCCATTATACTTAAGCCTAGTTAGGAAGACCACGTGGTTTAAGCCAACGGCCTGCCACTCAATTTTACTGGTATCAAGCCCAAGGGCCTTACTTGCCAACTGCTCAACACCGTGTGCTGCACCATGGCAGTAACCCACTAGTTTAAGCTTAGGGTACTGCATGTGAAGTATCGTTGTTGTTTCAAGGACTGGATTAGAGACTTGAATCATCCAAGCATCCTTAGCGTATTCACTAATTAGCTCAGCTACGTTTAAGGCAACCACGTACTGCTTATAGCCTGTTAGGGTTGGGTAACAGCAGACCATGTTCCATTCTGTGGAGTCAACGCCTCTATAGTATCCATGCTTCTCAGCAGTCTCAACCATCATACCATAATGGTCGTAACCTATCGCGAAGGCTAGGTTAATAATGAAGGAGGAGCCTTCAACACAGGCTTTAGTATCCATGGTCCTCTCAATGTTAATTGGAACCTTAAGTTCACTGAAGTACTTCTGGGCTAGTATATAGGACCTAGTTAACCTATGTTCATCAATGTCCATTAAGGCTAATGTAATGCCATGAAGGCTACTGGTTAAGGCGAAATCCCTAAGGAGGCTCGCTATGAAGGCCTTACTACCAGCACCAATGACGCATACTTTAACACCCTTAACATTTGGATTAACAGCAGCCATGAGGTAAATGATTATGGATACTTTTAAGTATTACGTATAGCTTAAAAATCGTTCATGCCGAATTAACAGTATGGATTCCCCTAGGGTTAACCTAGCATGGTTATACGCGATAACGAAGTACGGTTACCCACCAAGCATAAGTAACTTCTACGATTTCGTGAACGATGCCGTTAGGCTTGGTTTCAAGGCAATTGAGCTTGAGGTTTACGGTGAGGATAATTTAAAGGCTGTTGAGAGTGAGAAGGTTAAGTTAAGGGACTTTATTGAATCCCGTGGATTGAAGGTTATTAATGTTGCTGGAATATTCCCACAACTACTATCGGCAATTGATGGAGTTAGGGAGAGGGGGCTTGAATTATTCAGGAGGAGTACCGAGTTAGCGGTATTCTTTAACGCTGGCCTAACTCAAACAGACACCTTCACTCCACCAGTTGAGTTCATTGGTTCTAGGCCCTATTCAACGGCAATAGTGTTTGCTGAAAGGTATAGGGTTAGGATTCCCGCAGGATTCTCATGGAGGAGCTTTTGGAGACTGCTGGTTGAGGTTATGAGGGAGTGTTCAAGGATTGCCCTTGACCATGGCTTAAGGTTCACCATTGAGCCTAGGGTTGGGGAAACTGTGGCTAATAGTGATGCTATGCTTAGGTTAATTGATGAGGTTAACATGGATAATTTTGGGGCTGTATTAGACGTTGGGCATCTTAATGCGGCTAAGGAATTGGTTCCATTATCCATAGAGAAACTTAATGGTAAGATCTTCTACGTTCACGCCTCGGATAATGATGGTAAGGATAATTACCACTGGAGTCCAGGTAGGGGTATTGTGGATTGGGATGCGGTGTTTGAGGAGTTGAGGAAATTCAACTTCAGTGGTTACGTAGCTATTGATGTTGGTGGGCAGGACATTAAGGAGAGGCTTGATGATGAGGTTATGCAGGCTAGGAGGTTTATTGAGGAGATTGGCGTTAAGCATGGGTTATGGTGAGTTTAATTAAGGCCAGTGGTAACTGTTAAATACTGGAGCACCGCTAATAACCAGGATGTTTAACCCTAATGAGGTTAAGAGAATGCTTAAGAGAATGGGGATTAACGTTAACGTTAAGGACGTTGACGCAGTTAAGGTAATAGTGGAGTTAAAGGACGGCAGCAGTATTGAGTTAAGTAATCCAACTGTTGTGCTCCTTGAAATGCCGGGTGGCGTTTTACTTTACCAGGTTCAGGTTGATAAGAGGGATGTTAAGGCTAATCAACCGCAGGCGCCACCAAGAGTGGTTGTTAAGGCGCAATCGCCAAAGTATAGTGAGGATGACATTAGGCTTATCATGGATCAGACAGGGGTAAGTAGGGATGAGGCTATTAAAGCCCTTGAGGAGGCTAACGGAGACTTAGCTGAGGCAATATTAAAACTACAGAGGTCGGGTTTCCATCCCTAAGTTAACCCTTACCGGCATTAAGCCTAGCAAGGCGGCATTGATTACGTAGTGGGCATTCGCCGCATCTTGGTTTCCCCCTAAGGCACCACTCCTTTCCAGTAGTTACCACACCAGCGTGGAAAAGCTTATACTCATATAGTGCCTTGGGCAGTAGGCTCATTAGTCTAATTCTCCACTCCTCGTAATCCCCATAGAGTACCCCACTAATCCTATTAATGACCCTAATTGTGTACGTTGAGACAGGTAACGTTAACCTATTTAGGGCGAAGAGCATTATTGAGTCGGCAGTTTCGTGACCAACACCATCCATTGATAGCAGTATTCCCCTAACATCATCGTCACTAAGCTTGCTCAAAGCCTCTAATCCACCTATGGATACGATATTTTTCGCAATCTCCACCAACCTATTAGCCTTAGTAAACCTGAAGTTTATTCCAGTCAACATGTTGGCTAAGTTAACTGGGTTAAGTTCAGCAAGTGCCCTGAGCGTGTTTAACCCACTTCGCCTAAGCTTAACCATGGCCCCAACAACCCTCTCCCATCTGGTTTGCTGAACCAGTATGGCGGATATGATAACCTCCTCAGGGCTTAAGGCACCACCCCACCAGCTGGGGGATTCAGGCTTATCAATAAACCATCCATTCTCCCTAAGCCTATCACTGATTCCCTCAAACACCTTAAGTAACTTCACAATATCCCCCATTGCACTGACTACAACTGCGTAAGACTTAACACTTACCTCAATTCTAGTGATTAATCACCCACATTTAAGCTATCTATTCATCTCAATGGCTTAGGTGGGAGGCGCTTCATTCAATTTTAGGTGGTTTAACGTAATGCTCCAGGTAATCTGGTATGGCCTTTTGCCTAGCTATCTCCCTCATGACCAGGGCACTTGGCCTAAAGTACCTCCTCTTGGTCGTGTAATCCACGTAAACTAACCCAAACCTCATCCTATATCCTGCAGCCCACTCAAGATTATCTATCAGGTTCCAGTGGAAGTAACCCCTAATATCCGCTCCCTCCTCCATGGCTCTGTGGATTTGATATAAGTGCGACACTATGAACCATGACCTCCACTTATCATGTTCATCAGCTATGCCGTTTTCAGTAACATACATAGGCATCCTATACCTCCTCCAAAGATCCATTAAAACATTGTAAATTCCCTCAGGGTATATTTCCCAACCAAAATCACTACATGGCCTCCTATCACCAGATACGCCTCCAGGTTCACAGGAGTAGCCGAATCCATCTACCGCAATTACGCTTACCCGGCCAGCATCCTGCCTACTCCTCAGCACAGCCCTAGTGTAGTAATTCACACCAATCCAGTCAAGCCTACCCTTCAAGTCATCCCTAGTGACTCCCATGAATTCACCCTTAATTGGAGCATCAAAGAATGAGTAATCCAATCCCTTAGCCTCCTTAACAGCAGCCTCATCACCCTGCTTAAGTGGTTGATAATCAGCGAAGGAGTAGACTAGGCCCACTGGCTTCTTTGAATAAGACTTAATGGCATCATAGGCCCTGGCATGAGCCTCAACCAAGTGCTTACCCGCGGTGGCTAGGGAGTTTAAGTCTAGGTAACCTGGCGGGAAACCTGACTTAACGTAAAGGTAACCCTCAGTTATCACTACCCCTGGCTCATTCATCGTATACCACATGTCAGCTAAGTCCCCTAACTCATGGGCTATGAAGGCTGCGAACTTCGTGAACTCGACTATAGACTTCTTATCAAGCCAACCAGAAGGTGCCCTATCAGGTCCATTCTTCCTAACGGCTATTGGGTCATGAAGCCACGTTGGCATAGCCCAGTGGTAAAGATTAATCACCAGTAACCCACCCCTAGCCTTCCAATCACTCAATATCTCCCTATAATGGTTAACCGCACTCATGTTAGCTAACTTACGTAACTCATCCAATGCAGTATCATTAACTTCAATGTTCACGACGTTACCCTTACCATCCTCATCAACCTTAACCTTAACATCAAAGGTTGGTTTAGGGAATATTCTAGCCCACTCAACAGTTACCCATACTGCATCAAGCCCAAGATCCCTGGCTATTGAATGATCCTGCTTATACAGATCCCAGTAGCCTGGCCCATGCTCAGGTAAGTCACCACTAACTAGCCCTGACGCAATGTTTTCAGGATCATGAAGCCACACGTACCAGTCACTTACGAATTCGGAACCAGGAGTACCCATTTCATGCTGAGTACCCACCGTGGAGAAGCCGAACCTGAAGTCGCTTGGGAACTTAATCATAGGTTTAACTAATACTTTGAGTTTAATAATGTTTCTATAAATAAGTCATAGTGTTAAATAAATAAATTATAAAGGCATAATATTTGCCCTTTAACCTTTCCTTTATGAGAGGGATTACGTGATTCTTAATTCAAATGCTCATTATAATGTTTACGCTATTTTGCTTCCTTACCCTGAAGTATCATTTCTATTCCATTATACAAGTATCTTTACGGGATCAGCATCACTTACCGGCATTGGAGCTGAGACTCCAGCTCATAGCCCATTAAGCCAAACTCAACATTATTAAGCTAGGATGGTAAAAGTTGAGGATTAGGATACTTAATTCAGTTTCATGAAAGGAGGACTGAATACTGTATCATTAACATACCCATGGTAAACTTAACTTTAGAGAGTCATGTACTCACATGGTTTATTGAAATGTGTACTAAGTTCTGCCTATGCATTGGGTTTAATTTAAAAATACACGCATGAAGATGCTGGTCAATGAGGGAATTAATAGTGTTGATTGATAATGTATCCAGTGTAGCTAGGGCTGTGGAATTCGCTAAGGTGGTTTACGGCTTCGGCATAAAGAACCTAGTGCTAACTCATGTTTACGGTTCAGCAGCCCAACAAGGTGTACCAGAGGCCTTTAAGATAGCTCTAAGGTACTCATCAAGCTTAATAGTACTGCCAACTATTAAGGATGCAGTGGACTTGTTTAAGCCTGATAATATACTCGTCATTAGGAGAATTGGGCCGCAAGTTAAGCCTTTGGCCGAGTTTATTAGCATCAGCGGAAGAATAATGCTTGCAGTAGATGGTTCAGACCAGGACATTAGAATTGAGGGAAATAATATTAATTACATTACCCCAATTACGCATGACATAGGTAGTCTAGGTCAGCTTACGATAGCCCTATGTTTCTTAGTGAGCAAATGTACATTATCCACCTAAGAATGTAGCTATACTTTTATTAAATTCAGAAGAATCATAATGCAAATATACACTAGCTCAATCTTTACTAATGGTCCAAAGAACTATATCTTTATTATTTTCTTAAATTATTGATTTAAAATAAAAACTTTAATTTTAAATTAAAAATGCATTAATTCTTATCTTCTTCTTAGTGCTATAATGGCGGTTACTGCTGCTATTACTATGACTATTAATGCTGTTGAGATTACTGGTTTAGTCACGGTTACTGTGCTTACTGCTGTGGTTGTTGATGTTACTGTGCTCACTGCAGTAGTTGTTGATGTAACAGTAGTAGTGGCTACAGCTGTGGTCGTAGTGGTTGATGTGGTAGTAGTCGTCGTGGTAGTGGTTGTTGAAGTAGTTGAAGTGCTCGTTGTGGTTACTGGAGTAGTCGTAGTAGTTGTAGTTGATGTGGTAGTCGTAGTAGTTGATGTTATTGATGGAACGTACTCGGAGGTTATGTTGAAGTACTGTGCTAGGCAGTACCTTAATCCATTTAAGTCGAGCCCAAGGTAACCTGGTTCAAGGCCTAGGAACTTGGCGTAGTCAGGGTGCTTAATCCAAAGGCTGCCGTTAACCATGGCTTCAACAAGTGGTGGAATATAACCAGCTGGGGCGCCACTACCCCAGAAGGCTTCCCAGAGTGGTGAACTAATTACCTGATAGTAATCAGCCTCTGCACCAATTATGTATGAGTTATCCGACGGCATTAACTCTATTCTAAGCCAATTTGGAACATACTTCTCACACATGGGATTAGGTACATTATACATCCAGGTGACTAAAAGATTCTTAGGACCAATGTTAACCTCAGCCCTCTTCCAGCCAACTGGCTCAATGGGCACGTAGTAATGATACCATGAGAATATGACCTTAAGTAACTCATTATACGTGCTCATTCCAGGGGAGACAGCGTCGAATACATCAAACCAGTTAGTTAAGTTTATGAAGCCATAGGTTGAGTTAATGCACCAGACAATCGTACCGTTAAGTGGTACTAGACTTGTATTATACTCGGGAGATAGGTGAATTGTAACCGGTGTGCATGTGCCATTGGGCCATTGGAATGGCCAAACATAGATACTTGACGTGGTGACCCACGGTATTTGGCTTAACGGCCCCTGGAAGGCTAAGCCGGTTGGGTCATAGTAACCCCTACCGTAACCTAACCATGCATTTGCAACCTCAAACTGGGCATTGGGGAACACAGTACCCCAGTAGGTGCCTGTGTCTAACGCCAGGACAGTTGTGTGTATTCCGAATAGGCTTAATTGAGTGGCCCAGCCTTCAGTTATCGTGGCCCAGTCGGTGAAGCCTGAGGGGGTTATGACGGTTAATTTTAGTGGTGTACCATTGGGTAAGTACCATTGATTACCCTTCTTATACATGCCAATGCTCTCAAGTAACTCAGCGGCCTTAGTAGTATTGTAACTGCATGGTACTAAGTACTTTTGAATATCAGATGGATAGGTACCAACAGTGTATGGGAATACTGGCTCAGGGTAGTAGCTTGGGTAATATGCCCCAATACCCCACACCGCATTGGCTGCTGTTAAGTTAACTGCGTAACATAATGCCTGCCTAAACTGAGGTGTGTTAAATGGGAAACCACCCAGTGGGTTAATTGTCATCCCTAATTCACCGAAGTCCTCAACCATGTATGCCAGTAAGCCGCTCTTATTCACAACACCTATTTGAGCTAATGATATGCCTAATGACGACCAGGTAGCCTTACCTGAAAGTAACCCGGTTAAAGCCGCGTATTACCAAGAACCTGAACGTAAGGTACTACTGGTGCCCAGTTCTCCCAATAAGCGTACGGGAATATTTCATGCCACCGAGCCAAAAGTGGCACCCCATTGAAGTACATTGGTTCAAGTTCCGTTGTGAATGTGGCTGTACCAGGTGAAAAACTGACGAAGTAGTATGGGCTTAGTGAGTAGCATGGCGGATTCCACATGGTGACGTTATCTGGGCCATAAACTGTTGAGGCGTAGGTTGAATTCATCGTCTTTAACCTATCAACCACCGGTTTCCAGAATGGCCATGGTGTGGTTATGGGCTCTGTGAGTATAAATATTATGGTTGTTGGGCTCCATGCCGTCAATTGAATAGACAATGTATAATTATTTATTACCCTTATTTCTGAATCAGCATTAATAATGTAGGGGTACCACCACATGAAGGCCTTAACACCAATGTAGAATTCAGCGTACACATCCCATGCAGTGAAGGGTAATACAGCGGATCCATTAAACCAGTATAAGTCATGCCTAAGATATATTATAATTGTGTCGTTCTGTGGGAATAGTGTCCAATTACTGGCTAAGACAGGCCACCATTGGCCATTAAGCGTATTATAGTACGCTAATGATTCCCACCCATTAATCATCCAGAGTAAACCTTTCGGATTCCAGATATTACAGAGGGGTGTACCTGGGGGGACCGTTAATGTACCATAGGAGTTCCAGTAAATTATTTCAGGTTTGCTTGATGCATATGCGATATTTAACGCTATTAAAACCATTATCAGTGCTGCTATTAATATTACGTACACCTTATGGATTCTCATTCTTTTTCACTAAATAAAGTTTGCTAATTAAGAGTTTAATAAGGATTGCTATAAATAGGATTTGAGTCATTGTATTTTCTAACAATAGCGCTATATAATACTGTATGATTAATGAGGCTTAATGCTTATTAAGTAGCTTCGGCTACCTTAATATGGCTCAATTGGAGAGGATTAGTAGGGATTATTTCGCTAAGTTAGATTTAAGAATTGGTAAGGTTATTGAAGCCCAGAGGATTGAAGGCAGTAGGAAGTTAATTAAGCTCATCGTAGACTTAGGCTCCGAGAAGAGGCAAATACTTGCTGGACTTGCCGAATACTATAAGCCTGAGGAATTAGTAGGTAGGTTCATTGTTGTTGTGGCTAACATGGAGCCAAGGATTATGCTTGGCCTTGAGAGCCAAGGTATGCTGCTCGCCACATGTGGTGAAAAGGGTAAGCCGCTCTTACTAACCATACAGGATGCTGATGATTCAAGGATTGGGGAGAAAGTGTGCTAATATGCGCATAGCAGTAGTCGGCTGCAGTGGGTTTGGTAATGTTCATCTTAATGCGCTTAGGGAGTTGAATAGGGATGACTTGGAGGTTTACGTTTTTAGTAGGAGTAGGGAGAGGGCTGAGGAATGCGCCAAGAGGTATTCTGCATCAGGCTACTTCACTAATTATGATGATGTAATTAAGTCCAACGTAGATGTGGTTGATTTAATAGTTAGCCATGATATGCATGCCCCAATGGCTATTAAGGCTATGGAGGCTGGTAAACACGTAGTGCTTGAGAAGCCCATAGCCAGGACAATAGATGAGGCTAACGCAATAATTGAAGCATCAAGGAGATTTAAGGTTAAGTTCATGGTTGCCGAGAACTTCTACTTTGATCCAGCAGTTCAGAGAACCATTGAGTTAATTAAGGAATTAGGACAAGTGCACACAATAATAGTTAGGTCAACACACTACGGTAAGCCTAGTGGTTGGAGGAGGATTAAGGAACTTATGGGTGGTGGGGCGTTTATAGATGGGGGAATACACTTCGTGGATACCCTACTAAATATTGGTGGAGAGTATAATCATGCCTGTGGCTTATCCTACAGAACCATCAGTGGTATCGAGGGTGAGGACACTACAATAGGGCTCTTCACGTTTAAGAATGGAGCCAGGGGTTTAGTAATGTATAGTTGGGGGATGATGCATTCACCTAATGTACCCTCCTTTGAGGTTTATGGTGAGAATGGTAGTGTAATTGAGGATGCGTATTCAAGAAGGATTAATGCCACCTATGGTAGAGTTTACGGTGACCTATTATTTAATGGTAAGTCAGTAAGCTTACCTAAAGTTAATGTTGTTAAGCTTGAGCTAGAGGGTTTCATTAAGGCTGTTGAGAAGGATAAGCCTGTGCCAATGCCCCCTGAATTAGCGTTAAGGGACCTTAAAGCGGTCCTAGATGTTTACGGTAATACCTGCAATTAGATTACGTTTATAAATAATCACTAAATCAATGATATTACGCCTATTCATGAGCTTAAAGCCTTGGTGAGTTTCTAAAACTACTACCTATTACGCTCAACTTAACCTAACTCATGATACCCTTAGGTTAGTAATGGTTATTGAGTATGCATAGCGGAGTATAGGGGGCTTACTACTTTAAGAGTATCTTAGGTGCCTATAGGTAATTAACGTCTATGAAGCCTTAAGCTTAACTACATTACCGTACTTTGAGGCGCATTCTTTACATGCAATAACCCTAAAGCTCATACCTATTAGTTCATCATTGATAACAACGATCTTTGCCTCACTGGGTTTAACTGGCCTTAGGCAGAAGAAGCATATTAGATCCTCATTATTCCTACGGCTCCTCCTAAAAGAACCTCTTCTGCTCATTATATCAAATACCAATACTTGGATTCCTTAATAAACATTACACGTAACAACGCTACTTCAGTATTTTATCTACTGCAACATCCTCCTCCATCCAGGTTTCAAGATCCCTAACCCTCACAAAACCACCCTCAGCCTCCCTACGTCCAATTATTATGAACTTCCTGGATTTAATCCTTGATGCATACTCTAGAGCCGACCTAAGACTTGGTTTACCCACATCTAATATAACCCTGAATCCAATATTCCTAAGGTGATCAGCTATTCTCACCCCTAGCTCATAGTACTTGGGGTCCATTGGGTAAATGTAGTAGTCTATTGGTGGCTGTTGGTTAATTTCCTCACCTAATGCTAACATAACTCTCTCAATGCCTATTGCAAAACCTACGGCTGGCACGTCTTCACCTGAGTATATCTTCAATAGTTCATCATACCTACCACCACCTCCAACGGCGAGCTTAATCCTATCCGTGTATAGTTCAAAGACGAAGCCTGTGTAGTAGTCAAGTCCCCTAACTATGCTTAAGTCTAAGTAAACCCTATCCACTGCATTATAGTGAGATAGCATACTTGATAATGATTCAACATAGCTAATTAAGGCATCGCTAATACTCAGTCTCCTTAATTCACCTGCGGCTTCACTTATAGGTACCTTAACGTTGGCTACGTCAACCAGGTACCTTGCCTCCTCCCCACCTATACCCTCCTTAACTAGTAGTTTAACTAACTCCTCATCAGGTACCTTGCCCCTCTTATCAAGCACCCTGAGCACAGCCTCCCTTGCAGTATTAATGCCCAGTCTCTCAAGCACCTGATCCATTACTCTCCTATCACTAACCCTCACGGTTAATTGGGGTAGGTTAACGGCATCCAGTGCCTTTACGGCTAATGCCAATACCTCAGCATCTGATTGAACAGTGGGTGAGCCAACGTGCTCAACCCCAAACTGGTAAAACTCCCTAAACCTACCGAATTGGGGCTCATCATACCTCCAAACCTTAGATACGTAATATAGTCTAATGGGCCTTGGGAAATCACGCCTATATGAAAGAACCCTAGCCACTGGAACAGTCATGTCAAATCTAAGGCCCAATTCCCTACCAGCCTTATCCTTAAGGTAATATATCTCGTTAATAACCTCCTCCCCAGCCTTAGCCTTAAGCACCTCAAAGTGTTCAAGTGCAGGGGTTTCAATGGCACCGTACCCGAAGGACTCAGCAACCTTAGAGAACCTTGAGACTATAGTCATTAGTGAATAATACTTATCCGGAGTCCAATCATTCATTCCCCTCGGTGGTTGAAGCAACCAATCCTCCACTTGTCTCTTAAGCTGCAGGCATTAAAAACATAACCTTAATTCACAATGCGGTCCTCTTAAGGATAATACTTAAGGTAATTAACCATTGTACTGACTCATTGATGTATTATTTTAATCACGGTTAATTGAGGGTCTTAGGTATAGTGCGAATTAAAAAGGCATGCAGAATCTTTAGCGCGAGTGTGCATGCTCCGCAGCCTTAAACAACTTTAATTATGGAAACGACCCCACCTCCACCTATACCTATGCTTACCCTGCTGTTGAGTCGATAATACTGATGCAAGGGTGTTTGATGCTGCTTCAGTATCTAACACTATGAATGCACCATCATCCCTCTGAACTAACACTGGACCGTGAGGTATGCTTACTACTACCTTAATGATGGAGTTCTCCATTATACCTAAGTCATTCAGTCTCTCCGAACCTAATTTAACAACCTTAACCACTGAGTTACTGGGTGCTTCATTAATAGGTATGTGTCCATTACTCATGTAATCACCTGAATAAAGCTAGCAATGTAGAATACGGCGTAAGCTAGTATTAATGCGATTATGAATTGAAGAATAGTGTTAATGGCAGTAAGCCTTAGCCCTGCAATTTTCCTTTCAACAATTAACGTTGCTATGCACGGTGAGTATAAGGTTATGAATGTAATTAAGGCTAAGGATGATGCAGGGGTTAGGGTTGACCCAATGGCGTAAAGTAATCCTCCTTTCTCAGTACCATAGAATAACGCTAATGTACCTAAGACTACTTCCTTAAATATATAACCGTAGACTAGTGATGCTGATATCTGCCATGGTATACCAATGGGGTTAAATAATGGCGCCAACGCCTTACCTACGATACCAAGCCAAGTCTCAGTAAGAACACTTGGGTTCGCTAAAGCCTCCGGACCCACTAAGCCCCTTGGCCCACTTACTGATAGAAGCCAAGTCATCATTATGAATACTATTATTAATACCCCGGCCCTGGATATGAAATCATGCGTGTAGTGCCAAATCTTCTTAGTGAATGCTTTATGCAATGGTACTACTAATGGGGGTAATTCATAAGTGTAGGGCGTATTCTCATTAATGAACCTTACATGTACCCTTGAGATTCTTGACACTATGCTAATGCTTATGAATGCTACTACATAAGGTATCACCACTACTACACCTATTAAGTGCGGCATTACAGCCGCTGCTATTAAGGCTATTATCGCGAACCTAGCGGTACACGGTATGTAAGGTATCATTAAGACTGTAAGCACCCTATCCCTTGTACTTGGCATGGCCCTGGTTGCCATTATGGCTGGAATATTACAACCTGAACCGGCAATTAAATACACTAATCCCCTTGAAGGAATCCCAGTTCTCCTCAACCATCTCTCTATTGGAAATGCAATCCTAGTTATTAACCCAGAATCCTCTAGGAACGCTATTAAGAATGATACCCCAAAGACGTACGGTATAAAATCTATTAATATCCTAACTCCATTCCATACACCATTAATAAGGAATGAACTTAACAATTCATTACCCACATAACTACTTACAAAGTTACCTATGGGTATTGAATCAAGGGCATTCGACATCAAATTCACTAAAGGCTCAAGAACCATGAATATTACCTCAGCTATCGTGAATAATAGTAATAGGGATAGAAGAACCCCATATTTCGGATTCAGGAATAATTCATCGTACTTACTAAGCGTTAACTTACCCTCTCTAGTGACGAATTTACCCACAAGGGACTTTACAGTACTCCAACGTGCTGCAGTAACGTAATAATCAATGTTAGGTACCTCCCTACGCGCCTCCTCAATTACATGGCTTACCTTAATGCTTAGTACCCTTAATAATGGGTTACCACTAAGTATTTCCACAGCAATACCCCGGGAAACACCCAGGGTATTCATTATGGTACTTATGTGCTTCTCTAGCTTACCATAGTTAACAATATTAGTAATTCCTGTTTTTAATTCACGTATCTTAACGACTGTGGTCTTTAATTCCCTTAATCCTTCATCGCCTACAGCTACTGCTGGTATTATAGTTACCCCAAGGGTCTTACTCATGGCTTCAACATTATAATGCACCCTCCTTCTTCTTGCCAAATCCATCATATTCAATACGAATATTGTTGGTTTCCCAAGCTCCAGCACCTGCACTAGTAGGTATAGTGATTGCTCAGGATTTAAGGCGGATCCAACCACCACGATACCATCATAATCACCGAGGAGAAGTTCCTTAGAGGCCACAGCCTCATCAGTCATGCTAGTCCTGAGACTATACGTACCAGGTAAGTCAACCATCAGTACCCTTGTTTTACCAACACTGTAACTAACTTCATCAACTGAAACTGTTGTACCAGGGTAATTAGCAGTCCTAACAAAAACACCACTAATCCTGCTAACCAAAGTAGACTTGCCACTGTTCGGTATTCCAGCAATAACTACCTTAATGGTGTCATGATGCTGGGTACTCATTGTACGCATTTTAAGTCTTAGCTTAAATTCGTTCTTGAACACTTTTAGACTAATCCAATAATACTTATAAATTTTACTGTTTAAATCATCTTAATTAATGATATAATCTTAACTCTACTCGAAAATATTAGGAACGTTTCTTAAATTAGCGACTGCCCCATTAGGTGAGAATCACCTATGGTGTAGTGGTATAAAACATATGTTGTTTTTCTCCATTGACCTTGAATTAATGTTAGGTTGATGACCATTACAGTAGTTTTCTTTTATATTAGAAATTTTATGTATCTAATTTAATTCAGTAAACCTAACTAAGTATTCCCCACTTTTACAAGGGATGCAGCTTTTCTAGCCTTCTCAATAGCCTCCCTAATTGTTGAGCCTGTTGCTAAGACAACACCCATTCTTCTCCCTCTGTATGAGTTTGGTTTACCAAATAATCTAACTTGAACCCCAGGTATGGTCCCTTGGCCTAAGAACCTCCTTTAGGAGTGACTTTAGGCTGTATATGCTTAAGCACGTAGTCCTCACCATCCTCCTTTAGGCTGGCTAGGTAATATGGCTGCTGGTTCCAGTTCAGGCAGTTTCCAAGAAGTTTAGCAGCCTCTTCAGTGGATAGGTGCTTCAATGCCCTGCACAGTAAATAATCACTAAAGCCCTAACCATGCTAATTAAATTACTTGTAACACCAGGGCACACCTAGGGCTCAGGCCCTTAACCCTCAATAGGTAATCAATAACCTTAAGCCACTGCCCCCTATTAATCCTAGCCAAATCCAGCTACAGTCAACTACGAAACCATAAAACCGCAGGGATATTTATGCCTAACGTAACTATAGGCTCATTAAGATGTAACGAGTCGAAAGAAACAATCAATTTTTGAGAACATTCTCTGGCGGGCCCAGATTCGAACCGGGGTCAGTGGGTCCAAAGACCACATTATCGTAAACGCTCCAGGGTGTTTTAATGGTTTTACCATTTGCGGTTCCTGCCTGATGTTGGTCCCCACCCAGTGGGGTGATTGGATGATTGCTTATCCAATATCATGGATTACCGTCACCATTCATGTAAATGTGGCTGTTTTACATACGGTACTTAAAGCCTCGCCTTTTAGGGCGGGGAAGGGGTCAGAACCCCAATGAATTGGACATACCCAATACCGCTACAGTACCCAATACACTACGACTACATCGCGGTAGTTAAGGGCAACTATACAGGCTATGAAATACTGTACAGAATGGGTTTGATAAGCGGCAGGACGTACGAATACGTAATGGAGTATAACGAAACATGACTATAAGCATCAACACTTCTAACAGAGAAGACTAAGCATTTTTAAGTTAACGGGCTATTTAATGGTAATGAGCGGTATTTACTCCAGGAAGTTAAAAAGCAGGGCGCTAGATGCATTACGCATTGCTGAAAACATTGATAATCATGATATAGCAATGTTTCTAATAGAGCAAGCCACTCAACTATACGTAAAGGCCGCATACTTTGAGTTATTCGGCGTTAAAGTTAGGGGCCATGGAATCAGGGAGCTGCTGGGCTTATTGGCCAAGGACCTTGAGGCGCAGGGATACAGTGAATTAGCCCGTGAGTTAAGGGACTTTGTTGCAGATAATAGAGATGTACTCATAATGCTTGAGGAGGCTTACGTTGAGAGTAGGTATGGTGAATCAAGCTACGATATTAATGATGTATCAACGGTGTTGAGGGTTGTTAAAAGTTTAATAATGCTATTAGATGGTTTAGTTAACCGTGTCAAGCTGGGTTAGGAGTCACTTTGAGCACTTAAGGAAATGGATGGAGTATGCTACAGCCATAATGAAGGCTGCCAGGGATTTGATACCAGGGGTTAGGGATTACGTAATCGGTGGTGTCGCTGAGAATAGGGCCACTGTGCTTAGCGATATAGACATATTGATAGTGATTCCAAGGGATATAGCGGTTAATAGGGTCAAGTTATATAGGGATATTTTGGTAAGGGCCATGGATAATTATGGACTGCCCTGGGACGCACCAGTGGAGTTGCATATAGTTTATGAGGATGAGGCTAGAGAATACCTAAAATCCAAGGCAGTTGAGGTGGTATAGCCATTAATAGGGATGAAGGATAAGATAATCCCCTGTGGAATGAAATTAGACGGTGAAGCAAACGTGGGGATTAAGATTATCCAAGGTGGCTAGTTCTGACCCAAGCCCTTCACTACCTTATTAGCCTCCTCCACGATCCCCTCAATGTAAGGTAGCCTAATTCTCACATCTTCAGCGTCGAATTTCGCCTCATGAAAGCCCCACACGTGTAGTGCCCATGCCGTGTCCCAAGCTTCCTCAAACCACTTACCTTAACAGCCTCCTCGGCGGCCTTGTAAAGCTTCTCACTAGCCTGTACTGGGTCCTTATCAATAAGAACCCTACCCTCATTGAGATACTTAACAGCCAACTCAAGCCTAGCCTCGACGACGATATTTGGGTCTAGGTGAATTACATTAATTAACGCGTTCAGTACCACATCCTCAGGGTCAAGGCCCCTCCTCCTAAGCTCCTCAATCAACATACTTGGTATAGTTACCTCACCACTCATTCCACATTAGTTACGCCTAGGTAATATATACCTTTTCACTCACGCCCATGAGATTGATATTCTATTCGTTTGGGGCAATTCCCCAGTAATGATCCTTAGCATGAGGCTATAATACCAACACATGCTTAATATAGGGTGGTGTGAGGCTCCATTCCTTGGTGGGCTAAGTGGGGTCTAGATCCTTAGCCTAGGATCATTTAAAGCTATCTAACTTTATACGCGATAACCAATGGTATAACTCCTATTAATGAAAGTGCCCCCACTGAGATTGTGGAGAGCGCTGTGGCTCTGTAATTGCTAGGTATTAATTCATTCTCCCACGAGATGATGCTGGATGAGCGTATAGGGTAAATTAACGACAAGCCGAAGAGGAGCAATAGTATTAGAGTCAGGTTACTAGTTGAGAGCATTAATACGAAAAGCGATAGCAATAATACTGAAAATATGGCAATTAACCTATTATTCACCCTCTTCAGTAACTTCACATTCATATAACCACCTAGGGTTACTGTTAGAAAATAGGCTGATAGGATGAATCCCCAATACCTCTGGGGAAACCCCAACACATCTACTACATATGGTGAAACGAACTGCATCCACGCCACTAGCGGAAATACGGTAAAAATTGAGGAGATTAATAATGCTAACAGCTGCCCTTTACCTAACACATACCTCACAGCCTCCTTCACAATCCTTTGGGTAGGTAACGTTACCATCTTTACCTCCTTATTATCTTCACTAAGTAGTGCAATAGGTAAGCTTAGTAGCATTAAGAGTCCAGCTATTAGAATGGGTAAATTTAGCCTATGGTACAAAAGCACTAAGGCACCAGCGAGTATATTCCCCAAGAATCCAGCAACCCCATTTACCATGTGTTGCCTTGAAAAAACCTTAGCAACCTTCTCACGCGAATCCAGGGAGTCAACGATCCACGCCTC
>ERZ1669247.217-NODE-217-length-24357-cov-5.960456_pt1 | contig 24357 bp, 32 predicted proteins | sample MGYA00579297_ERZ1669247 | MGnify/ENA primary metagenome ERZ1669247 (study PRJEB41166, sample SAMN08046056) | hot springs metagenome | biome: hot spring; feature: acid hot spring; material: thermophilic sediment; isolation source: thermophilic sediment from acid...
CGCCTGTCTTGTAAACAGGAGGCCGAGGGTTCAAATCCCTCTCAGGGCTTGCCGTTAAAGAAAGACTACAATGAAAATTATATTAAGCTACGAAGAAAAGATGTTTATTTGTCAGGATCCCAATATTCAACAGAGGAATTTTATGGATAACATCGCTGCACGGAGCAGGATGGCACGCCTTTAAATAGCTACTGGATTCCTTTATTTCACAATAGGAACCATTCTTCTAGTATTGAGCCTCTCTAACTTACTACAGATAAGTAAAGACCCGATATTCATACTTCTGCTCTATGGCTTCGTGGCACAGCTCATCTTCGGGGTATACTACATTTTCGTCCTAGGGGTTTCGAGGCACAGCGGAGCCAGCTATAAGACCATAATTGCAGAATATATCATTCTCAACGCTGGAATAATAGCATTCGGCAGCGTTGCGCTCACAGGCCAGAGAAATGCGACCGTTCTGCTCTTCGGACTATTTGCCTTATTGATAGCAGTTATGCTGCATTCGGTCAACATGTAGAAAACGATATTCAGCGTAAAGAAAGCCGCGTAATAACCTACTTGAAGATAATTGCAAACTGCTCACTGTGTCTTTTTTTTGTGTGTAGACGCGCTTTGCCCCTTTCCACACGTCCCACGCAACCGCAAACGTTATTATCTCTCTTTCAGTGCCGTTTGTGGCGTTTTCCACTTACTGCAAAAACACCCCCAACCGATTCTTTTACCTTTTCTTCTGCCTCTTGTGCCTCAAGATACATTTTTACCCTCTCGTCCTTTCTAAGTAAATCTTCTATGATTTTTGACATATCTTCACCACTAGAGATTCCTACGTCTCTGAGTGCTTCTCTAACTTCTTCAGGCAATGAGATGGTGACTTTTACCTTTTTGGCCAGTGCATCACCATACAAAAAATAATGGTTTCATCCTTAAAAACCTTTGCATGAGTTGGCTATTAGGAAGTTGAGATTTTTACATTTTTCATCTCGTCAAGCCAGAAATGGTTACATTGTGTATTTTATTAGGTAGCTTGTTGTGTCTTGTCGCCCATCTTATGTATAACAAATGCATCTTTGTATGTCTTTGGTGAGCCAATTAATTTGCAGGCATGCACTCTCAGGGCTCATTCGAATTACTATCAAATAATGCCAAGGAAAATTTTGAGTAAAGGGCTTTTCTAATTTCTATATTTTATATGCTTAGAAAGAACCATTTTTCTGGGGAGTTAGTAAAGCCTATTGCTTTGTAAAATCTTTGTGCCGCATGCATATGAGAGCCAACAGCTACATAAACACTATGAATATTTCGCTGCTTAAGAACAGAAATTACCTTGTTTACTAATTGTGTACCAACTTTTCTCTTCCTATACTTTTCGCTGACAAATAGCTCCTCTATATACGCCACTCCTTTATTTTTAATATGCTCATAATACACGGTCCAAATATACCCTATCAATTTTTTGTCTGAAAGAGCAACAAAAACCATCTGGCCTGATTTACGCATATGTAATGAGAGGTCAGATTTATAAAATCCCTGTTCTTCGTCTCCTTTGTATAGCTCTCGAAAGTAGTGTGTTATCCCTTTCAAGTCTTTGCTTCTAGCCTTTCTTATAGTGATTTGTTTCATCCTAAGGCCTAAGTTTCTAATTGGTCTTTAATCTTATTATAGATATGTTCGTATATTTTGTAATTGGAGCATTCAGCGGGGTTAGTAGTCTTAGAATTAAGCAGGTATCTATCATAAGCACACCCGCCTTTACATTTATCATACCATTTGCAACTTAGACATACTTTCAGACTTTCTATCTGCTTCTGTAACAATCTTCTATAGCCCTCTGCTGCGAATATTCCACTTATGGACTTTATATTGTTTATATTAGCAATTTCACTTTCACTTACAATTGTGTTACCTGTTCGCGGGAATTTATCACACGGGTATATGCTGCCATTTGGATATAAAGATGGTTTTCATTTTGCGACTTTTGGTAGATGGGGATAGCATTCTCAAATAGATGCAGATAGGAACATGGACGATTGCGCAATACTACTTATTTAAATTTGAATGGCAATACTTGCCATATGAAAATTGCTTTGGTAAGCAACGACTTTAACTTCAGGCTTAAAGACGGCATTAGCAGATACTCCTATGAGCTGTACAAGTACCTGTCCCGCAAGCACGAAGTTTTTCTTTATACTTTTGAAGAAGCCGGGTCGTTCTGGGAAAATGTGTCTCGTGGGCTGAAGAGGCTTGTTGGTATTAGGATAAGGGAGGATGTGGACCTAGTACATTTATTTTATCCCAACGCTGTTTTCCCCATTACAAAAAAGCCGGTAATAGTAACTTGGCACGATACTGACTTGTTTACTAGATATAGATCCCATCCTTTTAGTCCGGAATTTTATCATTGGCTTGGAGTTGTATGGCCTGCGATTCGAAATACAAAACGTGCAGATGGGCTAATTTACGTAAGCGATGAAACTAAAAGGGCGCTGGCTAAATATATGAATTCTGGCCTCTCAGGCAAGCAGCATAAAGTTATACCAAACGGCATTGACCAGGAGTTTGTTGAAGCCCGCATCTTAAAAGGTGTTGACAGGAAAGATTTTGTTTTTGTTGGCTCAGTCCATTTTGCTCACAAAAATGTTGCTTTCTTAATAAAATCATTCGTCGAGGCTTCGCCCAAAGGCCATGACCTATATATCTTCACCCCGACAGACCGTGAAAGAATACCGGAAGCGTTTTTCAAATACAAAAATGTGCATATAATAATCAAAGCCCCGACTAGCACGATAATAAAGAAGCTTAGCAGGAGCGTAGCGCTTTTGCACTTCAGCAAGCTAGAGGGATTTGGCTTTCCAATTCTTGAAGCTATGGCTGTCGGCACTCCAGCAGTAGTGCTGAAAGATGCCAATATACCTAAGGTCACAACAAAGTATGCGATAAAGGTTAGTGAGAGCGGGGCTGCAGAGATGATACGTAAGCTAGCAAAAGAAAAGCCTGAGCTTAGCGATGAAGCAATAGCCTATGCAAAAAGCTTCAGCTGGGAGCGTTCAGCTAGAGAGACTGAAACGTTTTACAATAAGGTTATGAGTTCTTATACTAGAAGTTGAAAGCGACATATTTGTGGCTACCTCTTTTGGCATGTGCTCTCTCAGAAATGAAAGGCTAATCGAGCAAGCAGCAAAAACCTGATAGAAAGCTCCGCCATGCTTTTTGCAGTTGCCTATATAGCTGGGGCAAGAGCTAGGAAAGAAAAGGTGCTGAAATTGCTAAGGCATAAGGCTTATTTGCCTCCGGCTGAGAAGAGCGTTAAAGGAAACAGGCTAGTGATAGACTTCCTGGAAAGCCATTCTGTAAACGAGGCGCTTAAGGCCCTGCTCGGGCTAAGCCATGGAAGGGTGTATGCCACTACTCGCCGCACTTGACTCATTTTTAAAAACCTTGCATTAAAATTTTATCTGCAAATTTTTGGGTGATGGCTTGGGGGAGAGGGCATATAGTCTTTACGATATAGAGTCTTTCATAAGAGAGGCGGGCGCAGAGAAGGTCACAGAGGATGCGGTGCGGAACCTGGAAAAGGAGCTTGAAAGGCTTACCGAGCTAGTTGCTAAGAAGGCTAAGGCTTATGCAGCTCATGCAAAGAGGAGCAGCATAAGGCGATCAGACGTGGTGCTTGCAAAACCTTCTCAAAGCAGCCCATACGCCTTCATAAGGAAGGCCAAAGCAACAAACAACAATTCGAAAAGCGTAAGGTAGAGCGATACCTCTCTTTCCTTCATTGGCTTTATGTTCATGAAGAGATGTGTAAGGCTGTAGATTTTCTTGCCATATGGCGCTTTGAACGTTCCGTCTTTTTGCCTTATTCCCAGGTCGCTTACCTTGAACTTTCTTCTTGCATGCAGGAAGAACTCAATAATCCAAGGCATGAAAACGATAAGCCCAAACGCCTCAGCGTTGCCCAGCACTGCTATGCTCACTAGGCCTGCGCCTAGCATGTAGGTGAAGCTGTCTCCAGGTATTACCTTTCCGAAGTTGAACGGAGTAAAAGCAAGCAGGGAAGCAAAAAGAACAGCAGAGATCAATGCGCCTATGTGGTTGCCATAAAGTAGCGAATAGACAAGAAAGCCAAAAACAGCAGCAAGCCCCATGCCCGTCTGCAGGCCGTCAAAGCCCCCTAGCAAATTGACTGCATTTGAGGCAAAGATTATCGCCAGAGGAAGTATTAGGAAAGGATACCATAACCCAAGGTTAACTGCGCCGAGAAAAGGTACTCTGACTATGCTTACTCCAGCATTTATGGCAACAAGCGGTATTGCGCCAATGACGGTAAGCGCAGGCTTCTGCCACTGCTTAAGGCCTTGCTTGTAAGACTTTATTCCAGTGGCGTTTACCATCTTGCTTTTTACGTTTATGTCATCAAGCAGGCCTACAAGAGAAATTAGAAGAAGGGAAAGGCTTACTGCAAACAGGCCTTTAAGCATACGCAGAACCGCAATGTCCTGAGGTGCGAGAAAGCTCATTCCGAAGGCATATGTTAATATGCCGATTATGGTGCCGAATGTAGCAGCAAGCCCGCAGCTGCTTGGGAGCAAAACAGGCTTGCCTTTGTTCCTATCTTCTTCGACTATGCCTGCTGAGTAGAAATAGCCCATCAGGAATCTTGTAGCTATGTATGTGGTAACAAACGAGACAATAGCGGGTACAAGAAGCGTTACGAAGGTGTGGTAATAGGCCATGATTAAATTAGCACCTCCTTTTTTATTTATGTTTCTTTGCTACTTGCTACTTGTAATGCCACTTGACTCCTTCCTTGGTATCCTCTATAACTATGCCATACTTCTCCTCAATCTCTTTTCTTATAGCATCTGCCCTTTCAAAGTTCTTTTCTTTCCTTGCAAGCTCCCTTTCCTGTATTAGCTTTGCAACCTCTTCAGGCAGCTCTTTTTCTTCGAGCGCCTTTTCAAAGTCTAGGCCAAGTATTTTGTCGAAGTCCAACATTATCTCGATTGCTTTATTGGCCTCCTCTTTTGTTACTTTTCCTTCGCTAAGCCTCTTGTTTTCATAGCCTATTAATGCATGCATGTTCCTTAGTGCGCCTGGCGTGTTGAGGTCGTTGTTTAGCTCGTCGAAGAAGGCCTTGTGGAGCTTGTCAAGCTCATCGCTTGGCTCTTTTTCTAAACTTCCTTCTTTCTGCACCGCTTTCAGGCTCCTAAGGAAGGCGTATATGCTATCTAAAGTGTTCTTTGCATTGTCAAGCGCCTCGAAGGTGAAGTTCTGCTGGCTCCTATAGTGGCTTGATAGAAGGAAGTATCTGAGGGCAAGAGGCGGATAGCCTTTGTCGATAAGGTCTTGCAATGTATAAACATTGCCAAGAGATTTTGCCATCTTCATGTTGTTGACTGTGAGAAATGCAACATGGAACCAATAGTTTACGAACTTCTTGCCTGTTGCGGCTTCTGACTGGGCTATTTCGTTTGTGTGATGAATAGGTATGTGGTCTACGCCCCCGCAGTGTATGTCAAAATGCTCTCCAAGGTATTTCATGCTCATAGCGCTGCACTCTATGTGCCAGCCTGGAAAGCCTCTTCCCCACTCAGAGTCCCACACCATCTCTTTCTCTTCCTCCTTTGCGAACCTCCAAACTGCAAAGTCTGTTATGTTCCTTAAGCCAGCTGCCCTTTCAACCCTTGCTCCGGCCTTGAGGTACTTGTTAAGCTGCTCAAATGTCATGCCAGTGAGCTCGCCGTATTTTTTGAATTTTGAAGTGTCATAGTAGATTCCAGTTTCGACCTTGTACAGGTAGCCCTTTTCATCAAGCTTCTTTATCAATGCCAGCATCTCATTGATGTGTTCTGTCGCCCTCGGCATAACGTCAGGCATTATGATGTTAAGCCTCTTGATGTCGTTTATGAAAGCCTGCTCGTAGAATCGTGCAACATCATATGCGCTCTTGTGCTCCTTTCTTGCCTCAAGCTTCACCTTGTCCTCGCCTATGCTTGAGTCTCCTACCAAATGGCCCACATCAGTTATGTTCATTACGTGCTTTACCTTGTAGCCGTTGTAAATAAGGGTGCGCTTTAGCACGTCTTCCTGCACGTATGTCCTCATGTTGCCTATGTGTGCAAACCAATATACGGTTGGTCCGCAGGTATAGAGTCCTACTTCACCATTTTTTATGCTTCTAAAAGTCTGGATTTTCCTGCCCAGAGTGTTGTAGAGCTTCATGTTCTTCAAAACAGATGGCTTTTATAACTATAAAAACCTTGCTGAAGCCTATGCCGATTTTTGTTGCTTTTGGTTTGGAGTTGAGCATACAAATAAATAGTTTTCATGAGAATTAGAATCGGCGACCGGAAAATGATAGAGCTTGTTTTCCAAGGTAGAGGAGGACATGGCGCGGTAATGGCTGCAGAAGTGCTTGCAATTGCCGCCTATGATGCAGGCATGTACTCACAAGCTTTTCCGTTCTTCGGCGGAGAGCGCAGGGGTGCACCTGTAAGATCTTTTGTAAGAATAGACTCCTCGCCTATAGTGCTTCACAGCCAAATTTACAAGCCAGATATTCTTGTTGTGCTTGATTCCGAGCTGATGCATATTGCAAAGAACGAAGTGCCCGCTGGCAACATAAAGCCAAACGGCCTGTTGCTTCTCAATGAGGATTCCAAAGAAGACGCTGAAAAAGACCTGGAAGGTTTGGGCATTAGCGGGATAAAGGTTGCTTTCGTTGATGCAACCAAGATTGCAACAGACCTTAATCTAGTTGTTGCCGGCTGGCCCGTTATAAACACGGCTATGCTCGGTGCACTCGTGAAGGCTTCTGCAATACTTCCGTTTGAGAAGCTTGTTGCTGCCATTAGGCAATACTGGCCTGGAGAAGTTGGAGAGAAAAATGTTGAAGCTGCAAAGAAAGGCTATGAGCTTGTTAGCTTTTTAGGCGATTAGATGGCTGATGTGAACGAGGAGGTTTATGTAATTCCTGAAATAGATACCAAAGGCTTAGAAAAGGAATTTCCACTATCTAAGCCAGGTTTCGGCGCTGGCGGCAAGACAAACGAATGGCGTTTGCTCAGGCCAGTGATAAACTATGAAAAGTGCATAAAGTGCCTTATCTGCTGGATAGATTGCCCTGAGGCTACGATAACGCGAGGCAAGGACAACAGCGTTGCTATAAACTATGACTACTGCAAAGGCTGTGGCGTCTGCGCAAATGAGTGCCCTACAAAGGCCATAGAGATGGTGAAGGAGGATTGAAATGGCAGTAAGCGTGATGACCGGAAGCAGAAGCGTTGCAACTGCTGTGAAGCTAGCAAAGCCTGAAGTAATTGCTGCATATCCTGTCACCCCGCAGACAGAGATTGTTGAGGATATTGCTACTTTTATAAAAAACAAGGAGCTTAATGCTAAGTTCATAAAGGTCGATTCAGAGCATAGTGCAATGAGCGCCCTTATTGGTGCCAGCTCTGCCGGCGCAAGAACGTTTACAGCGACTGCAAGCCAAGGGCTAATGTACATGGCTGAGGTTGTACACTGGGCCGCTCATGCAAGATTGCCCATAGTAATGGCAGTAGCTACAAGGGCGTTGGCTTCTCCGTGGAGCATACTCAATGACCATACAGATTTCCTTGTACAGCACAGCAGCGGCTGGATACAGATTATGTGCGAAAACAACCAAGAAGCACTTGACACAACTTTGCAGGCTTTCAAGATAGCGGAAAAAAGAGAAGTGATGCTGCCAGTAATGGTAGGTTTAGATGGCTTCATACTCACGCATACAAGCATGCCTGTAGATGTGCCTGATCCTGATTTAATTGACTCATTTCTTGGCAAGCGGATGGCTCCTTTCGCCCTTGACCCTGATAACCCGCTTACTTTCGGAAACGTGGTGGATGACAAATATTTCATGGAGATGCGCTACAAGATGTTTGAGAGCATGCAGAATGCGAAGAGAGTCATAAAAGAAGTCAGCGAGGCTTATGCAAAGCTTACAGGCAGATCCTATGGGCTTGTGGAATGCTATCAATGCGATGACGCTGAGCATGTAATAGTGACAATGGGTGCAGCAAGCGGAGACGCGAAGGTTGCTGCAAGCATGCTGAGAAAAGAGGGAATAAAGGCAGGAGTGCTAAGGCTTAGGGTGATAAGGCCTTTCCCTAAAGAGGACATTGTGGAAGCATTGGCAAACAGAAAAACTGTGTCGATTGTTGAGAGGGATTTGTCCGCAGGCATAGGAAACATATTAGCACATGAGATAAAGTCTGCGTTGTACGACGCCGGAGCAAAGGTCTTTGTCAAAAGCTTCATAGCGGGCCTTGGTGGCAGGGACATACTTCCTGAAGATTTTGTGAACGCAGTTAAGTCTGCGGCTTCTGGCAAGAAAGGAGACGAATGGATAAGGCTTAATCTTGGTTAGGTGATAACGTGCTGCTGAGAGATGTAAAGTTTGAAGAAAAATGGCTTCCGGGCAATGCTGCATGCCCAGGCTGCGGCCTTTCGCTAGGCCTTAGGCTTCTTACCAAGGCTATTGAAAAGCCGGTGGTGGTGATACCAGCAAGCTGCGCGAGTGTCGTTCAGGGTGCGTGGCCTAAAAGCTCAGCATCTTTTCCTCTTCTCAACATAGCAATGGCAGGTGCTGGCGCTGCAGCAAGCGGCATAGCAAACGCATATGAAATGCTTGGAAAAGAGGGCACGGTTGTTGCATGGGCTGGAGACGGAGGCACAGCAGATATAGGTCTTCAGGCTTTGAGCGGCGCTGCTGAAAGAGGGGAGAACATAATATTTGTAATGTATGACAACGAGGCTTACATGAACACTGGCATACAGCGTTCGTCATCTACTCCGCATGGCGCATGGACCACAACTACGCCTGAAGGGAAAAGGGAATTCAAGAAGGATGTTGCAGCAATAATGCTCGTCCACAACCTTGAATATGTGGCAACTGCAAGCGTTTCATATCCTGTGGACTTCATAGAAAAGCTGAAGAAGGCAGAGGCTCACAAGGGCACAAAATTCATTCAGCTTTATTCCCCATGCCCGCCCGGATGGCGCCTTGATGCAAGCAAGACAATAGAAGTCGGCAAGTTGGCAGTTGAGACTGGCGCTTGGATACTTTATGAGTACGAGAACGGCAAGCTCACAATCTCTCCGATAAGTAGCAGGTTCAGGGAAAAGAAGGCAAGGAGGCCGCTAATAGATTATCTTTCGTTGCAGGGCCGTTTTGCCGGTATAAGCCAGCAGGATATTGCTGAGCTAGAGGCAGAGATCGATAGGAAGTGGGAATTTTTATTAAAGTTTGAATGACTTGTCGAGCATTGCTATGTTCGCTAATATCTTTTCCCTTGTTAGTGCTGCTTCCCTTTTTATGTCGTCCCTTATGTTTTCTTTTTTCGCAAAGAACATGTCGAATTGTCTGAGCTCGCTGCGCTCTTTTATAACCCCGAGATTCATAACAAACCTTCTTAGCATCATTGTGCCTTCTAAGTAGCTTTTCTTTAGTCTCTGCCAATTGTCAAAAGTCCATCTAACTAGAATTTTATGGGCATATGGGTTTTCTGTGGCTCTGGATGGAAGTATAAATTTATCTTGCAGCCTTACTTTATCTGTTAAAGATAGTGCTAGGGCTCTGTTTACCAACTCTTCTTTTCTGAACATCGGCAGAGAAGCAAGCAGGCTTATCTTTTCATCAGGCACCTGTTCGCGCTCGTAAGCATTGAGTAATGATTCAAACTCTTTCACTCCGCCATTCCACGCAGTCAATTCATATACTGCATCTCTTAAGTCAGGGTTTACCTGCCTGCCTTGCAGCTTTGCCTTGAACTCTTTTCTTACAAGCTCTTCTATCTTTTCGTCACCGATCATTCCTTTGCTAATCATTGCAGTCAGCCTAATTGTTTTGTCTATCGGATTCTCTTTTTTCTTTGGCATAAGGCCCAGCTTGCCTATTATCAGGCTTGCATGCTTTTCAAGCACTTTTTCCACATCCTTTGCCTTTTCCGTTTGATAGAACATTATGTAAAGCCAGGTAAGGTGCGACAGCAAGCTTTCGTTTGCAGGGAAGCCTATCTCAAGCAGGCGCTCAGCCTTTTCCAAGTAGTCGTCAAGGCTTAGCATGCCTCCCCTGACCAACGCAAACAAATCATTTTCTATGCCCCAATAGTCTCTGCTGCTCAGCTTGTCAGATTTTGCTAGATCGATAAGCTTTTCTAGCAGAGGCTTGCTATATGCTACTCGGTAAAGACCTTTCTGACCATAGTTCAGCTTTATCCAATTTCCGAATTTTGGCAATTTTGCCGTTGCGCCTTTCATGAGGAATAAGCCTGCCCCAGATTCTGTGGCGTATCTAACCGGCACTGGCCAAGTATCGGACTTTAGCGCGGTTGTAAGGAATCTCTTCTGCTCTACTTTTCCTTTTTCTTCTACAAGCATAGGGTATCCGCTTTTCGAAAGCCAAGCTTGCATAAGCTTTTGCACAAACTTATTCTTTGATGCATTAGCTATTGCAGACCAAAGGTCCTTGGCTTCTGCGTTTGAATATGCATGCTTCTTTAAGTAGCTGGCAATTCCCTTCCTGAACATCTCAGGTCCTACATAATCTTCGAGCATGTTCAATACAGAGCCGCCCTTCTCGTAGCTTATCGCGTCGAATATGCTGGAAATTTCCCCAGGAGTATTGACCTTTACGCTAATAGGGTGCGTGTTAATGTAAGCATCCTGCACCAAAGCAGTGTTGATGGTATCAAGTGCATACTGATCTTTCATAGACCATTCGGGAAATGTAGCGTCAACTGCTTTGTAGCTCATAAATGTTGCAAAGCTTTCATTTAGCCAAAGGTCATTCCACCATTTCATGGTTACCAAATCGCCGAACCACTGGTGTGCAAGCTCGTGTGCTATTGTTATTGCCACCTTCTGCTTGGTCTCTATAGGCGAGTTTTCTTCGCACAGAAAGTCTGTTTCCCTGAAGGTTATCGCCCCCCAGTTTTCCATAGCCCCTGCAGCAAAGTCGGGTATTGCGAGAAGGTCCAGCTTAGGAAGGGGATATCGTATTCCGAAATAATTCTCGTAAAAAGCAAGAAATTTCTTTGCATACTCAAGCCCCACTTTGGCAAGATTCTTCTTTCCTTTCACCGTTATTGCCCTAATGGGTTTGCCGTTGTAACTGCTTTCTATGAATTCGAAGTCACCAACCCCTATGTAGACTAGGTAAGTAGACATAGGTGGCGTCTTTTCAAACGTTACAATCTTCTTGCTGCCTTGCACGTTCTCGTTCAAGATTGGCATGTTCGATACGCAGCTTAAATTCTTGTCCACAAGCAACGAAATGTCGAAGGTGGCTTTGAAAGCAGGCTCGTCAAAACACGGGAACGCTCTTCGCGCATCTACTGATTCGAACTGGGTAGTCAATATGTACTGCCTTTTATTGGCGTAGGTGTAAGAGCTTCTGTAGAGCCCGTTGAGCGTGTCGCCTATTCTTCCTTCGAAGTTTATCTTGAGCGTTGCAGTGCCTAAAATTGCCTTTTCTATTTCTATGCTTATTTGCTGCTTGCTGGCAAACTCCTGTACCTTTCCTTCGTATTTTTTCCCTCGCCACACAACGCTGGCACTTTTTATCTTCAAGCCCACCGAATTCAAAACTATTTTATTCGTCGCCTTTTTTACCTTTATCTCAATCTCCTCTTCACCTTCAGAGACAAACTGCGATAGATCGGGTTTTAGAAGAATTTTGTAACGTAAAGGAACTATGTTTTCTCCTAGCGTCTCGTGCTCCATAGTATCACACTAATTTAACACCATATTAACACCATAATATTAAAAACTCTGCCACAAATTTTGTCCAATCGTAAGCTTTATTTATTCTGAGAAAGAAAGAGATAATGTGATTTTTTGTTCGGACTTGGCTCTCTATTTCATAAAGGAGGAAAGAGTAGATTCAACATTACAAGCATCAAGATAAACTATATGGGGGCTGTGCACGAAATTGCTGGATTTTCAACGAACGATAGCGAGTTTGAGGTAAGAATTCCTTTCAAGAACAAGATAGCAAGCGACTTGGGAGATGATGTAAAAAGGCCAGAGTTGAGGATAGATGCGGTATCTGTAGGAAGCCCTTTTGAGCTTTTGAAAGCTCCAGACCTGCCGATAGTTTTGCCTTATGGCAATTCCACAGAGATTGTTCTAAAGATAAGGGCGCCAGGGATGAAATATACTGGTCCATTGTTTTTGAATATGCTTGTTAAGTCCTCGGATCTCGTGCATATAGGCATTAGCGTAATAAGGGTCTCAAAAGAAGGAAAAAGCAAGGAGATACCTGTGAGAAGAGACATATATGTAGCGAAGTCCGACGCTTTCAAGCAAGAAATTGACTTGAGCGATGTAGTTAATCCTGGAGAGACGGTAAATGCAATAAAGGCAAGCCCACCATTTGAGATTTCTAGCACGCTTCCTTCGATTCCGTTTTCCTTGAAGGAAGATCGCAAGGTTGAGGTGTACATAAAAGCTCCTACTTATAACTACTCAGGCCCTCTCGAACTTTCAATCGCTTAGCTTATTCCAAAGCCTGTCAAATTCTTTCCTAAGGTTTGAAACCTCATCAACGGAGTCAATAACCCGTATCTGTTCTATATTTTTATGCATGCCGCTGAATGTAAGGTTGGCTGAGCCTTCTACCGCCATATTGTCGCCTATGTAAAGCTTTGCATGCACGAATTCTTTCGGTATTTTTAGCCTGATGCCGCTTTTTCTGCTTCTATCGTTGGCGTATGCAATGATGTAGATGAGAAATAGCAGAAATGAGATAAAGAAAGTATAGGCAGCAATGCCGGCAGAGAGGCGGGCAATAAGAAGATTTGCAATTATCAGTGCAGAGAGGGCTAGGATAAGCTTGTAAGTAGACATCCTGCTTATCCTTTTCCTCGCTTCTTTGCTTATTGCTGAGGAGATTATTCGTATTCTCTTTCCCTTTCCGTGCCTAACTATGAAATCAGCATAATAAGCGTCGATATATGGAGAAATAATGCAAACATCTTTGCTTGACCTTATTAGCTTCTCAACCGGCTTATATGACTTTCTTCCATACTGTTCCTTTCTATTGAGCAGCTCCATGAGCCACAGCGAAAGCATATAAGAATATGGAATAAGTAAAATAAATGAGGCTATGCAAGGCGTCAAAGATTTGGCATACAAATTTCTTAAAGGGGAGATGCTTGACTACTCTACCTACTCTGCCCTGCAAAGCGTTGAGAAGGATCCAAAGCTAAAGAAAATATTGGGAGAGCTTGCTGCGACAGAGTGGAAGCATGCGGGCATATGGGGTGGCATATGCGGCGTAGAAAGGAGCAGAGTACGCGTATCAAGAACACATATTCTTCTAATGCTTTTTCTAAGAAGGCTGCTTGGGCCTACATTCACTGTGCGGCTTCTAGAGCTTAATGAGGGAAGAGGGGCAGGAGATTATGCGAGTGCCCTTAAACTGCTTGGTCAAAACTCCAGATTTGGCAGGCAACTCAAGCAAGTGCTGGATGACGAGCTTCATCATGAGAAGGTGCTAGGAGACCTGTTGGAGCAGAACGAGACTCAGCTTCAATACATAAAGTCTATAGTTTTTGGCCTGAACGACGGGCTTGTGGAAATACTCGCAATAGTGGTGGGGCTTGCAGCGATAGCGAGCAGCGGCACAATTGTAGCGATAGCAGGTGCAATAGCAGGCATATCTGGCATGCTGTCGATGGCCGGAGGCGCCTACTTGTCTGCAAAGTCCGAAAATCTAGTAAAAGGCGCTACTTCAACTACACCAGCAAAAGAGGCCTATTTCACAGGCTTTTACTATTTCATAGGCGCGTTGCTGAGCATACTTCCCTTTGCTTTCGGCCTTAGCGGCTATGTTGGAATAGGGGTAGCGGTGCTTGTTGTTAGCTTGGCAATAGTGATTGTCTCATTTATAATTTCAGTAATAACTGGCGTAAGCCCTAAAAGACGAATGGCCGAGATGCTGGCAATATCGCTGGGTGCAGCCTTTGCAACAGTGGCTTTCAGCACCTTTGCTAGAATATACTGGCATGTCTCTATATGAGGCATTGTATGGCAAAAAGGCATAAGGTAGAATTGTTGCCTGCAAAGGTCAGAGAGACTTTCGAGAGGATGAAGCAGAGTTCGCCAAATAAGCTAAAGCTGATGAAAATCAAAGGAGGCTATTTTGTATACGCATATGCCTATCTCTATGACGAAAATCAAAAAAGGCACAAGTATGTTCAGCATTATTTGGGCAGGATAAATGACGATGGCACGTTTGTTGAAAGGAAAAGGTCTATAAGGCACCCAGAATCCTTTTCTGCGTATTTGCAATCCAATTTCGGAGGAGGCATTGAGAACGCCCTTAACCGGCTTCTCTATCCAGATGTTGTGACTCTTTCAGCTTTAAGAGTCCTAAGCATGGATTCCAGACAGAGCATAGCAGAGATTGCAAAGCAGGTAGGCATACCTCCCTCTTCGCTTGCTTCTAAAATCAAGAGAGCCATAGAAACTTACGCGATAAGCAAAACCGTCGAGCTAAGGCCAGACACCTTCGGCTATACCCGATACCTGGTAACTGTAAAATTTGTTTCTGAATCTAAGCCAAGCGATGAGGCTGTGAAGGCCCTGCTTGAAAAAGAGCCAAGGGTCCAGCTTGTGCTCAGAATGAGCGGAGATTACGACTTGGCAATATACCTGCTAGCAGAAACTACAGCAGTGCTTGAGGATATACTTTACCAAATAAGATCTAGCCCGGTCTTTGCAGCCTATTCTTCAGTATGGCATGTAAACTACGTAGTTGAGCCTTACGGCTGGTTTGTGCCTCTGCGCAACGAATTCTTCGAACACTTGATATCGCAGAAAGTTTGGCATAGGACCAAGGAAACGCCAAAGAGGCAGCAGAGCCAGCTCACGTTTGCGGAGTATGTAGTAATGAGCGAGATGAACAAAGATGCGAGCCAAGAATTCAAGGAAATAGAAGAGAGATACAGGCTAAACGTTGGCAGCGCAGCCTATGCCTATGACAAGCTCATTGGCAATGGAATCATAGAGCGAGCAACAATAGTTATGCAGCGCCTTCCAGCAAAGTACTTAGCCTTTATTTTCGTAGTCCAAACAAACATTGACGAATTCAACAGATCTTTGCGGTCTATGCTTGAGGAAATCTTGGAGGAAACTGCATTTCCAACCAACAAGTTTGTTTATGTCGCCAACGTTTCTTCTCCATACGGAATTGTCCTTCTAGCGCCCATATACTTGGAAGAGGATTTGCAAAAGCTAAAGAACGAGCTTGCAGAAAGGATAAAGGGAATAAAGCTTGAAATCGCAATTGCGACAAACGTGCTAGTAGGAAAAGTGGGAGCGAGAAAGTTTGATATGAAGAAATCCCAACTATACAATTTGCTTCAACAATTAAAACAAAACAAGAAATAAACTAGGAAAGCTCGAAGTGTAACATATTTTTTTCAAGCAGTTCAGCTTCCACCAGGTAGTCCGCCCTCCATCATTTCACCTGATTTACCTAAAAACATTTGTATTTATAAACCTTATGTGCAGCTCTTGATAGCTAAGTATAGACATCTCCATTCCATAGCCAACTGGGGAAAGAAACAGGAAAAGGAAGGAAAAGATTACCCTTAAATTTATTGCCTTTTATGCTCAAGTTTTTAAACTGCTTTTGGCTTTGGTTCCATTTTTTAAATCTTAGGCTAGGTATTGGTATTGGTGGTAGAATGGCCAGACCTAAGAAGGCAGCGTACAGCTTTGCCTGCAAGGATATAGGCATGGACTGTGGCTTTACGGCAACTGCGAACACAGAAGAGGAGCTGATGGCTAAGATTAGGGAGCACGCTAGGACAGCACACAATATGCAGAACATAGACGATGCAACTATGGCTAAGATAAAGGCGGCAATAAAGAAAGCCTGATCTGCTCAGCGCTTTGTTTTAGTTTTGTGATTTTTTGCCTACTTTTTTCGGTATCGAGATAAAGCTTGATAGCAGAGTTTACGAGCCGGCAGAAGATACTGAACTTGCAATGACTGCCTTGTCTAGGCTGCTTGAGCAGAGTGCCGGTGGTCTTAGAGTGCTAGACATGGGTTGCGGCACAGGCATAATTGGTATTTTCGCAGCGAAGAGTGAGAAGACTAGGCAGGTTGTTCTTGCAGACATCTCAGAAGCTGCTGTTGAGCTTGCACGAGAAAATGTTCTGCATGCAGGAGTAGAGAAGAAGGCCAGAGTAATAAGAAGCAACCTATTTAGCAACGTCCAAGGCGTATTTGACATCATCGTTTTCAATGCACCTTACTTGCCAGAGGATCCTGAAGAAAGCCCAGAAGAAGCAATGATGCTGAGCGGAGGAAGAGAGGGAGTCGAGCTATCGATACGGTTCCTAATGGAGGCATTGCACCACTTAAAGTCGCACTCCTACACTGTTCTTGTTTCAAGCTCCCTTTCGAACCAGAAGCTGCTTCAGGAAACATACAAAAAATTTGGCTATACTCCAGAATTCGAAATTAGAAAGCACATCTTCTTTGAAGAAATTACGGCCACAGTGCTTAAGCGCTAGAGCGGCAAATCAGATATGATTTGTACGCAAGTCTAAAGTCGAGGAATGGCTAGACATGATTGGCCTATGCACTATGCATTGCTCTACAGATATCTTTTTAAATTGTTTTATGCAAAATAATTAGTACTGTTTTTGCCAATGATATGAGGTCTTTGTATGGCTGAAACTCCAAAAGAGATTGTGGATAAGGTACTGTCAGCGGTAAAGCTGGCAAAGCAAGACGGAAGGATAAGAAAAGGGGTCAATGAGGTTACTAAGAGCCTTGAGAGAGGCCTTGCAACATTAGTCATAGTAGCAGACGACGTCTCGCCCAAAGAGATAGTTATGCATATACCTGGCCTTTGCGAGCAGCACAAAACACCGCTTGTTTATGTACCGGCAAAGCTGGACCTTGGCAAAGCCGCAGGGCTTAATGTTGCTTGCTCTTCAGTAGCCATAGAGAAGGCAGGGTCTGCAGAGTCTGTAGTAAAGGAAATAATTGCATGGTCCAGCGGCGGAGCAAAGAAGGCGTGATCTGAATGCCTGAAGAAGCTAAAGAAGAAAAAAGCAAGTTCGCTGGCTATGCAGGAGAAATAGTAGAGATATTGCCGCAAAGGACTGGCATGTTCGGTTCAGTAATACAAGCAATGGTGAAAATACTCGAAGGCCACGACAAAGGCAGGGTAATAAGAAGGAATTTTGTAGGGTTCATAAAGAAAGGGGACATAGTAAGGCTGCCTGATACTACAAGGGAAGACAAGCCTATAGTAGTGAAGTGAAAGTATGAAGTGCGCTTATTGCTCTAAGGAGATAGAGCCTGGCACCGGAATAATGTTTGTCAGAAAGAGCGGCCAGATTAGATACTATTGTTCTAACAGGTGCTACAGGCTAGATGTATTGCATAAGAAAAAGCACAAGGAAGTGGCGATAGCTAGAGAGTCAGCCGCTAAAGCGTCGGCTGAGGCGCAGCAGTCAAGTAAGGCATGATGCCTAACAAACAGCTTGTTGTACATTTTGGCGAACTATGGCTTAGAGGGAAAAATAGAGGAAATTATATAAAATATCTTAATGGCAATCTGGCTAACGCTTTAGCTGGCCTGCATCTCAACATAAGGCGTTCATACGATAGAATTTTAATAGAAGGCAGCGAGCCTGAGCTGAAACAGGCATACGCTAGGCTTGGATATGTCTTCGGCATTAGCAACTACGAAATGGCATATGCCACTAAGCCTGAGCTTGAGGAAATAACAAAGCTGTCGGTAGAGCTTGCAAAACAGTCCGGTGCTAAGAGCATAAAGATAAACGCCCATAGATCTTTCAAGCAGCTTAGCTTTGATTCTGTGCAGATTGTGAAAAGCATAGAGAAAGAAGCAAAAGCAAGTGGCATCAACGCATCGCTGCACAACTTTGATAAGGAAATATATGTCAATGTGACAAAAGACACTGCGTATGTTTTTACTGAGAAGAAAAAAGGCCTTGGTGGCCTTCCCGTCGGCAGCGAGGGCGCTTGCATCGTTCTCATATCTGGCGGCATAGACTCTCCAGTTGCGGCATGGTTTGCAATGAAAAGAGGCCTAAAGCCCATTTATCTGCACCTTCATGCGTTTCAGAGCAATGAAGAAGCAGCTAACGGAAAAATAGCGAGCATAGCCACGTTGCTTAGCAAGTATTACCCAGCCAGGTTTTACTTTGCCCCTTCCTACTTCTTTGACGCAGCAGCGGTTGCTGGTCATACGGGCAGATGCACGCTTGTGCTGCTCAAACATTTCATGCTAAGGCTTGCTGAGAAGATAGCCGAGAAGGAGCACGCTAATGCCATAGTTACAGGCGAAAGCCTAGGCCAGGTAGCATCGCAGACCTTGGAAAACCTAAGTGCAGAGTCCGCACGCATAAAGTTGCCTATACTAAGGCCTCTAATTGGCTTTGACAAAGAAGAGATAATAGGCCTTGCAAAGAAAATAGGCACCTATGATGTGTCTATATTGCCGTATAAGGACGTTTGCAGCATAGAGGCAAGGAATCCCAGGACAAAATGCAAGCGGGAAGAGGTTCTAGAGTTGGCAAGCAAAATAAAGCTTGGCAGCGTGATAAGAAGGACGATTGCAAAAATGTCTGTAAAGGAATATGCTAGCTTGTGAGCTTTCTCGCTAAGCCTTCCAATTGCCTAAGCTCAGCTTCATCTTCACCCTCATAGTAAACCCTGAGCAAAGGTTCCGTATTGGATTTTCTAATAAGCACGAAGCCATCGCCTGACATTATTTTCACGCCGTCTGTAAAGTCTAGCGTGCCATAGGCCGATGCAGCTTTCTTTATTTCTTCAAGCTTTCTGTTTCTTAGCTCCTCGCTGTCAAAAGGTATTGAGAATTCGCCGAAATAAGTCTTAGGCAATTCTTTGACAAGTTCGCTCATGCTCTTGCCAGCATTTTGCAATGCTTTCGCCATAAGTATGGCGCCAAGAAGCCCGTCTGAGAATGGGAAATACCTGCCGAAGTACACATGCATGGAGGTTTCAATTCCAAGATCAAACTTGCCAGTGCTCATAAGCCGCTCGATATGCGGTCTTCCAACCTTCGTATAGGTTACGTTTGCAAAGATCTCAAGCTTTCTCGAGCAAGCCACAGTGGCTGCTACATTCCTAAGGCCGAGATGTTTGATGTACAGCATCGCCATGCCCATCGCGTCAACAAAATTGCCTTGGTCGTCAACGAAAGCGACTCTGTCGCCATCGCCGTCAAACTGGACGCCGAAGTCAAGCCCTTCCGATTTAACAAGCTCGGCCAGTTCTGCCGCGTTTGCTTTGTTTGGTTCCGGAGTTTTGTTGTAGAAATTGGCATCAGGCTGTTTTCTTAGCATTACCGCACTGATGCCTATGCGCTCAAAAACCTGCTTTGCGAGAGCGTGCGTAGCCCCGCCCATGGTATCAACGCCAATGCTTAGCTTCAGCGGTGAAAGGCCTTTAGTAATGAAATCGAGATAGCTTGCGGTGTAATCCTTCTTTTCTATTTCTCCCTTATTGGCTGCATTTGTCTTGCTTCTTAAATATACCTGTTCCACATCTTTCGGCATTATCGTCACTCCATCTTTGTATAGAAGAAGGCCAGTATATTTTGCAGGATTGTGCGAAGCAGTTATGCAGACTCCTGGAGTATGCTCTTTTAACGTGGCGAAAGCTAGCACAGTAACGGGAACCATGCCTATATCAACAACCTCTTTTCCTGCTTCGGCCAGGCCTTTTGCAACGTAATCCTTTATTGCAATGCTTCCTTTCCTGTTGTCGTATCCTAGAAAAATGCTTTCTTCAGGAAAATAAGAGCCGATTGCTTTGCCAAGCTCGTATGCCTTTGCCTCATCTATTTCTTCAGGATATATGCCCCTAATATCATACTCCTTGAATATTCCCATGCGCTTGTTGGCTTTCCTAATTAATTTAAAAGGCTTGCCCGATTTCTTTTACGTGCCTATCCTCGTTCTAACTGCGTAAACGCTTTATATTCCTCTTTAAGTTGATGCAGAAAGCTGCTTGGGGTTATGTTTGGGTCTAATTTTGCAAGATCGGAGTTTATTTTTGCGATCAGCAAGCGTATTAGAGCTTCGTTCTTCTCACTAATGGTGACAAAATCTTCGAGCGCCTCTCCTGCATCCTTTTTCGGATCCAATATCGATTGATTTAGCTTCTTCGCAGCATCAAGTTCTTCCTTGAGGATCAGATTTTTAGTGGCGTTAATTAGTTTTCGGAATTGCTCATACTTGCTGCTCTTATCCATTTCCACATATGCTTCTGGAGTTACCCACAATTCTGCATCGTCACACTCTTCTAAATTTTCGAAGAATCCATTGCGGAACTTTTGGAATTGGCTTGCAATGTCATTTATGAATTCGAGTATCATCTCTTCTCCCATGCCAGTTGTGGCTTTTAGATTTTCTTTCTTTGCCCTCTTGTTAAGAAGCCTGCCTGCTTTTATTATCTCAGCGTATACCCTTTTGCTATAGTCGTGCTCCTTATAGGCGTTTTCTGCCATATTATTTTGATAGTTTTCCCCACTTAATAACATTTCCTTAATTTATCCTTCGCTAGGAGAGACAAGAAAGGTTTAAGAATTCGAGCAGCATATGTGAAATTATGAATCTTGTTGAAGCTACGCTCGTGCTTGCTGTGCTTGTAATTATTGTTGTAGGAATAGTTTATTTTGTGTCAAGTAAGGGCGTGCTTAGCAGGGTAACCGAAAGCCAGGCTGTGCAGCTCGTTATAAGCGATCTAGAAAACAAGTATCCAGGAGGCATAATCAATGTGACTAATGTTACGCCTTCCCAAAGATACCCGGGCAGCTGGCACATAGTGCTTTCGCTCATTCTTAATGCAACCTCCCCATGCCCAGATTATGTAGTATATGCTTACGACTATCCAGCTTTCACATTTGTGCCTACCACTGTGAATGTTTATACTAACTCCTGCAGAATCTTCGGTTTCAACTCAAGCCTTCCTTATAGAATAGCTTCTGCGCCTGTTGCAATAACGAGGGCTACGCAGCTCAATATTAGCAGTGTAGTGGCGTTCATAAAGTCTTACGGCTATTCAAACGTATCAGCACATGCGATTTTCTTGCCGTACGTTGTAGTTGATGGTAAAAACCTTACTAACGTATGGCAGGTAACCTACTCATCGCCAAAGTCCAACTACTCTGTAAATGTATGGCTTACCCAGCTCAACGGCACATTGGTCTATGCAAACGCTACCCGTTGAGCTTTAGAATGAACGTGTTCTGTCCTGTCTTCGCAAAGCCCTCCTTTTCAAAGAAGCTTTGTGCAATTTTGTTCTTCTCGTCTATGTAGGCTATGACTGTTTCTATGCCTATTGCTTTTGCCATATTAAGTGCCGCTTTTAGGAGCGCGGTTCCTACTCCTTTTCTTCTTTCTTCTTTCCTTACCAAAATTCCAACCCGGCCTTCGCTTCCTGCCTTTACTATCTCACACTCTCCTATTACTTTATTTGATTCCAATGCAACCAAATCTACAAGCTTTCTACCAATATTTCTTAGCTTTTCCTCCATCATTGCCTCAAGCTCTTCGTTGCTTGGTGCATGCGTATAGAAGAAGGCTTCCGGCGTGTCCTCGTAGACGCTTAGCACAAGGTCTTTGATTTGTTCCTTGTCAGACCCTGCGAATTGCCTTATCTCCACTATAAGCGTGGGGAAATGAAGCTTAATATTCTTTGTCTTTGTCAATTAGGATATGGCCATACAGAAAGGTGTTGCAAAGAGGATTTTGCTGGATTCTGGGGCAAAGAGAGTAAGCACAGAAGCTTCTGAGGCGTTCGCGAATCTGCTTAACAAGTATGCTTATTCTATAGCCAAGAAGGCGGTTAGGCTTGCAAGGCATGCTAGGAGAAAAACTGTGGAGAAGGAGGACATAGAGCTTGCAAAATCGTAAGGCTATGCTAACGCTAGGGATACGCCAAGAAGCTTGAGTATAACCAAAGTGCCTACAGCAGGCAGGCCGAATATGGTAGTGGCTACGAATATAGGCAGGTTGTACGGTATGCCAAGCCTGAAAACAGAATTTGCGAGGAATATGGTCACAAAGCCTAGTATGCTGTTTGCTATTAGCCCAAAGATGAGCTTGAGTATTAGCTTGCCAAGCTTGTAGACTATGAGCAAAACTGCAACTATGCCTATTCCTATGACAAGCTCTGCCAATATGCCTGTAAGCAGGGGCATATTTATAAATAAGGAAAGCAAATTAATAATGAGTGGTGCGCGGACGGCTTACGGTCTATATGACTGTGGAAGCTCCCTCCATGCAGAGCGTGCATGGCTTAATAGCCTAATTCGGAACAGAAACGAAGCATTTCGTGGCACCCGCTATGACGCTACGAGCGCCACGGTATGCTTGAAACGTGCCGATGCGCACGCTGTGAGCATGCAATGCCTCAAATGGCAGCTCAGTCTGATGCCGTCTAAAACAGAAGAGGGGCTACGGCGCACCACTCGGTGATCCCATGCAGGAAATGCCTGAAGGACTGAAGAAGCAAATGCAGAAGCAGGGCTACCACTTTGTAGGTAAGCACTCAGCGGTGAAGACCTGCGAGTATACTAAGAAAGGAATAAGGGGCGAAACTCTCTGCTACAAGAACGAGTTCTATGGAATAAGAAGCTGGCAGTGCTTGCAGGCTACCCCTGCCATAGGCTGCGACCTTGCATGCAGGTTCTGCTGGAGGCTTATACCTGATGAGGAAGGCTACAAGTGGAACGAGCTTAATGCAGTAGACGAGTGGGATAGCCCAGCAGAGATAGTAGAGGGAATGATAGAAGAGCAAAGGAAGCTTGTCAGCGGCTTCAAGGCCATTGCCGATAACGAGCTAAGGAGAAAAAGGTTTGAAGAGGCCAACATGCCACGCCATGCTACGCTCAGCTTAACTGGAGAGCCGCTGTTTTACCCTTATATGAGTGAGCTGCTTGAAGAGTTCCACAAGCGCCATTTTAGCACCTTCTTGGTGCATAACGGTACGCTGCCAGAAGCGATAAAGAAGCTGCGAGTACTGCCTACGCAGTTCTACATCTCACTGCAGGCTCCAGACAAGGAAACTTATGAGAAGGTCACTAGGCCGAAAATACCAAACGCTTGGGATAGGCTTCTTGAGAGCCTGAGGCTTATGCATGATATGAAAACAAGGACTGTGTTGAGGCTAACGCTTGTAAAAGGGCTAAACATGCTAAACCCTGAAGGTTATGCTCAGCTTATAAAGATCGCAATGCCTAATTATGTGGAAGTAAAAGGCTTTTCTTTTGTAGGCGGAGCCAGGGAGGAAACAAGAGGCTTGCACTATGAGGACATGCCGATGCATAGCGAGATAAGGGAGTTTGCCCAGAAGCTTGCAGACCTTACTGGCTATATGGTAACAGATGAACATGAGGAAAGCAGGGTTGTGCTCCTTTGCAGGGATGAGCAGTCAAAAGCCCAGCGAATAATAGACTTTGATAAGCTTTAGGCTTTCTGAAAGCAGTTGTTTTTTGCCCTATAGTTATTTATTTAAACCAATAAATACATTATTTTAAATGGGCAGGGCCTATGCCTATACTAGTGCCGGTTTTGCTGTCCTTCGGTAGCATAAATGCGCTTATTCCTATAATTATTATTATAATATTGATAGCAGCTGCAGGAGGGCTTATGCGTGGCTACGATCTCTTTGCGCTTTTTGGCTTGGGTGCGCTAGTCGGCATAGGAGGCGCAGCTAAAAAAGGTTCAATTGCAAGTAGGAATCCTTTTGGCTTTTTGGCAGGAAAAGGCACGTATATTAGCAGGTTGCCAAAAATAAAGCCTATAAAAAGCGGCATAAAGTTTGGTAGAACTCCCAAGGGCGAAGGCCGGCTGCCCTTCAAATTAGATATTGGCTTAAACAAAGAAGGAGCAATAAATGCCCAAAGGGTGCATGTCACGCAGCAATTTGTTAACAACATAAACAAATATACTAAGAATGCTATAGATCCTAAATCTGGCATGCTTGACGTAAGCAAACTTACTGCTACCGATCTTAATCTTATGAAGAGGGACATTGCCAAGCTCTATTCGCCCTATTATGAGATTAAGCCGAATAACATAGGAGTACGCCGAGAGGGCGAGAGTGTTGTGTTTTTTGATACAAGAACTAACGATGTGCTTGTGCGTCTGGATAAGCAAGGCGCATATGTAGAAACCGGAAGCGGCGTTTCAAAGATAGCGTTCGACAATATGCCAGACAAAGCGAAGAGACTAATTTGGAGTCTCAATACAGCGCACGACGTCCGCCAGCAGGGAAGGGTAAATATGGCTGTC
>ERZ1669247.220-NODE-220-length-24246-cov-3.836799_pt1 | contig 24246 bp, 19 predicted proteins | sample MGYA00579297_ERZ1669247 | MGnify/ENA primary metagenome ERZ1669247 (study PRJEB41166, sample SAMN08046056) | hot springs metagenome | biome: hot spring; feature: acid hot spring; material: thermophilic sediment; isolation source: thermophilic sediment from acid...
GGTGCATTGCGCGCTGGCGCGCTTCGGCGGTGACGCTGCTAAGGCTCTCGTCCTGCCAGAGAATGGGTAGGCCGTAGCGCTCCTGCAAGGCCGCGGCAAAGCGCCGGGTCGCGCGGGTGACGGTGGTTTCCGTACCATCGGCGTGGGCGGTGAGGCCAACCACACAGGCTACGGGCGCCCACTCCGCCAGGATCTTCTCCAAGGTCCGCCAATCGGGCCCGCCGGCACCATTGGCCAGGGTGCACAGAGGACGGGGTGCGATGCTCAGATGGGCGAGAATGGCGAGGCCGATGCGCCGGCTGCCGTAGTCGACACCGAGCCAGGGACCGGAGGCGGAGGCTGCGTGGTCTTCAAGCATGTCCCGCGGCGCCGCTGAGCAAGCGCATGTCCACCCCGAGTCCTCGGGCTGCCGCCTGCCAGCGCTCTGCAGGGGGGAGGTCGAAGAGGACACTGAGGTCGATGGGCCCATGCAGCCAGGAATTCTCGCTCAGCTCCTGCTCCAGCTGCCCCTCGCCCCAGCCGGCGTAGCCCAGGGCCAGGAGAAAGTGTTCCGGACCGCGGTGCTCGGCGATGGCCGCGAGAATGTCCGGCGAACTCGTCAAGAAGAGCCCATCGCCCACGGGCATGCTCACCTGCCAGTCACCGGCGCCATCGTGGAGGATGAAACCGTGCTGCGGTTGCACCGGGCCGCCCCAGTAGACGGGTTTCTGGATGGCATCCTCGGGCGGGGTAATGCCTACGGCCTCAAGGGCCTTGGCCAGGGGGATATCCAGTAGACGATTGATGACCAGTCCCATGGCACCTTCCGCGCCGTGCTCGCAGATGACGATGACGCTGCGATCGAACATGCCGTCGTGCAGATTCGGCATGGCGATGAGGAGGTGGTTCTTGAGGGACGAAAAGCTCATGCCTTCATGATACCTGCTTTATCGGTTTTTGACAGGTACACCCAGTGTGCCGAGGCCGTGTCAGGCTCCTCGCTCCAGCCGCTGCCATAGCAGATCCGCCGCATCGATACCGGAAAAACGCTGGATTTCCCGCGCCCCCGTGGGGCTTGTGACGTTGATCTCGGTGAGGTAACCGCCGATCACGCCGAGCCCTACGAAGAGTAGCCCCCGCGCGCGCAACGTGGGGCCGACGCGGGCGCAGATCTCGCGCTCGCGCGCGTCCAGATCGGCCGCCACTGCCCGCGCCCCGGCCACCAGGTTGCCGCGGAAGTCGTCGGCGGCCGGCACCCGCAGCATGGCCGTGGGGATGGGTTCCCCGTCCACCAGCAAGATTCGCTTGTCGCCCTGGCGAATGGCCGGCAGGTAGCGCTGCGCCATGACCGGATGCCGTCCCCACTGGGTGACCGTTTCCAGGATACTGCCGATATTCGGATCGCCCTGACGCAGATAGAAAACCCCCTCACCACCGCGCGCGTTGAGGGGTTTGACGACGATCTCCCGGTGCTCGCCCAAAAAGGCGCGCAAGGCCGGGATATCGCGGCTGATGAGGTGCTCCGGCAGGAACTCCGGAAAGTTCAGGGCGAAGAGTTTCTCATTGGCTTCGCGCAGACTGCGCGGATCGTTCACTACCCAGGTACCAGCGTGGTCCAGCAGATGGCAGGCCAGCAGAAAGTCCAGATCCACTGGTGGATCCTTGCGCATGAGCACCAGATCCAGCTCCGCCAGCGGGCGTTCCACCGCCGGCCCCAGGCGGTAATAGTCGGTACTGCGGTCCCAGACCTCCACCGGCCACAGCCGTCCCCAGGCGCGCCCGTCCCGGGCCCAGAGCTCGGCGAGGGTGAACACCCAAAGGCGGTGCCCTCGCCGCTGCCCCGCCAGCAGCATGGCAAAGGTGCTATCCTTGGCCGGCTGTATGCCCGCGATGGGATCCATGAGCACAGCGGCCTCAAGCATGGTTTTGGGCGCTCCAATCCTGCGCCTCCCGCGCTGCCGCCATGACCGCCAGACGCGCGATGACGCCGTAGGCGTAGTAGCGGTTGACGGGAGCGTCCGGGGGCGAATTGCGACAGGGATTGATTCCGGTCTCGGCGAAGGCCATGGGCTCGAAGTGCGCCCCCGGCGCATTCAGGTTCTCGTCCTCGCCACGTTCGCGGTGGACGCGATAGAAGCCGCCCAGCACCTGCTGCCCCACCAGATAGACCACCGGTTCCGCCACGGCATCCTCGGCGGTGCGCTCGTAGGTGTAGACGCCCTCCTGGATGAAGACATCGCTCACCGGCAGACCTTCCTTGCTCTTGGCCATGCGGGTGCGGGCCTTGCGGTTGAGTTCCAGAAATTCCTCTCCCGAGTACGCCGTCATCACGCCCATGCCGTAGGTTCCGGCATCGGCCTTGACGATGACGAAGGGACGCGCCGAGATGCCGTAGTGGGCATAGCGCTCGCGGATGGCGTCCAGCACCGCGTTGACGTTGGCCACCAGGCAGTCGCGACCTTCTGCGCGCAGGAAATCGATGCCCTGACAGCGGCGGAAAATGGGGTCGATGAGCCAAGGGTCGATGTCGATGACCTCGCTCAACTCCTGCGCCAGACGGCGATAGTGGGCAAAGTGCTGGCTCTTGCGCCGTGTCCGCCAGCCGGCCGCCAAAGGCGGTAGAATGGGTTGGGCCAGGCCTTCCAGTAGGGGCGGGGTTCCGGCCGACAAGTCGTTGTTGAGCAGGATCAGTTCTGGTCGAAAATCCCCTGCCTGCAGACGATCTCCCTCCCGCTCCAGGGCTTCCAGCCGCAGGCGTCCGCCCGAGGGCAGCTCCAGTTCCTGGAACTCCCCTTTGAGAGAGCCCACCCGCACGTTCAGGCCCGCCTGCTCCAGAAGTTCCGCCAGACGCGCCACGTTCTCCAGATAGAAGCCGTTGCGGGTATGGTTCTCCGGCAGCAGCAACACCCGTTCCAGCCCCGGGTGGTATTGACTGAGATAGTGCTGCACCGCGCTCACATAAAGGGCGGCATACTCGGGATTGAGATTGTTGAAGCCCGCCGGGAAGAGGTTGGTGTCGATGGGCGCGAGCTTGAAACCGGCATTACGGAGGTCCACGGAGGCATAGAAAGGCGGAGGTGTCTTCTGCCATTGACAGCGAAACCAGCGTTCGATGGCACACTGTTCCGTGATCAGGTGCTGTTCTAGAGAGAGGAGCGCCTCGACCCGATCCGTGGCCAGGCGCGGCGCCGTGCCCAGGACGCCGATCATGCGCTTTGGCTCTTCGCCGAGGCTGGGCGCGGATAATGGCGGGGCCCGGCGCCAGTGTAGACCTGGGTCGGACGGAAGATCCGATTGTCCGCCAGTTGTTCACGCCAGTGTGCCAGCCAGCCCGCAGAACGAGCCATGGCGAAGATGGGGGTGAACAGATCGCTGCGGATCCCCATCTCGTGGTAGAGGATACCGGAGTAGAAATCCACATTGGCGTGGATACCCTTGGGTCCGAGCCGCTCGCTGGCCTGACGTTCCAGCTCCAGGGCCACGTCGAAGAGCTGGCTGTGCCGGAGATTGCCGGCCTCGGCCAGGCGTTGCATCATTTCCTTGAGCAGGACGGCGCGCGGATCCCGGGTCTTGTAGACCCGGTGACCGAAGCCCCAGATTTTTTCCTTGCGGGCCAGGCGCTCGTCCAGAAAGCTTCCCACCCGTTCCACCCGGCCGATGCTTTCCAGCATTTCGATGACCTTCTGGTTGGCGCCCCCGTGCAGGGGACCGGCCAGAGTGCCGATGGCTCCGGCGATCACGTGGTAGGGGTTGGTCAGGGTCGATGCCGTCACCAAGACCGAGAAGGTGCTGGCGTTGATGGTGTGCTCGGCGTGGAGAATGAGGCAGGCATCGAGGATGCGGGCGTGCAGCGGGTCCGGCTCATTTCCCGTCAACATGTAGAGAAAATTGGCGGCGTGGCCCAGATCCGCCCGCGGCGGCAGCGGATCGTTGCCATAGCGCATCTGCTCCCACATGGCGACGATGGTCGGGATGCGGGCGATGATGCGCATGGCCATGGCATCCAGGTGCGAGACGTTTTCCCGTTCGCTGTCGGATAGCTCCTGCTGGGGGTAGAACATGCCGAGACTGGCCACGGCACAATGGAGCATGTCCATGGGATGCCCGGTGATGGGCATGAACTTCATGATTTCGCGGACGTTATACTTGACCTGGCGGTGGCTGCGCAGGCCCCGATCGAAACGCTCCAGTACCTCGGCGCTGGGCAGATCACCGTCCAGCAGCAGCAGGGCAACCTCCTCGAAGCTGCTGTGCTCGACCAGTTCGTCGATGGGGTAGCCGCGATAGGAGAGGCGGCCGGCCTGCCCGTCGATTTCAGAGATGCTGGAACGGGTGGCGGGAATGCCCTCGAGACCCGGGGCGACGGATGTTTCGGCCATAACGACTCCTCAACGCAGCCAAAGGCCGGATCATAACCCAGAACGGGCGAGGATGGGGAGACGAGAGCGTCTCCCCGGTAAAGCGATAGGACTCAGGCCGAGAACGAGGAGCCGCAGCCGCAGGTGGTGGTAGCGTTCGGATTCTTGATGACGAACTGCGCCCCTTCCAGGCCTTCGCTGTAGTCGATTTCGGCGCCTACGAGATATTGATAGCTCATGGGGTCCACCAGCAGGGTAACGCCGTGCTGCTCCACTTCCGTATCGCCGTCGTTGACGTTCTCATCGAAGGTGAAACCATACTGAAAACCGGAGCAGCCGCCGCCGGTGACGAAGACCCGCAGCTTGAGATCCGTAGAGCCCTCTTCTTCGATGAGGGATTTGATCTTCTCCGCCGCGTTGGTGGTCAGGGTCATGACGGGCGGCAGCTCGCTGAGATTGGTCATGCTTTCGGTTGCAGTGCTCATGAAAGGGTTCTCCCGCGCGTTAGCGCTCTGATATGCTGATACCCGACTAGTTTGCTCGTCCATGGCCGCCGTCGTCAAGTTTGGTCTTGGTCCAGCCAGAGGTAGCGCGACTCGTCCCGGGATGGTGCCGCCGCCCCGGCAGCGCAGCCGCGGCAGGCGGCACAGGCGCTGGCGCAGGTGGATCCGCCGTGGGCGGCAGTCCCAAGGGCAAAGATCCTGCGTATCTTCCCGCGCTGACGCCAGTGCGCCAAGGCCAGGGCCGTGCTGTCGCTGTCGAGGCCCGTGGCCCGCGCCAGCTCCGCAAGACTTTGCGGTCCGGTGCGCAAGGCATCGCGCACTCGGAAAAGAGGGCTGTTCACGATCCGGGTCCCCGCCCGAGGATGTGGGTCTCGGCCATGGCGATGTGCCCGGGACGTCGCCACCACCACCAGAAGACCAGCACCACCGTCAGGACCATGACCAGCCAGAGCAGCGACTGGGATGGGTGGCGGTCAAAGGTCCCCAGCTGATAGACGCTTCCTGCCAGAAGCCAGGCCAGCGCCAGGCTGTAGACCATGGAGAACCAGGCCCAGCGGCTGCCGAGCTCCCGCCGCAGGGCGGCAAAAGTACTGGCGCAGGGCAGATAGAGCAGGACAAAGAGCAGGTAGGCAAAGGCCGACAGATTCGTAAAGCCCGCTGCCAGCCCGCGGAGCGTGGCGTGGTCGGCGCCGGCGGCCGCAGCGCTGGCAGCAGTGTCGCCGATGTTGGCAAAGCCCAGGGGATCCGTCAGATTCTTCAGAAATTCTCGCCCGTGCGCCGGGATGGTCAGGACGGCAGCGCGCAACTCCGCGCCGATCGCGGGTTCCCGGTAGGCTGCCATCAGGTCCGCACTCTCCTGCCGCTGATAGATGCCGTTCATGACCCCGATGACCACCTCCTTGACCATGGCGCCGGCAACGAGCCCCGCTACGGCCGGCCACTGTTCTTCGCCGATACCCATGGGGGCGAAGACGACGGTCAGAGCCCGACTGCCCTGCGCCAACAGGGAGTGATCGATATCGGTGCCGCGCAGCCCACCGTCGACCCAACCGATGCCCGGCAGAAGCAGGAGCACGGCCCCCAGTACGGCGATGACCTTGCCCACCCGCAGCACGAAGACCCGCAGACGTTGCCAGGCGTGCAGGACGACACTGCGCAGTCCCGGCCAGCGATAGGGCGGCAGTTCCAGCGCCAGCGGTCGGTCCGCTCCCCGCAGTGGTCCCCGCCGCAGCAGCCAGGCCGTGACGAGGGCGGCCAGGATGCCGGTGAGATACAGAGCAAAGACTACCTGACCACCGTAGCCCCGAAAAAAAACCGCGGCAAAGGCCAGGTACACCGCCAGGCGTGCCGAGCAGGACATGAAGGGCTGCATCAAGGCGGTGATTACCCGCGCCCGCGGGTCTTCGACGGTGCGCGTCGCCATGATCGCCGGTACGTTACAGCCAAAGCCGATGACCATGGGCACCATGGCCGTGCCTGGCAGACCCAGCCGGCGAAAAAAACGATCCATGGTGAAGGCCGCCCGCGCGAGGTAACCGGAATCCTCCAGGGCGGCCAGAAAGAGAAAGGTGAAGGCGATGGGCGGGACGAAACTGAGGACGATGCTCACGCCGCCTCCGAGGCCCCCTGCCAGCGCCTGCACACTCCAGTCCGGCAGTCCCGCGGCGAGCAGCACGTGGCCCAGGCCGTGGACGAAGAGCGCCTTGCTGCTATCCTCGAAAAAGTCCTGGAAGATGGCGCCGGCATTGAAACTGCTCACCAGCAGGGCGTAGAGCACCAGCAGGAAGATGGGCAGACCCGCGGCCGGATGCAGGATCCAACGATCCAGGCGCTGTGTCCAGGTATCCCGGGGTAAAGCGTCCGAAACCGCTGGCAGCGCGGCGCTGGCCGTCTCCTCGGCCCAGGCAAAGCGGGCGGCCGCCAGCGCGTCGGCGGCATCCTCACCGGTCTTGTCCACTATGGCTTCCCGCGCCTCGCGAAAGCCTTGCTCGTGCTCTGGCGGCACGGCTGCCAGACCCTCCAGCGTGCGCAGGCGATCCAATGGCCCGAGGTCCCCGGTACCGGCGCGCAGTACCGACAGAATGTCTTGGATAGCCGGCGGATAGAGGGGAGGGAGATGCGCGTCCGCGCGCGGAAAGTCCTCTTCCAGGGCGTGGCGCAGCTCCGCCAGACCCTCGCCGCGGCGGGCGACGATGGGTAGCACGACGATGCCGCCCAGATGCTGACGCAGTGCGTCCAGATCGGGCAGCTGGCCCCGTGCGCGGGCCTCGTCCATCATGTTGAGAACCAGCAGCAAGGGGCCGCCGAGCTCCAGCAGCTCATGGGTGAGCAACAGGTGGCGCTGCAGATTCCCGACGTCCACTACCTGGACGATCCCGTCGGCCGCACCGCTCTGCACATATTGCCGGGCGATGTCCTGATCCAGGCCGCCGCCGCCCAGGAGGCTGTAGACGCCCGGCAGATCCACGAGCATCAGCTCGCGTCCGGAATCGAGGCGCAGTCGCCCCTCCCGTCGCTCCACCGTCACCCCGGGCCAGTTGCCCACCTGCTGGTGCGCGCCCGTCAAGGCGTTGAAGAGAGTGGTCTTGCCGCTATTGGGGTTGCCCACCAGGGCGATGACCCGTCCGGGTCCCCCAGCGCTGATCGGCATTGCCTTCGCCGCTTGCATAGGCTCAGACACGCTTTTCCGCCAGTGTTGGCGCCGCTGGGCACGGCCGCTGCCGTACCGCAATGACTTCCAACCAGGGCCGACCCAGGGCAATGCGCACGCTGCCGATCTGCAGGACGACGCCCTGGGCGTTGGGTCCTTGGCAGATGTGGGCAACACTGCCGAGACGCAGACCGAGACCGAGCAGACGTCGCCGCTCTTGCGGCGAAGTCTGGATGGCGCAGATCTCCACCGCGCTACCTTGGATGGCACGGCCGAGAGTTACCAGAGAAGGAGAGATTTGGGTCATGACGCTCACACTCCCAAAGGATTCGTGAGCGGACTATATCATAATGGTAATCATTTTCAACATGACACTATCCGGTTTTCTCCCTGGCTCTCTTCATGGCTCCTGTCAGTCCAGATCACCGTGCCTGGGGGTGAAGCGCACGGCGGCGATGCGCGCCCCGACGAGCACCGCCAACAGCGCGGCGGTGGCCAGCAGATCCAGCGGGCCCAGGCGGTGCGCGTAGAGGCCGATGAAAAGCTCGCGCAGGACAAAGACGATGGCGACCTCCGACAGCACTCGCAGACGGATGCGGTGAAACTCCAGGTAGTCGGTGAAGGTACGGAAGAGCTCGATGAGCACGAAGACCGAGAGCACATCCGACACCAGACTGCGGATCACCTCTTCCTGACGAAAGTCCACCAAAGATCCGTAGATATCCCAGAACAGGCTGGCCACGGCAAAAATCAGGGTGAGTAGCATCAGGAAGATGAGCACCGCGACGATGACGTCGAGGATCTTCGCGTAAAAGCGCAGGATGGTCCCCCGCAGACCCTCCACGAAACTGCCCGGCAGGATCTGGGATGGGTGCGTAGGTGCCGTGCGCTTGCCCTCGTTCACGGGCCCTGTACCGCTCAGGTTTTGGCCCGCGCCGAGCGGCGCAGGCGGGAAAGCAGCCGCCGCGCCATTTCGCCAAAGAGCTCCGTCTGGGTGGGGTGCGGATGGATGGCGGTGGCCACCTGCTCCAGCGTGAGCTCAGCGCTGATCATCATCACCGCCTCACCTACCAGGGTATCGGCGTGATCCGTCAGAAAGTGGACGCCGACGATGCGGTGGCTCTGGCGCTCCGCCACCATCTTGATGAGGCCGTCCGTTTCTCCGGTCATCATGGCCTTGGCATCAATGCTCATGGGGATCTTGACCTCTACCACATCCAGGCCGGCGGCCTTGGCCTGCTCCGTTGTCAGACCGACAAAGGCCACCTGAGGTCGGGTGAAGGTGACCCCGCAGTCCTTGCTGGCCGAGTAGACGGCGTGGTGCCCCAGAAGATTGGCCGCCGCCACCCGTCCTTGCTGGGCGGCCGTGTGGGCGAGCATGTAGCCGCCCACCACGTCACCCACCGCATAGATGTGGGGTACCGAGGTCTGGCCGCGCGCGTCCACGGCGATGGCGCCGCGCTCACCCAGGCGTACCCCGGCGCGGTCCAGGGCGAGTCGGGAACAGTCGGGGCGCTTGCCGGTGGCGATGAGGAGCAGGTCCGCGCCAACCGTCTGGGTTTCCTGATCCTTGCGATAGCGCAGCCGCAGGTCGCCCGCTTTCCCTGCGATCTCCTCCACCTGCACGCCGGTGAGGACCTGCAATCGCGGGCTGTTCTTGGCCAAGGCACGCATGAGCTGCTCGGCCAGTTCGGCCTCCATCTCGGCCACGGGGCGTGGCAGCGCCTCCAGAACCGTGACGTCGGCACCGAAGTCGTGAAACATCTGCGCCATTTCCATGCCGATGGCGCCGGCACCGATGATGCACAGGCGCTTGGGTGGGGCGGACAGATTCCAGACGGTATCCGAGGTAACGGCGGCACCTGCCGCCAGAGCTTCCTGGGCGCCGGGAATGGGCGGCACGAAGGCAGGCGCCCCAGTGGCGATGACACAGGCGCCAAAGCTGAGGGTGCGCGCGTCCTTGCCCTCGATCTCGACGCTGTGCGGACCGGTGAAGCGGGCGTGGCCCTCGAGGAACTGGATCTTCATGCCCTGATCCGTCTTCAGCGCCATCTCCCCACGGGTCTGGACGATCCCGCGCCGATGCCTCTCCAGCTGTTCCCAGTCCAGCCGTGCCTCGCCCAGGTGGATCCCCATGGCGGCATCGTGCTCGCGATTCCGGATGCGATCTGCCGCCGCGCGCCAGGCCTTGGAAGGAATGCAACCGCGCCAGAGGCACTCACCACCGGGCAGGGGCGCATGGTTGACCATGGCCACGCGGATACCGTTCTCGGCCAGCTCCCGAGCGCAATCTTCACCTCCGGGACCGGCACCGATGACGAGTACCTGAACATCGTAGTCGCCCGGGGGAATGGCGGGACCACCGGCCGCGAGCCAGCTCTGCGGAGCTTCCACCAGCTCCTTGAGATCCTTGAGGAAGGCCGCGGCATCGGCGCCGTTCACCACCCGATGATCGGCGGTGATGGTGACGGGCATACCCTCCGGTCCCGTCGCCGCCACCGCCAGGATGGCCGCCGTCCCGGGGGTGACGATGGCGTCGAACTGACTGACGCCGTACATGCCCATATTGGAGATGGTGAAGGTGGGGTGCTGATAGTCCGCCGGACTCAGGCGCCGCTTGCGCGCCTTTTCCAGCAGCGGCTTCCACTCCTCCTGCAGCGTCTGGACATCCTTGTGGGCCAGGTCGCGCAGCACCGGTACCACCAGACTGCCATCCTCGGTGGTGGCGGCGATACCGATGTCGTGCGGCCGCCCCTCGACGATGCGATCCGGATGCTGATAGGCCGCATTGATTCGAGGCTGGCGCCGCAGCGCCTCGGACACCGCTTTGGCCAGGGCCACGGTGAAGGAGACACCCGCTGCCTTGGCCGCACGCTGCAAGGCCTCGGGACGAATGTGCATGGTCACGTGGAAGACCGGGATGCTCAGGGAGGCGGTCATGGCCTGACTGATGGACTTCTCGATGGCCGTCATGGGCCGGCCTTCACCAGCCACGGGCACCGATTCGACGACAGCCGCGGCGGTACTGCCAGGAACGTCGGCGGCGACGACGACCCCATCGGGCCCGCTGCCCTGCACACCATCCAGGCGCAGACCGCGGCTGCCCGCCAGCAGCCGGGCATAGGGGCTGGCCTTAGCCCCCTGGGGACGGGGAGCAGGGAGAACGTTCTCGTCAGGACGTGGCGCTGGCGCCCGCGCGTCGGCCTCTGCCGCTCGCCCATCCTTTGCCGGTGCTTTGGCCGTCTTCGCAGGAGGCGTATCGACGGTCTTGATCGGGATGGGGGGAGCGGCTGTCGTCGTCCCGCGCTGCCCCTTGTCGGCGGTATCCACCAGCCAGGCCATGGGTTCGCCCACAGGGACGACGCTGTCCACGGCCAGCATGGGCCCCGACAGGAAGCCCGAACGAAAGACCTCCACGTCCATGATGGCCTTGTCCGTCTCGACGGTTGCCACCACATCGCCACGCTCCACCCGCTCGCCCAGCTGCTTTTCCCAGGACACCAGCACGCCCTCGGTCATGGTGTCCGAAAGCTGGGGCATCTTGATGGGGTGTGCATTGTCGACGGGCGCGGCCGAGGCGGCTGGCGCCGGTGCGGTCGTACTCACCGCGGTCGCCGTTCCTGGAGCAGCCCCCGGTTCGGCGGCGCCTGTCACGGCCGTGTCGGCGGTTTCGATGGACTGCACCGGGGTATCCGTCAGATAGGCGATAGCCTCACCCACGGGTACGACGCTGTCCACGGCCGCCAAAGGCCCGGCGAGGAAACCCGAGCGGAATACCTCCACGTCCATGATGGCCTTGTCCGTTTCGATGGTGGCCACCACGTCGCCCCGTTCCACCCGATCACCGGGTTGCTTTTCCCAGGAGACGAGTACGCCCTCGGTCATGGTGTCCGAGAGCTGGGGCATCTTGATGACGTAGGGTTCAGCCATGGTCTACGAATTCCTCAGGACAGAAGGGTGGGGCGGCCGAGCTTTTGGCCTAGCGACCCAGGAGTTTGCGCGCCGCCGCGACGACGTCATCGGCGTTGGGAATGGACGCCTTCTCGAGGCGCCGGTTGTAGGGGGTAGGCACGTCCCGGGCGTGGACCCGCACCGGTGCCGCATCGAGCTCGAAGAAGCATTCCTCGTTGAGGATGGCGATGACCTCGGCACCCACTCCCACCGCGGCCTCGTCTTCCTCCACCACGATGGCACGATGGGTCTTGCGCACGCTGGCGGCGATACCCGTGCGATCCAGGGGCTTGAGTGCGCGCAGATCCACGACCTCTGCCTCCACTCCCTGCTCCTTGGCGAGTCTTTCCGCCGCCGCCAGAGCCCAGTGCACGCTGATGTTGTAAGCAAAGAGGGTCAGATCCTTGCCCGGGCGCACCACCTCTGAGCCCTCCAGGGGAGTGAAGTGCTCATCGTCCGGCACTTCGCCCTTGAGGTTGTACATGGCCTCGTGTTCGATGATCACCACCGGGTCGTCACAGCGGACCGCACTCTTCAGCAGGCCGTAGGCATCGCGGGGGGACGAGGGGGTGACGACGCGCAGGCCGGGTACACCCATGAAGACTTTTTCCATGCGCGCCGAGTGCTGTGCCCCCAGCTGGTGGGCCGTACCGCCGGGCAGGCGCAGCACCAAGGGGCAGCGGATACGGCCGCCGGACATGTAGTGGATCTTGGCGGCGTTGTTCATCAGCTGGTCCATGGCCAGCCAAGCAAAGTTGACGCTCATGATCTCGACGATGGGGCGGCAGCCGAGCATGGCAGCACCCACACCGATACCCGTATAGCTGTTCTCGGAGATAGGGGTATCCATGACCCGCTTCTCCCCGTATTTGGCGTAGAGGCCCGTGGTCGCCTTGTAGGTGCCGCCGGCGACACCGATATCCTCGCCCATGGCAAAGACCAGCGGGTCGCGCGCCATCTCCTCGTCGTGGGCGCGCAGGATGGCCTGCCAATAACTCAGTTCTGCCATGCCGTGCAGCCTCCTTCGACGTAGACGTAGCGCTCCAGATCCTCTACCGCCGGCTCGGGGCTCTGCTCGGCAAAGGGAATGATCTCCTGCTCGATCTCGTCCTGAACGGCCTGGTCCATGGCGGCGAAATCGGCTTCACTCAGCACCCCGGCGGCGACGAGGCGGGCCTTGTAGATGCCGATGGGATCGCGCCGTGCCCACTGTTCCACCTCGTCCTTGCTGCGGTAGGCGCCAGAGTCGGACATGGAGTGACCGCGCAGGCGGTAGGTCATGAGCTCCAGGAAGTAGGGACGGCGCTTTTCGCGCACGTAGTTCACCGCCGTCTCGGCGTGCTGCATGACCACATCGATGTCCTGACCGTCGCACTGCGCCGCCTCGATGCGGTAGGGCGCCACCCGCTTGTACTGGTTGATCTCGACGGTGGCGCGCTCGATGGCCGTGCCGATGCCGTAGAGGTTGTTCTCACAGACGAAGAGCACCGGCAGATCCCAGAGACTGGCCATGTTCATGGTCTCGTGGAAGGTGCCCTGGTTATTGGCCCCGTCCCCCAGAAAGCAGATGCTGATCTCGTCGCCGCCGCGCATCTGGATGGCCTTGCCAAAACCGGCAGCCAGGGGAAAAGGCCCGCCCACCAGCGCATAACCGCCCATGAAATGCCGGTCCGGATCGAAGATGTGCATGGAACCGCCGCGACCCTTGGAGCAGCCCGTTTCCTTGCCGAAAAGCTCGGCCATGACCGCCTTGGGGTCGACCCCCGACTTGATGGCGTGGATGTGGTCCCGATAGCCGGTGACCACATAGTCGTGGCCCGGACGTGCCTTTTCCAGCACGCCGATGGCGCAGGCTTCCTGACCGGGATAGAGATGCAGAAAACCGCCGATCTGCCGCTCCTGATAAGCCTCTGCACAGCGCTCCTCAAAGCGGCGGGCGAAAAGCATCTCCCGCAACAGGCGCTTCTGGTCGGTCGCGTCCATGATCCTCCTGAATACGATTCTGGTTGAAGGTAAATCCGGTCAATGATGGCTTAGCCCCGGCGCGAGCGTCAAGGGCAGGAGGACCCCGCTCAGTCTGGGAAAAGTCCAAACCGGCTTTGAGGTAGCAGGATGAAACCTTCGCGCGGGCTGCCCGCCTTCCGGAAGGGCGGTACGCCCTCGGCGCGAAAACCCCCACCATTCTGAGCTTCCAGGGCAAGCCCGCCGAGTCCGGCCACGATGGCTTGGAGCTCGTCGTGATTGGGTTCGCGGGCGAGTTCCAGGTGGAAGACCGCGCACAAGCGCCTGAGCGCCTCTTGAAGATCGGCGGGATGGGTTCTGCTCTTCGCCGGCAGGCTGAGCAGGCCAAGCCCGCGCCAGGCGGCGGTGGGGAAGGACTCTACGCTCCGCCGCCGTGGTCGCAGCGGGTCCTCCAGACGTGGCCAGCCCAGGCGCTCCAGGGCATCGAAGACGGCGATGGAAAATTCGACGAAGGGTCCATAGTTGGCCGGCTTCACCTGTCCCGGCGGGCCGGTCTTGGCCGGGGTATTGAGGGCCCGCTCGCAGCGGCGCGCGTGCACGAGCCCGTTGTCCTCATCCTTCCAGGCCGGGGGGCCGTCCAGGAGGATACAGTGGACCTGAGCCTCGGCCGCGATGTGGGCGAGTCGCGCCGCCAAGGGCTCGGGCGCCGGCGTGCCGGAAAGCTCCAAGGACGGGAAATCGACGGCGATGGCGCCCGCCTGCCGCCGCAGGAGCACCGTTCCGCAATCGCGGTAACGTCTATAGGCGAGGTCGACGGAAAGGACGGTCACCGACTGACCCCGGCGACGCTTGCACCTGTCCGGTGGGTGGTCGAGTGTCCCGCTGCGGTGGGCACCGCACCCTCAGAAGGGAAAGAACTGCGGCAACATCCAGCTGATGAGCACACCCATGAGGATCAACAAGGGCAGCCCGACCCGGAAGAAGTCCATGAAGGTATAGCCCGCCGCGTTCATGGTCAGGACGTTGGTCTGGTAGGCCATGGGCGTGGCGTAGCCTAGATTGGCACCGAAGAGCACAGCCAGCAGGAAGGGTTCCGGAGAGAGCCCCAAGCCGTGAGCAATCTGGACCGAGATGGGGGCGCCGATGAGGGCGCCGGTGGTGTGCGAGGCGACGTTGCCGAGGAAAGCCACGAAAAAGAGGATGAGTCCCACCAGGATGGTCGGTGGCAACCCGTGGGTCAGGCTGAGGAAGGCCTGGGCCAGAAAATGGGCGGCGCCCGTCTTGACCAGCGCCGTGCTCAAAGCGATACCGGCGGCGATGAGGAGGATGACGGAGGCGCTGATGGCACCGCCCACCTGGCGCCACTCGATGCAGCCGGTGACGATCATGAGTAGAACCCCCACTGGAGCGGTCACGGCAATGGGCAGGAGGTTGAGTGCCGCCGGCAGGACGATGGCAAGCATGATGAGCAGAGCCAAAGGCGCTTTCTTGCTGCGTGGCAGATCGACACTGGCATCGAGGAAGGTGAGATCGCCGCGGGCACGGATTTCGGCGATTCGCTCACGCGAGCCCTGCACCAGGATGACGTCGCCGTTGCGCAGCCGCTCCGCTTCCAGATCGTCGGTCTGCAGACTGGTACCACGACGGTAGATGCCGAGGGGAACGAGGTCGAAGCGGGCCGCGAAGCGGCTGCCCTTGAGCGTCCGCCCCACCAGCGGTGAGGCGGGCAGTATCACGACTTCCACCACTTGCTGATCGCTGTCTTCGTCCTTGTTCTTGTCCTTTTCCGCGGACTCATGCTTTTTGTCGCCCAGGGTCAGTTCCGCCCCCAGGCCAGCCTCGAGATCCTTCAGCTTATCGGCGTAATCGCGCACCTGCAGCTCGTCGCCCGCGGCGAGCTTGAGGTCCGGAAATGGTACGAGGATCTGCTCGCCGCGCTGTACCCGACTGACCTTGATGTCGCCCACATCCTTACGCAGCTCCGCCAGGGTCTTGCCGACAAACTTGCTGTCCTCCTTCAGCTTGAGCTTGGCATTGAAAATGCGCGGCGAGCGGTCACCGGAGGGGGTCGGGCGGTTGGGCAGGAGCAGCGGTGCGATGAGCCAGAGATACAGCATGGCCACACCACCGGCGATGGCCGCGGGCAAGGTGAAGTGAAACATCCCCATGGGCGGCAGCCCCAGGGACTGCGCCACCGACACCACCACGAGGTTGGTGGAGGTGCCGATGGTGGTGGCCATACCGCCGATCAGGGCGGAAAAGCCCAGCGGCATGAGCATGCGCGACACCGGCCGGTTGGTGCGCAGAGCAATGCTGGTGAGCAGCGGAATCAGGAGCACGACCAGCGGGGTGTCGTTGACGAAGGCGCTGAGGACCGCCGTGACCAGAAGCACCAGCAGCAGAGCCAGGGGCGGCGCCCAGTTCCAGACTTTGCTGAGGAAGCGGCCCAAGGGCTCCAGAGCGCCGGTGTGGACGATGGCAGCACCGGCCACCATCAAGGAGACGATGGCGACCAGGGCCTCGTTGCCGAAGCCTTGGAAAAAGATGGTGGGATCCAGGGTGCCGTGGCCGTTGTGCATGGGCAGCAAGGCGAAGAACAGGGGAATGATCACCAGGATGCCCAGGCTCGTGGTCGCCACCGGGATGCTCTGACGGCTGTAGGACACCAGCGCCAGCAGTGCGATGATCATGACCGCGATGGCGTGGATGCTCGGGGTGTCGACGGGCATCAGGGCTGGCTCCGGCTCTGGTCGGGAACGAGCAAACGGTAGCCCAGACCGAGCTCCGTGATCAAGTACTGTGGCGCGTTGGGATCCGTCTCGATCTTTTCACGCAGGCGCTGGATATAGATACGCACGTAATGATTGTCCTCGGCGTGGGACGGCCCCCAGATGGCAGCGAGGATCTGGCGGTGGGTGAGTACCGCACCGGCATGACGCAGAAGCAGGCGCAGCAGTTGATATTCCTTGGCGGTGAGGGGGATCTCCCGATCGCCCAACTGCAGGCAGCGGCGATCGTCCACCAGGATCCAATCGCCTACCCGCAGAGGCCCCTGCTCGCTTTTGCGGCCAAGACGACGCAGGTGCGCCTGCAGCCGAGCAAGCAGCTCTCCCACCGTGAAGGGCTTGGTCAGGTAATCGTCGGCGCCGCGCTGCAGGGCTTCGACCTTGTCGGCTTCCTGGCCACGCGCGGACAGCACCATGACGATGCTTTCCGGCGCTTCCCGGCGAAACCAGGGGATCAGGTCCAGGCCGTCGCCGTCGGGCAGGCCGAGATCCAGGAAAACGGCGAGGAAGGGGTCCGACCCCTGTGCCCGCCGCTGGCGCAGACCGGCTTTGGCCTTGGTCCCGGTGTTTTCCCACTGCAACTGGTAGCGGCCCTCGGCGGCGAGGGCGCGACGCAGGAACTGGGCGATGGCCGTATCATCCTCCACCAGCAGGATCGTGCCGTTTTCTGCCACCTACTCCTCCTTGGGCAGAGAGGGCGGCGCTTCCCGCGGCAGGGAAAAACAGAATTTGGCGCCCCGGTTCATGACCTGGTTGCTGGCCCAGATGCGCCCGCCGTGCATCTGCAGAACACTCTGGGCGATGGCCAGACCCAGGCCACTGCCTCCCGTGCCAACCGGCGGTTTGACGCGACTGAAGCGCTCGAAGATCTCGCGTTCGCGCCCGGGCGGGATGCCATAGCCGTGGTCGATGACGCAGACGAAGATCTCCTGCGGATTGGCCCAGGCCTGGATATCCACGGCACTGCCCGGCGGGGTGTAGCGGCAGGCGTTTTCGATGAGATTGCCCAGCACCTGGGTGAGCAGGGTGGGGTCTCCGTGCAGCAAGGGCAGATCGGCGGGGATCTGGACGTTGAAGGGGCGATCGGCGCAGAGACTCTCGCGCTCTCGCCGGGCGCTGCCCAAAATCTCCGTGAGCGGTACCCACTCCTTGTGCAGTTCGGCACCGCCCGACAGCAGAGCGGCTACCCGCAGGATGCGCTCCATGGTCTGGCTCATGCGTTCCGTCTCGGTGCGGATATCGCGAATCAGCTGCTGCTGTTCTGCCTCTGGCAGGGTGCCGTGCAGGCGCTCGAGGGTGGCGAGAGAGCCCAGAATGGTGGTGAGCGGTGTGCGCAGATCGTGGGAGACGGCGCTCAAGAGGGCGCTCTGCATGCGTTCCAGCTGCAGGTGCAGGTCGGCCTCGCTGCGCCGCTGAAAGGTGCGGGCCGACTCCAGGGCGACGGCTACCAGACGGGTGATGGTCTCCATGTAGCGCAGCCAGTCCGCCGGTGTGCGTCGGATCTCCACGTCGCTGACCATCATCACCCCCAGCACCCGTTCGCCGGCGGAGATGGGCAGCATCAGGGCCGGCAGACCCGAGAGGGTATCGGTGCCCATGCCCGCCGGGCGACCGTGCTGAAAGACCCAGACGGCTGCGGACTGCAGACCATCGCGCTGCTCCCCCAGATCGGTGTCCTCTGGCAGCAGCCGCAGGGGCAAGCCGTCGTCGGCCCCTGCCGGCAACCAGAAGGCGGTGCTGAGGCCGAGGGTACTGTGGATCTGCTCCGCCGCCGTGGTCAGAATCTCCGGGGCGCTGCGCAGACGGCTGAGGGCCTGCACCAGCGTGTAGAGATTGCGCGCCCGCCGCTCGCGCATGCGCGCCATGTTTTCCTGTTCGCGGGAGCGAGCTACCAATTGGCTGATGAGTACGGCCAGGGCCAGGATGATGCCAAAGGTCACCAGGGAGCCGAGGGTGGCCGGCAGACCGCGGCTGAGACCGAAGGCGTAGAAGGTCACCAGGGCGCTGGACAGGGCGATGATGGAGGGCCAGCGCCCGTAGTGTAGAGCCGTGCCCACGGTACCCACCAGGTACAGGAGGAAGACGCTGGGCAGACCCAGGAGCGGATTCAGGGCCAGTGCGAGCAGCGACAGACCGATGCCGAGGCCCGCACCCATGGCCAGGGCGCGGTTGCGCTGGCGCCGTTGCTCCGGGCTGATGGTCATGCCCAGGTACTGACGACTTCGCTCCAGGCTCTCCTCGCTCACGGCCTTCTTCAGGGGCAGGGGGTGCACGACCACATCCATGCGCCGCTGCCGGTTGAGCAGCTTGCCCAGCAGCGAGCCGGGCCACCACCAGATGTAGCGACGCAGGCCTTGGGCCTGACCGACGAGGATCTGGGTCACGTCCCGCAGTTCGGCATAGGCCAGGATCTCCGCGGCCACGTCCACGCCCGTCAGGCGCACGGTCTCGGCACCCAAACGTTCGGCCAGATGCAGGTGGCTCCACAGCCACGCCTGCTCCTCGGGCTTCTGCAGCAATCCCCGGGGGGTATCCACGTGTACCACGATCCAGGGACAGCGCAAGGCCGTCGCCAGGTGATAGCCCGCCCGCACCAGATGTTCGTCCTCGGGATACATGCCGATGGCCACCATCAGCCGCTCCCGCACGCCGCCGCCGGATTTGGAGTCTTCCGGGTTCTCGGCATTGAACTGGCGCAGTTCCAGATCCACGCGATCGGCGGCGATGCGCATGGCCAGCTGCCGCAGGGCGATGAGGTTACCCTTGCGGAAGAAGTTGGCCATGGCCCGCTCACCGCGCTCTCCCAGGTAGACCTTACCCTCCTTGAGGCGCTGAAGGAGGTCGGTATCGCTGATGTCCACCAGGGTGAGCTCTTCCGCCTCGGCAATGATGCGATCGGGCACGGTTTCGCGCACCTGCACGCCGGTGATGGCGCGCACCACTTCGTTGACGCTCTCGAGATGCTGGACATTGACGGTGGTGGCGACGTGGATGCCGGCGTCCAGAAGCTCTTCCAGGTCTTGCCAGCGCTTTTGGTGACGGGAGCCCGGCGCGTTGCTGTGGGCCAGTTCGTCCAGCAGCAGCAGACCGGGACGGCGCGCCAGGGCGGCGTCCAGATCGAATTCCTTGAGCGTGACATTGCGGTGCTGTACCTCCCGCAGGGGGAGCTGTGGCAGGGCGTCGGCCAGGGCCTGGGTGTCGCTGCGCTGGTGCGTTTCCACCACGCCGATGAGCACGTCCCGACCCTTGTTCATCTCGTCCAGGCCGTAGCGAAGCATGGCGTAGGTCTTGCCTACCCCGGGCGCTGCACCGAAAAAGATCTTCAGTCGTCCCCGCTGTTTGGCGGCCTCTTCTTTCTGCACCGCCGCCAGCAGGGCATCGGGGTCCGGTCTATCCTCTGTACTGTCGTCGCTCATGGGTTCCTTGTGGCCAGCCGTGGCGCCCTCGCTCTTCGGCATCATAGGGTAAGGGCCGCGGCGGGCCAATAGGCAGCGGTACTGCCGCCAGCCGGAGCCCGACTTTTTATGGCATTTTTATACCGCTGCCGTTATGGTGCCGGAGTCTGCAAGGAGATCGATCATGTTTTTGCTCTATCTGGTGATACTGCTGATACCCTTTGGTCTGGGCACAGGCCTCGTCTATTTCCTCGAGCGTGTAAGGAGTTGGTGATGGATATCTTCACCTGGATCGGACTGGGGCTTGCCGCCGCCTTGCTCGTCTATCTTTTCTTCTTCCTGTTCAATCCGGAGCGTTTCCTATGAACGACGCCCTGCTGCTCACCTTTACCATGTTGGTGGTGACCATCGTCCTGGCGTGGCCTTTGGGTGCCTATATGCAGCGTATCTTCAGTGACCAAAGCTGCCTTGCCAAAAGGCTGCTGGGTCCAGTGGAGCACGCCATATATGCCGCGGCCGGTGTCGATGCCAAAGCCGATATGAGCTGGCGGCAATATGCCCTGCTCTGGATTCTCTTCAATCTGGTAGGCGCTGTCTTTCTCTATCTGCTTTTGTATTTCCAGAATTACCTGCCCCTCAATCCCATGCACTTCGGCAGTCCCGGGGTGCAGATAAGTTTCAATACCGCGGCGAGTTTCGTCTCCAACACCAATTGGCAGGATTATGGTGGCGAAAGTACCATGAGTTACGTGAGCCAGATGCTGGGTATGGCGGTACAGAACTTTCTCTCTGCCGCTTCCGGTATTGTCTTGGCCCTGGCCATGATCCGTGGTTTTACCCGTGCCGAGAAATCGGGCATCGGTAATCTGTGGGTGGATCTCGTGCGCACGACGCTCTACGTGCTCCTTCCCTTGTCGGTTATCCTCGCTCTGTTTTTCGTCGAGCAAGGTGCCATCCAGAACTTTGCCGCGTACGTCCACGCCGACCTGATTCAGCCTTTTCTGCACAAAGGCCAGATGGTGACGCAGCAAGTCATCGCCATGGGGCCGGTGGCGTCGCAGGAAGCCATCAAGCTGCTGGGTACCAACGGCGGCGGCTTTTTCAATGCCAATTCCGGACATCCCTTTGAGAATCCCACGGGCCTCACCAATTTCTTCCAGATGGTGGCCATTTTTCTCATCCCCTTTGCCTTGGTTTTCTACTTCGGTCATCGCGTCAAGAACATGCGTCTCGGGGTGGGTATTCTGGCGGTCATGCTACTGCTCTTCACCCCTCTCGCCATACTGAGTCAGCAGCAGGATCTGGCCGGCAACCCTGTGCTCACGGCCATCGGCGTCGACCAGAAGAATACGAGTCTGCTAGCCGGTGGTGGCAATATGGAGGGGGTCGAGGATCGCATCGGTACTGCTGGCAGTGCCCTCTTCGGCGCTGTGGCCACGGGAACCTCGACGGGAGCCGCCAATTCCGCCTACGACTCCTTCATGCCCTTGTCGGGTATGGTGAATCTGCTCCTGATGCAGTTGGGTGAGGTCACTCCCGGTGGCGTGGGGACCGGTATTGCTTCCATGCTGGCCTTCGTCCTCATCGCGGTATTCCTGGCGGGCCTCATGATCGGTCGCACCCCGGAGTTTCTGGGCAAGAAGATCGAGTCCTACGAGATCAAGATGGCCTCGCTGGCCATCTTGGTCATGCCGATGCTGGTGCTCATCGGCACGGCGGTGGCGGTGAGTCTGCCGGGCGGCCGCGATGCCGTGCTGAATCCCGGGGCCCATGGGTTCTCGGAGATTCTCTATGCCGTCACCAGTCCCAGCAACAATAACGGCAGCGCCTTCGGTGGGCTCAATGCCAACACCACCTTCTATAACCTGCTCACGGGCCTGTGTGTTCTGCTCAATCGCTATCTCGCCTATCTCCCGCTGCTGGCTATCGCCGGTTCCCTGGCGGCGAAGAGGCGCATCCCGGCAAGCCCGGGCACCCTCAACCCGGCCACACCCCTCTTCGTGGTCTTCACTACCGTCGTGGTGCTGCTGGTGGGGGCCTTGAACTTCATCCCGGCGCTGGGCCTTGGGCCCATAGCGGAGCAGTTGAGCCTGCCGACGGCGGTACACAACACCTCTTCGATTGGTCATTGAGAGACAGATCATGACGACCCATCACATTCATAGTGCGAGTTTTTCCTGGCGGCAGCTGGGCCGGACCGCCGTACGCGAGAGCTTCCGCAAGCTCGACCCGCGGGTACAATGGCGCAATCCGGTGATGTTCGTGGTGTTCATCGGCGCCATCCTGGTTACGGTCATCGGTATTGCCGACCTGCTGCACGGCCGGTGGGCGGAGGCGGGCTTCGTCTGGGCCGTGGATTTCTGGCTCTGGCTCACGGTGCTCTTTGCCAATTTCTCCGAGGCCCTGGCCGAGGGGCAGGGCAAGGCACAGGCGGCGAGTCTGCGACAGGCTCGTCACGAGGTGACCGCCAAGAAGCTCCGTGAGCCACGCCACGGCGCCGCTTGGGAAGAGGTCCCCGGAGCGAGCCTGCAGCCCGGCGATTACGTCCTGGTGGAGGCGGGTGATGCCATCCCTTCCGATGGCGAGGCGGTGGAGGGCGTGGCCTCGGTGGACGAGAGCGCCATCACCGGCGAGTCGGCACCGGTCATCCGCGAGGGCGGTGGCGACCGCAGCGCCGTCACCGGCGGCACCCGAGTGCTCTCGGACTGGCTGGTGGTGAAGATCACCAGTAGTGCCGGCGAGACCTTCCTGGACCGCATGATCCGTATGGTGGAGGGGGCGGCCCGCCGCAAGACTCCCAACGAGATTGCCCTGGCCGTGCTGCTGGTTCTGCTCACCATCGTTTTCCTGGTGGTGACGGTCACGCTCTATCCTTTCTCTTACTACAGCGTGCACTACGCCAACCACAGCGGAACCGTGATCAGCACCACGGTGCTGGTGGCCCTTTTGGTCTGCCTTATTCCCACCACCATCGGCGCTTTGCTGCCCGCCATCGGTATTGCCGGTATCATGCGCCTGCTGCAAGCCAATGTGGTGGCGAAGTCGGGTCGCGCCATCGAGGCGGCGGGCGATGCCGACGTCCTTTTTCTGGACAAGACCGGTACCATCACCTTTGGCAATCGCCAGGCCTCGGCCTTCTACACCGCGCCCGGGGTGACGGATCAGGAGCTGGCCAGTGCCGCGCGCCTGTCCTCATTGACGGACGATACCCCCGAGGGCAAGAGCATCGTCCTGCTGGCGGAGCAGAAATATCCGGAAGCGAAGGAGACCTTGGGCGACGACGCCAAATGGATTCCGTTTACCGCCGAGACGCGGATGAGTGGTGTCGATGCCGGTGGCAAGGAATTGCGTAAGGGCGCCCCCGATGCCGTCAAAGCCTGGGTGAAGGAAAAGGGTGGTCAATGGCCGGCGGAGATCGATCAGATCGTCCAGAAGGTGGCGCAATCCGGTGCCACACCCCTGGTGGTGGCCCTGGACGGCCGTGGCCTCGGTGTGGTGGAGCTCAAGGACATCGTCAAGCCCGGCATCAAGGAGCGCTTTGCCGAGCTGCGGAAGATGGGCATCCGTACCGTCATGGTTACGGGCGACAACCCACTGACGGCAGGGGCCATTGCGGCCGAGGCCGGGGTCGACGATTACATGGCCGAGGCCAAGCCCGAGACCAAACTGGCGCGTATCCGCGAATATCATCAGGAAGGGCACATGGTGGCCATGACCGGCGACGGCACCAACGATGCGCCGGCCCTGGCCCAGGCGGACGTGGCCGTGTGCATGGCCAGTGGCACCCAGGCAGCGCGCGAGGCGGCGAATATGGTGGATCTGGATTCGGACCCCACCAAGCTCCTGGAGATTGTCCGCATCGGCAAGCAGTTGCTCATGACCCGCGGGTCCTTGACGACCTTCAGTATCGCCAACGATGTGGCCAAGTATTTCGCCATCATTCCGGCGGCCTTCGTGGGGACCTATCCGCAGCTGGCTGCCCTGAACATCATGGACCTGAGTTCGCCCCAGAGCGCGATTCTGTCTGCCGTGATCTTCAATGCCGTGGTCATTCCTTTCCTGATTCCCTTGGCGCTGAAGGGGGTTGCCTATCGGGCGGTGTCTGCGCAGGCGCTTTTGCGTCGCAACCTCCTGATATACGGCCTGGGGGGGCTGATCGCTCCGTTCATCGGCATCAAGCTCATCGATATCGTCCTGAGCCTTATCTGAGGACCGCACCATGATCCGTTCCTTACGCGCAGCACTCATCGTCTTTGCCCTGCTGGTGGTCGCTACGGGCATCGTTTATCCGCTCCTGGTCACGGGCCTGGCCCAAGTACTGTTTCCGCACCAGGCCAACGGTTCCCTCATCCGCGAAAACGGCAAGGTGGTGGGCTCCCGGCTCATCGGTCAGTACTTTGACCAGCCCCAGTATTTCTGGGGACGTCCATCGGCGACGGACCCGGTGCCCTACGACGCCGAAAACTCCGGCGCCTCCAATCTCGGGCCGACCAATCCAGAGCTCGTCCGACACGTCCAGGAGCGGGTCGCGCGCCTGCGGGCGGCGGATCCGGCCGATGGCGATCGTCCCGTGCCGGTAGATCTCGTCACCTCGTCCATGAGCGGGCTCGATCCCGACATCAGCATTGCCGCTGCTCGCTACCAGCTGGCGCGGGTGGCCCA
>ERZ1669247.221-NODE-221-length-24182-cov-4.545447_pt1 | contig 24182 bp, 23 predicted proteins | sample MGYA00579297_ERZ1669247 | MGnify/ENA primary metagenome ERZ1669247 (study PRJEB41166, sample SAMN08046056) | hot springs metagenome | biome: hot spring; feature: acid hot spring; material: thermophilic sediment; isolation source: thermophilic sediment from acid...
CCATACTCATCCTTAACCCTAGAAGGAGGGAGATGCCATAAACCAAGGCATATTTCAGACACCTTTATTCCACTGTTACCGAACCTAACGTACTTCATACTTTAGCCCCTTACTTAAACCTTAATTAATTTAGTGTCCTCGAAACGCATAATAATTAGCTTAACTGGGCTTAGGTTATGGATGAGAGAGTGCTAGTGGGTGTGGTGATTGCAGTATTGGCTGTATCAGTATGCGTATTGGCTCAGGGTAACTATGAGAATTATACTAAGATAATTGAAGTTAACTACACTAGCCCAGTGGAGGTAGGGCAACCCACTAATATAACGGTGATAGTTGAGTATGCTCCTCCATGCCTTATAACAAGCCCTAACTCATGCATGTCAACAATAATGGTAGTATTAAGTAATGGATCCTTAACGCTTGGAAGTTTACCAATAAGTACTGCACCAGGTATACTTAGGTTCACGTTTCTTGTATCCTTACCCCATGTTGGTGTTAATAGGTTGAACGTAAGCCTTTACTATCTACTTAATGGATCCTGGGTACTTGTTGATGAAAGGACTGTGAACATAACTGTTGAGCCTCAGTTACGTACTAGTTCATATACCGTAACGGTATCGAATACGTCGTCATTAATCCCAAGACTAATTAACAAGACAATCACCGTAACTGAAACCTCAATTATAACTGAAACAGTAACCACGGTTAGTACAGTGAGTAGTGTCATTTACTCAACATCGTATAGCACCCTATTAACCACAGTTACGGCAACGGTTACAGTCAATAAAGTTAGCATTGTAGGCTATAATGCAGAGTTAATTAACCTATCACTGATTTTATCAATAGTATCACTGATTCTAACGGCAGCTGCACTGCTTGTACTTACTAGATATTTAATAGTTAGAAAGTAAGCTACCTAATTAACTTTATCATTTGTGCTTAGCGTTCATTATTCATTAATGTTCATAAGCCTATTAAAGTTATTATCTAAGCCATTCTAAGGCATATTAATCCATACTAATGGGCTTACTGATGGTGACCTAGATTAGGATAGCTGTGAACTATTAGTTAAAGGTTAAAAACACAGGGCAACTAGGTTTTCAGTATGTTTAGTCCACAGATGGCTGGATATGATCGGGCTATAACGATATTTAGCCCAGAGGGTGAATTATACCAGGTTAGGTATGCTGGTGAGGCAGTTAAGAGGGGGTGGGCTACTGTTGGCTTAAAATGTTCTGATGGTGTTGTACTTGCTGCTGAAAAAAGGAAACTGGGGCCATTAATAGATCTTAATTCAATAGAGAAGGTGTATATGATTGATACCCATATTGGTGCTGCTTCAGCAGGATTACTCTCAGACGCTAGGATCCTGATAGATTACGCTAGGGAACAGGCCCAAGTATATAGGCTTCTCTATGATGAGCAGGCTGATGTCGAGTACATAACTAAGAGGATTAGTGACCTGGAGCAAGCCTACACTCAACATGGTGGTGTTAGACCCTTCGGTATAGCATTAATAATAGGGGGTGTTGATAAGAATGGTCCAAGGCTTTACCAAACAGACCCAAGTGGAATATACTTTGGCTACTACGCAACAGCATTAGGAAGTGGCTCATCTTTAATACTTGAATACCTTGAGAAGAACTATAAATATGAGATGGATATTAATTCATGCGTTAAGTTAACCATTAAGTCACTAAGCCTAGTGGCAGAGAGCCTTGAGTCTGACAGATTTGAAATTGGAGTTATTGATGCTAAGACCAAGTCCTTCAGGAAACTAACCGCTGAGGAACTGAAGAAGTTAATTGAGGAGGCTAAGAACGAGGGGCTGCCTCAGAGACCAAGCGCGTAATCTTATTAAAGTAATTAGGAATTAAGGCTAAGTAACAATGACTAATAGGAGTCATTTTAAAGAACTAGTGGATAAGGCATTAGATAGGTTAAGTGAATTAGATACCTTAGTTAAGATTAATTCAGATAAGGTGGTGATATTGGGTGACCTACACGGTGACTTAGATTCCCTAGAGAAGGTGATTAACGATTACCCACCCGGCGACTGGTTCTACATAGGTTTAGGGGATTATGTTGATAGGGGGGAATATCAGGTTGAGACCCTTGAGGGTGTCCTCAAGTTATTCCTGCAGGGAAGCATGATACCGTTAAGGGGTAATCATGAATCATATGTTATGAATGAGGTCTATGGTTTCATGGATGAAGCATTACCACTACTTGGCCAAGGCTTATTGAATACGATAATGCATGAATTATTCCCAGCATTACCTTACGCGGCTTTATTGAATGATAAGATACTTCTCCTACATGGTGGTTTAGCTAAGGGCCTAGAAACCATTAATGATATACTTAAGTTAAGTAAACATGATGATGAGCCAAGTAACCCAATGGCCTTTCAAATTCTTTGGAATGACCCAAGTGATGAGGTTAAGGGATTTGTAGATAGCCCTAGGGGAATTGGCGCCTACCTATTTGGTCCTGATGTTACAAGGGATTTCATTAAAAGGAATAACATTAACCTCATAGTGAGGGGCCATAGTTACATAACTGAGGGATACTGGAAGTTCCATGATGGCAAAGTAATCTCATTATTCACATCATCATCAGGCCCTTATAGTTTAAGTAAACCGAAGGTAATGTTACTATCAGGGAACATACTTAAGGTAATTGATGTTAATAGTAAGAAGGTTACTGATACTATTACCTTATAGTTAAGTATAATAGCTAGAAGTTGTTCTCAATTTCAGTAATCCACCTTGAAGCGTCCTTAGCGTAGTAGGTTATTATCACGTTGGCGCCAGCCCTCCTAATAGCTATTAATGACTCTAGCACAGCCATCTTCTCATTAAGCCAACCATTTAATGCAGCGGCCTTAATCATTGAGTATTCACCACTCACTTGATAGGCGGCTAAGGGTACTTCAGGAAAGTTTTGCTTAACTAGCCTGATTACGTCAAGGTAAGGCATTGCTGGCTTAACCATAACTATGTCAGCCCCCTCCTCAAGATCCATTGAAACCTCCTTAATAGCCTCATAAGCGTTCCTGGGATCCATCTGGTAACTGCGTCTATCACCAAACTTAGGTGCACTATCAGCAGCCTCCCTGAAGGGGCCATAGAACGTGCTTGCGTACTTGGAGCTATAGCTCATTATCACTACGTCACTGAACCCATTATTGTCAAGTGCCTCCCTTATAGCCTTAACCTGCCCGTCCATCATACCTGAAGGGGCTACTACATCAGCCCCAGCTTCAGCGTAGTTGACTGCAATCTTAGCGTAAATGCCTATTGTAGCATCATTATCAACAACGTATTTAGGCTGCTTAGCGTATTGAAGTTCAGGCGGATCCTTAAATTCAACTACACCACAGTGCCCATGCTCAGTATAGTCGCATAGGCATACATCAGTCATGAGTATTATTGAGTCGCCAAAGGTATCCTTAAGCATTTTTAACGCCATGGGTACTGGTCCCTTCTTATCGTATGCTAAGGAGCCTACGGCATCCTTATGCTTAGTTACACCAAATAGTAAAAATGCCCTAACCCCAGATTCCACAGCATCGTCAACTGCCTTAATTAGCTCGTCCCCAATAGGATACCTGTACTGCCCAGGCATTGAGTTTATCTGCTCAATAGGTCCCTCATCCTTAATGAACAATGGCCAAACAAGATTACTGGAGGATAATGAGGTCTCAGAAACCATGTTCCTAATAATTCTACTACTCCTAAGCCTCCTTGGTCTTGTAGTTGGGAACCTATAGTACATTAAGTCATGGGACTGAGCCCTGGGATAAATACCTTTTTCACTTAAGGATCTCCATCTGCTTTACCATCAATTACAAAGAGTATGCCCCTAAGTGGAATTAATTCCTCAATTACATTGTTTAATTTCAACAGTAGTGCACAAAAAGAGCCTTAACTTAATATTCCGGGGTGTTTCATGTGAAGTTAATATCATGGAATGTTAATGGTGTTAGGAGCCTATCAAGGAAGGGTGCGTTAAGGGTGATTAACGACTTCGACGTTGCCTTACTTCAGGAAATCAAATCAAGCGACTTACCTTTAGACTTACTATCTATGGGTTTCGAGATTTATGGATTCCCAGCGGTGAGGAAAGGATACAGTGGAGTGTTAACATTAAGTAGAGTTAAGCCTATTAATGTGATTAAGGGAATTGGGGTAAGGGACTTTGATGATGAGGGTAGGGTTATATCAATTGAGCTCTCTGACTTCTACTTAATTAACGCATACTTCCCAAGGGCTGGTGATAACCTTAATAGGCTCCCATTTAAGTTAGCTTTCAATAGGAGTATTGAGAGTTTCGTATTAAACTTAAGGCAAAGGAAACCAGTAATCATTTGCGGTGACTTTAACGCAGTATATGCTAGGCAGGACTCAAGCTTCTGGAATGAGAATCAACCAGGCTTATCACCACCAGAGAGACAGTGGTTAAGTGAATTCATTAGGAAGGGATTCATTGATACATTTAGGTTAATCCACCCTAATGAGGTTAAGTACTCGTGGAGGAGTTATAGGAATAAAAGTATGGCAATGAGGATAGATTACTGTTTTGTTTCAAGTGAATTAATTGAGAGGGTTATTGATGCGGATATCCTCAATATTGAGGGCTCCGACCATTATCCAATTCTTCTAGTGGTTAAGTAACCTAGGTGCTATTTCATTTAATGATTTTAAACATGCCCTAATCCAGAGTAAGACTTAAAACATTAGACTTAGAGCTAGGGTTGATGCCTATTCAGTATAAACCACCTGAGGATGGGGAACCAATAGTGATAAGGAATGCCGTGTTTGAAAAGGTTCCAAATAAGCCTATAGTCCTCTACATACTTGGTGATGGAATAGGACCAGAGATAGTTAGTGTAGCCATGGAGGTTGCTAATAAGGCGGTTGAACTAGCCTACGGTTCATCAAGACAAATAAAGTGGATGGAGGTTTACGCCGGTGAGAAGGCTGAGAAGCTTACCGGTAGTAGGTTACCTCAAGAGACCATTGATGCCCTTCAGAAGTATAGGGTAGTGTTAAAGGGCCCGCTGGAAACCCCAGTTGGCGGTGGTTGGAGGTCTATAAACGTGGCGATTAGGCTCCTACTGGATACCTACGCCAATGTTAGGCCTATTAAGTATGTTCAGGGTATTGAATCACCATTGAAGAATCCTGAGAGGATTGATTGGGTTATAGTCAGGGAGAACACTGATGACTTATATAAGGGGCTTGAGTGGACTTGGGATAGCCCTGAAGCGGCTAAGTTAAGGAAGTTCCTTAGGGAGGAACTTAAGGTTGAGGTTGATGAGGACTGCGGAATTGGTATTAAGCCGATAAGCCGTTGGAGGACCCAGAGGGTTGCCAGGTTTGCCTTTAGGTTTGCGTTAAATAATAAGAGGAGGTCAGTAACCATAATGCATAAGGGTAATGTAATGAAGTACACGGAGGGTGCTTTCAGGGAATGGGCCTATGAAGTCGCCTTAAAGGAGTTCAGAGATTACATTATAACTGAGGATGAGGCCAATAAGCTTTACGGTGGTAAGGTACCAGCTGGAAAGATACTTGTGAATGATAGGATGGCTGATAACATGTTTGCCCAACTTGTCACTAGACCTGAATCCTATGACGTGGTCCTAGCCCCAAACGTTAATGGTGATTACATAAGTGAACTAGCAGCATCATTAATGGGTAATGTTGGTATGATTGGGGCTGCTAATGTCGGTGACACAGCAGTAATGGTTGAGGCAATGCATGGAACAGCACCCAAGTACGCGGGTAAGAATGTTGCTAACCCAACCAGTGAAATCAGGGCTATTGAACTTCTCCTAAGGTTCATGAATTGGAGTGAAGCAGCTAACTTACTTGATAAGGCTATTACTGAGGCTATAAGGCAGAAAAAGGTTACACAAGATATAGCCAGGTACATGGGTGTTACACCACTTGGCACTAAGGAGTATGGAAAGGCATTAATGGAGATCATGGAAACCATTAAGTAGGCACTATTAATCCTACTCTTGTTGATAGGTTAAAATTAAATTTAATTACAATTACATGATTTAAACAGTTAATTCATCACTTAACCTACTCCACTCGTTTAAAATCACTGCAATTAAATTCTCCTTAATATTACCAAGTATCTTAGATAATTCATGAAGCGAATTCAAGTCATTGTTTATGTATAATAAACTTAGCTTATACATGTAGTCGTAAATCAGGGGACCTAGTGCCTTAATGAGTTCAATACTGTGACCACTTAATATATCATCAGATATCGCTGGGTTAAATGCCAGATAGTTAACTTGAGCATCATCGAGAAAGCCATGGTCGTAAATGTAGATTCTCGCCAGTTCAGCCAACACTGCATTATAGTAACTAGACTTAGATGGTAAACTAGTTATTATGTTACTTAGTGCATTCTTCAGTAGCTGAGGGTTCATAGCCAGTACTCTCCTTGATACATTAAATACTAGGTGTATGGGGTAATTAACCTTATATCTATTAATAAGGGAACTAATGAAGATTACAGCCATTGCGTCGCTTTTACTGGTTATATTCAAATACTCTACAAGTGCATTGGGTAATGCGGACATGTAAAGCATTAGCGAATTAATAGTACTTCTCCTTATCAAGCCCTGCGCCCTCTTGTATAAGTAATGCCTAACCATCCCCCTAGTTATCTTTATGGTATGTTTCAGTGAATAGATCATTTTACTGTAGGGTAAGTTACTATGGTTAGTGACCCTACTATACCATTCGGCAATATCATCCTTATACGTATACTCATAATTCTTAATCAAATTAACTGTGTTTTCAGCCTTCTTAACCACATAGACTGGATTTATTATTGAAATTAAGGAAACACGCCTTAAATCACCAATAATATTGCCCACTTCCTCCTCACTTATAGCGTTAAGCAGATTATTAATGAGTGCTTTCTTGAAGGGTTCATCATTAATCAATGATGCTAATGATATTGAAGAATTGATGTAACGATTAGCTAGTAGACTTGAACCTATGTATAAGTCAAGGAATAGTGATGGAGCGTGCATATATAACGTTACCTGTGAAGGATTGTCACTCCCCATAGTTACTCCACACTTATATGTTTATAACATTTATTTAATATAGGGTACATTATTTAGTAGCATTACCCTACATAGTTTAGGAATAAGCAATGTAGAATAACTACTCTTTAATGATTGAGTTGATTTACGATATAGTTAGTGAAATTGAAAATGAATTAGTGATACCTATAATGAGCGATGTTTTCAAAGTTATAAGCGTCATTGGGGGCTTGGCGCTATGGCTAATGGTAGTAAGTGTGTTGATTAAGGCTATTGAGAGTAAACTAGGCCCAACAGGGTGGGCTAGGGCAGCTGCATTATGGGATTTATTCAGTAATTTCAAATGGTTCATAGTAACCATAGTAGGCTTGTATGTAACAGTTTACTCACTTGCATTGATAGCTAATTACGTGAGTGGATCAAGTATAGTTAATCCAGCTAGCTTTGCAAGTGAATTACTCTATAAGGTATTCTTCAGTCCATTTATTGAAATTTGGAAAAGCATAGCACCATGATTAATGTAATTCTACTAATGATGCCTATTGAAGCATCATTAATAATAGCCTATAGAATACGGAGAATAGGGTATAAGCTTATTTTTAATGACATAATTTTATTCATAGGTATAGTATCATTATCCCTTGCGATTATTGATTTATTTAATAGAAGTAACCTAAATACCATAATTAGGCTAGAGGAGTATTGGAATTCAGTTATTAATGCAGTAGCCGAAGTTATGATCGTTAGGAGTATTGCATTAATGGTTTTGAATATTTTAGGCCTATTCATATATAATGTTGGCATTGGCTACATTTTAAGCAATATTGGGTTAAACCTAGTTTTTGGAAGGTTGATTGACTTAGCCTCAGAAGTACTATACATTACGTTCTCATATTCTCAACTAATGTATATAATGTATCACATGGTTCATGTTATATGGATCATCGCTAAGGTGTATGAACCAGTGATCATATTACTTGCGCCACTCGTAATGATTAAGAGCACTAGACCATTAATAGTACCGTTAATAGCAGTAGGCTTATCCCTAATGATGGTACCAGTATATGCTTCAACTCACTTAAGTTACAGTAACGTGAATATAATTAACCTAATTACATTCATAAATAGAACCCTTAATTTAGTGAACTACAGTAATGTCATTCACGTATACTTGATTAATTCTCCATATACCTTAACTACAGGGAGCATATGCGGCGTAGGTTTCATATCGTATGGTGAATCAATAATAATTGGGAATCAGTTGGGATGTTCAATAATCTTGAACTCTACGTATGTAGATTGGATTAAGGTTCCTGCAGTAAGTTCAGTGAGTATTAGTAATGAGTCAGCAATTCCAGTAATATACATTAACGTGTATCCAATGGTTAATGAGTTAATTGTTAACGGTGAGGTAAGGGCACTTTGGCATTGGGTAAAGAAGCCGTCGTCTTGGTTAATCACTAAGAATGATGATGCCTTAACACTGTGTTTTAACCAAACAATTACCAATAAATCAATGATGATACTCTGGGCGTATGCAAGTAATGTTAGAATTCACTTAGAGGAGCCAAGTAACTGTAGTGAGGAAGTGTTAAGCATTAATGGTAACGTTATTAGCAGTGAATTAATCATGAGGTTTAATGAGTTTGAGAAGTATACATTAGACTACTATAACTCATCACTTGTCTATGATGAGGTTTGGTTAAGGAATAAAAGTTTATTCAACCCCATAAGCCCTAATCCACCAAGTGATTTAAGACAATACTTAGTTAACGTGACCTGTATTGGTAATGGAACAGTAAGAGGTAATATTACTATTATTGGCTCCAAATTAAGCACATGGGGCTATGAGGGTAATCTAATAGCGTATACAGGTAACCTATATGCATACTTTAAAAGCATGTATAATGAGCTTCATGGTTCATTATTAAGGAAATTCACGGTAATTCCAAGCGCATTAGCATGGCTAATGTACCCACTATCAGTAGTGGGGTTACTTGAAGCACTGTTAATGCTTGTAGGTGAATCAACCCCACTCAATATTCCTATAATGAGACTAATTAGTGAGCTGAGGAACCTCATATTTCTAGTCAGTAATCAATCCCCAAGATCACTGATGTCTAATTTAATTAGGGTTAGGCGAGGCAAGAATCAGACCCTAGACTTACGTGGCATCATTAATGAGAATTACCACAATTATCTAACTAATAGACAGGGGATGCGTAGGTTATTATCCTTCTACAGTAAGCCAAGGTACCTAAACTACTTAAGTAACCATGGCTTATTCGGCATTTACCTCAAGGCAAGAAGTAATCCTTACGTATCAGGCTTGCTGAGGGAAGTATCAGGTAATAGGCGTGGTCTAGGGTTAATAAGTAGGGTTAGAATAAGATACTTGTTAGCTAGGCCCCTTGGTTCAATTCAATTAGTCGAAGGCATACTGCTTGGGGGCAAGTGGAGCCAATGGGTTGAGGTGAGGGAATTCTTGGTGAGAAGACTTATTAGAAATGAAATACTTACCTTTGAGCTTTACGAGAGGGGATTATTAAGCCGAAGGGAAGTGCAGAGGAGGGTTAGGTACTGGTTCTTTAGGAGTATAGTGGAGTACCGGGGTAGGCTAAGGATGATTAGCAGTATGGGGAATGCACTTACGGCACTAACTTACTTAACTCATGGTCATTCTAAGAATATTATACCTAGATTATTGAAAGTGAGTGGTGAAGTAAAATTAGGTAGTGGACTTAGGGTTAATAAGAGTGATAATTTAATGGTGTTTACCCTATTGTCATTAGCCATGAATCCTGACGCTGAAGCAATAGTGGCGTTGGTTAAGTCTGGGTTAGTAAGCGTTGATAAGAGTAGGTTAGTAGCATTAATGAGTTTTTATAGGGAATTAACATCGCCATGGGTTATCAATCATGTTAAGAGCATTGTTAATTCTTTGCAGAAATTGAAAGTATCTACGGAAACCTATAGAATAATAATGGGGAAATTAAGGAAAATGCTTATTGAGCAAGAGAATTTAACTAAGCAATACGTAAGATTAAGTGCCGAGAAAATAAGGCTTAAGTACGGTAACTTAAATGGATCAACTCCACTGAGAGGTTTAGTTAATGCTAGGAACATAAGCAACCTGGCGGTCTACCTATTAAGAGATTCAACGAACGTATCCTCAGTATTCATGAATTATCTAAGGAATCTAAGTGCAGGGACGATTAATGTTAAACGCAGAAGCATATTAATGAATATTATTGTAGAGTATGCATTTAGTAGGGGTAACGTAGACTTAGCTTTAGTTGCCGCAAGCCTAGGGCTGCATCCTGCAACTTTAATTAAGGAAATGCTGATGATCCTTGACCCATCAACAGCTACTAACGCTGTTAATAATACCATTAAGCGAGGGATCTTGGATGAGAACCTAAGGAGGGAACTAACAGTAGCTATAACGCTTAATCCCAATTCCTCACCATATAGGAGACTCTATGAACGTTACTTAATAAGAATGAGTAGATTCTACTCGGGTATCGCTAACACTAATGATGAAGCATGGTTAAGCGGCTTAATGAATCAACTTGATTACATGACTACATTGTTTATTGACTTGTATATTAAGAAAAGTATTGGTAATGCAAATTTCAAGATGGCTTTAAGGCTAAGCAAGGCTAACGCGGTGAGGGATATAATGAAGTTAAGCATTAGTGATAAGTCTGCTTATTCAATACTGTTAAGTACTATTAGGATTAGGAGAAGCATCAGTTTCACTAGGGGTAAGTATTTAAGAGGTATTAAGCGTAGTTAAACTGGTGATGAGCAACGGATAAGGCCTATTGGTGGGCCTTACCTAGGCTGAGGACCTAATTGATGATGGTCCATAGCGCTGATGATTGTGCTCATTATTGTTCTCTTGAACTACATGAATCAGTAATACTTAAAATTAAGTACTAACGGATAATGAAAGTTATGAGTATGGGTAAGGATAATGCGGCATCACCTCATATGGAGCATGAAAAGAAGGGGCCAAGTAAGGTTAACTTCTTTATAATTACTGTAAGTACGTCAAGGTATGAGTTAATGAAGGCTGGCAAGCAGTATAAGGATGAGTCAGGCGACTTAGCTTCATTAAAGATAACTAACTCTGGTCACTCAGTTGTAGGGAGGCTACTAGTTAGTGATGATGAACGCATGATTAAGGGTTCATTAAATGAGTTACTTCATAGGGATGATGTAGATGTTGTAGTTTTAATAGGTGGTACAGGCTTGGCTAAGAGTGATGTAACTATTGAGACTGTTAGGCCATTATTCAGTAAGGAGATTGAGGGTTTCGGGGAATTATTTAGATTCATTAGTTACCAGAAAATAGGGGCATCAGCCATGTTAAGTAGGGCAACAGCAGGAATAATCAACAATAAACTGGTTGTCTGCCTACCTGGATCACCTGATGCTGTTGAAACTGGGCTTAACCTAATTATTGATCAAGTATCCCACATACTCTACGTAGCGCGTTTAAGTAGCTAAGTAAACTACTATGAGGCGGCATCAACTGCATGAATCAGCGAGTATTCTATATTCTATAAGAAATAAAGCAGGAACAGTGTTTATTAATCATTGGTTATCTTACGTGAGGTGATTCATTATAATAATTCATGCCATATGGAATAACGGTTTTAAACGTGTAGTAGTTGGATTCACAATGCCTAGGTTACCTGCCCGTGTTAAGAGAATTATGATAATAATGGGTGTAGTAGCCATTATAACTGCAGGAGTATTACTATATTTATCTCACATGTACCTATCATTATCTAACAGGCATAATGCAACAACATTGTGTCTAGAGTTCATAAATAATTTAACTGGAGTTAGCCAAGCCAATGAATCAACTATAGTTAGCATGGTTAGGAACTACACTAAGATGTATCATGTATCAATGAGGGTAAGCGCGTATGCCTTAAATGGAACCTTAGTATTCTCATATGGTTCATACGTACCACCAGTACTTAATGGGGGTCAATCATCCCCATCAATTATTAGTAGCAGTAAGGTAACAATAATTAATTATGGTGTATGCCAGTACTATGGTAATGGCCTCATATGGGAGGTTCAAATTGGGGCGCTGCCTGAATCATTATACTTATTCATAACTGGTCTAGTTTTAATTTTCATAGGCTTAGCACTAGTAGCCATTGGTGCTTAATTAAGGTGCAAGGTGACTATAACCCTAAGCCCTTCAGTAGCCTTAACGTAGAAAGGTTTAATATCCAGTAATACTGGTGAGTTTAATGCTGAATCTAGCATTAATAATATTGACTTTAGGATTACTAAAGGCGCCTGTAATCTACTTATACAGTGGGGGTAACTACCTATTAGCGGTCGTAGTGAACTTTACTTCAACAAGCCAGTACTCGCAAGTTTACTTAGTTAATAATTCAGGTTGGTTTAATGTTAATGCAATACCTAATGATGGACGTGGAGTATTGGTAACCAATACGTATCAGTATGGTGACGAATTGTATTTACTGGGCTTCAGTAGTAGTGGTCCATTACTGGTTCGACTTAGGCTTGGGAATAACTATGTAACGGAAGTAGCAAACTTATCAAGTTATCTACCAGCCAGTCTACAGCCCTACGCCTTAACCATATTGAATGATACAATATATGTGTTTGGGATAATTAATGGGTATGCATCCGCATTCCTAATAAATTTAAGTGAAGGAAGCATCACTAATTTAACAAGCCTATTCAAGGGTGTTTGGGCATCATCAACACCTGTGTCAGCCACGGTGATGAAGAGTAATTCCCTGCTCATTTTAGCCATGTCAAGTAGCCTAACACCACTTCTAGGCTTACTTAGTGGTAATAGTATTAGAACAATAAGTACACCCCAGATTAAGGGTTTACCTCTTGGTTTATTTCAATTTAATAATGAAGCCTTAATACCAATAATGGTTATTAAGCAGCAGTCACCAACAATATCAGTAACGTATTTCTCTGGGATGAGTAATGCCTACACAATGGGTAGCACGCTACTCTACTACAATAATGGTACATTATTCAACTACACTGATTGCATAAACCCGAACGCAGTTATATTTGACGTTTATTGGATTAACACCACCACCGCCTTACTTGGGGGAGGTATTGTTAACGGTGCCACTTGGGAACCATACCTATCAGTGCTTAATATTAATCAGTGTAGGTCAACTATAATACCAGTAGGCTTAAGTGGCGCAGTTTTCGCGGTACTGGGTAACTGGATAGGGGGTGGATTAAACGTGGTTTATAATATTACAACACTGTTAGGTGAACCATTCATAACGAAGATTAATTACACAATGGGGGTCAACACACCCACATCTCAAGTAATACCCAGTTTTCACATAAGCCCTGTGAAAGAGGGGATTATATCAATTAGTGAAGTAATAATGGTAATACTGTTCGCTGTTGGGTTAGCTATATTAACACTACTATTGTTCAGAACTAAAGCCATTTGAAGGTAGTGAGCTTTATAAGTTAACTAATTATAGGCCCGTGTGGCTAGAGTACCATTATTTATCGAATTCAGTGATAAGAGGGTATTGGTTATTGGCGGCTGCTATTTTTGCACAAGGATTGCTCTTAAGTTTTCTGAAGCAGGCGCCTACGTGACTGTAATAGCGCTTAAGCCATCAAGTGAGCTTATTAGAGCTAATTCAACAAGTAATATTGATTTAATCATAGCTGATGCAGGCATGTTCAACTACAGTAGGGTGATAGGAGTAATTAATCTATTGGTTTACGCTATACCAACCAATACTGAGCTTAAGAATAGGCTTAGGAGAATGATTAAGGATAGGCGTGTGCTCTTTAATGACGCAACCAACGCCAATGAAACAGAAGTAGTGGTCCCCTTTGAGGGTGAGGTTAATGGAATAAGATTCGCAGTAACAACAGAAGGCAAAAGTGGTGTTGCAGCATCAATAGTTAGGGATTACCTGCAGGCTGAGTTGGCTAAGAGTGAGCTTCATCCATTAATAAACGCATGGTATGAGGTTAAGCAGTTAATAAAGAAGAGGGTTAATGATCCACATATTAGGATGAGCATATACTTTGAGCTTAAGTATGATGAGAATTTTATTGAACTAGCTAGGAGGGGGGACATGAGTAATGTGGTTAAGTACGTTAATGAGGTGATTAAGCATCATGGGTATTGATGACTACTTAAGCAAGATAAAGGCCTTAACGCTTAACCATAAGAGGGTTAATACAATTACGTTGTCTGAAACATACCTAAACAGTGATGAGGTTTATGGTAAATTAATGAACTACTATAATGAGGTCTTCCTACTTCAGACATGTAATAGAGTTGAGATCTACGTTTATGGTGATGATTATTCAGTTGCAGAAGACGTTTATAGGGTTAAGGGCACTGTTAACTATGTAGATAGATTAGTAGGAATGAATGCAGTACGGCACATTTTCAGGGTTGCAGCAGGTCTTGAATCAGCAGCGGTGGGTGAGTCGGAAATACTGGGCCAGGTTGAGGATGCGTTCAATGATGCTAGAAGGAGGGGGGCGCTGGGTGGTTTACTGGGATTCACTATTGAGAGGGCTATTAGGACTGGGAAAGAGATCAGGGGTAGGTTTCCTGAGATTTCAATAGGGTTAGCGAGCGTTGGTTCATTGGTAGCTGAGTACGTGCATAGGTTTAGGGGACTTAACTCTAAGGTTATCGTGGTTGGTGCAGGTTCTATTGGATCCGACATAGTTAGGAGACTTGCCGAAAAGGGCTTTAGGAACGTAACAGTAGTTAACAGAACCCTTGATAAGGCTAAGGCCGTGGCTTTAAGGTACAATTTCAAGTACGCATCCCTTGACTCATTGAGGAGCATTATGGGGGAAAGCGATGTAGTGGTTTTCGCCACGTCCACGATGAAGCCTCTATTGAGTAAGAGGGATGCTGAGGAATTAAGCGGTAAGCCAATAATAATTGATATTGGAATACCTAGGAATGTTGACCCTGAAATCCCTAATGTGGTTTCAATAGATGAATTAAAGAATCTTGAGAGTGAGGTTAGGGAAAGCAAGAGGAGGGCATTAGATGAGGCAAGTAAATTAATTGAACATAGACTAATTGAGTATAGGAGGCTCTTTGCGAGGAGGATTATAGAAGGTATGATAGGTGAATTAACTAAATGGGGGTTAAGCATTGGGGAAGGTGAGGTTAAGAGGGCTGTTAAGGCTGGTTTAATAAGGAATGATGAGGATGGTGCAGCGTTAGCTGTTAAATCAACCGTTAAGAAGGTAATGTTACCTCTCATTACGTACTTGAAGGAACTTGCTGAGGAGGATAGGTTTGATGAAGCATTAACAATAATAAGTGGGATCAGGGCTAAGCTTAATGGGGATGGTAAACAAGCTTGAGGCAGGGATAGATGAGGCTGGACGAGGTCCAGTAATAGGGCCAATGGTAATAGCAATAGTAGGTTGGAGTAACTCAGAGGCTGAGGGTATAGGAGTTAAGGATTCTAAGCAATTAACCCCAAGTGGAAGAAGCAGGCTATATAGGCTAATAGTAAGTAAGGCACCATGTGTTAGGCATATTGTTGTTGAACCGGGTGAAATAGATGAATACGTCAATAGGGGGTTGCTGAATGAACTTGAGGCTAATAAGATGAGTGAACTCATAAAATCATGCAGTGGTATCACCAGGGTTTACGTGGATTCACCTGACCCTGACCCGAATAGGTTTAAGGAATTCATTAATGTTAAGGACGTTGAGCTAATAGTACTTAACCATGCTGATGAGACAATACCATTAGTATCAGCAGCCAGCATAGTAGCGAAGGTAATTAGGGACACTATAATAAGTAAACTTAAGGAAACTTACGGGGATTTCGGAAGTGGTTACCCAAGTGATCCAAGGACTATAAGCGCTTTAAGGAAGTGGATTAATAATGGTACCTTACCTCCAATAGTTAGGAGAAGCTGGAGGACGGTTAGAAGAATGTCTAACATGAGATTATTTTAAATAATGCCTTAAAATTTAAGGTAACTCCGCAAGTAACCTAAATCCTGGGGAACCTTAGGAAGTAGGCTAATAGTGATGCCGTTACTGGAATCGCTAAGTTATCTTCACCACTGTATGATTCAACAACACCAAGGGCTATACCCACTAGGTAAAGCCATGTGAAGTAACTAAGCCCCACTAATAAGCCCACCACCAGTGAGAAAACTAAGGCCCCCATCACAATACCTTCAATTGTAGTACTACTGTAGGGCATCTTAGTTCTCCCAATGAGGGAGCCGAACAATGCGCTGAATGTGTCATAGAACATTAGCGCCAGCACTCCATAGTAGGCGTAAGTATTAAACAGCACGTAGGATGCATAAACACCAACCATACCCATTACAACCCCTAGGTAACCCCATTTCCTCTCATAATCCCTCTCAACACTCTTAATGAATTCACTGAACGTGTACTCAAGCTTATCCATTGACGCTATTAACTCCTTAACACTAGTCATGTTAAGCATTTCGGCAACTCTCAGTATGTTTAACCTAACGTTATTCCTAGCGTCCTCAAGGGTGTCTCTAATAACTACCGATATTAAGGGTCTCTTAACCTGGTATATGTATAGGAATGATGAGCCTATTAAAAGTACCGTGTAGTACACTTCAATGTATGCTTGCTCAAGTCCAACCACTAACGGTACTATTAGTAGAATAGACAATAGTAGGTGAATAAGCTTCCTGTATAGTAACGCCTTAACCCTGTTAATTCTGCTCAAGTTCTGTACCAATTAAAATCACCTCAATTGGTTCACTATCTCTGGCTTTATTAATAAGATCCCTATCTAAGTCCCTTGCTGCCTTATTAGCAAGAAGCATAACAGTAGCATTATCAATATACCCACTCCTCCTAACTATGATCCTCCTCTCATCGGTTAATCTTAACCCCCTTAACCCTAATCCAACAATAACGTCAATGCTTGAACCAGCCACAATAATCATTAAGACTAATGAGTAATCATTAGTTATCACGCTCTTAAGGTCATTGTCTAGGTCTAAGGCAGCCTTATCGGCGCAGCAAGCAATTATACAATCACCCCTCTTAGTAATGTAATTATCCTTAGTTACTTCAATTGTATTCCTATGGGTAGCCTTCACATTACCATGACCTCTAGCCCAAACTACATCAATCACCATCCTACCTGCCACTGGCTACCTGGGAAAAAGTTTTTAAATAACCTATCTCATTTAATGACCGTGAAGGGACGTATAATAGTAATTGTACTCCTTATGCTTGCAGGGGTTACGCTATTGGTTTACCCATTAACTGTGACTCGGTTTGGTTCTGTTAATGCTTACTTGGTGACGGATCCTATTTCCTTTGAGAATCTATTGATGAGTAGTAGTGGTAAGTATCTCCTCATAATTTACGCTGATTCCCAATGCGTTGCCTGTAATTACCTTAAATCCTACGTGTTGAGTAATTATACGATAGCTAACTATGTTCAGAGTCATTATGTTCCAGTTTACGTTGACTTGGATTATCAATCAGCAATACCCTTAACCAACATTAACATTATGATTAATGGGACAGTCTACGTGATTGAACCAATCAGTAATGAGGTGAGTGTAAGAGCCTATAGAACCAACACCACCCAAGTAGTCCCATTCTCAATTCAAGCAACCCCAACACTACTAATAGCCTACGACAACAATGGTGCATTAATAGTTAAGGAAATAATACTCGGAGCCTACCCACCTCAAATATTCATGAACATATTATCACTGGTTCACACTAAAGTAGTGGGGACTTCGTTACAGGAGCAGAATGGCGCATCGTTTACTAACATAACCACACTAGCCTTATCCTATGTTGCTGGTCTTGGTTCAGCAATAATGCCCTGCGCATTACCTGCCTTAGTGTCTATTGCATTAATGGCCCTTAATAAGAAGATAAACCCAATAGCCTTATTCGGAGGCTTCCTAGTATTCTACATAGCCTTAGGTTCATTGCTAAGTCTCATTGGGCTTAGCGGCATAGCCAGGTCAGCACTATATGTAGCATCCTCAGTAGTATTAATTTTAATGGGTTTAATATTCATTATACCATCTCTATATAGAGGCTTCATAACCTTCACTTCCAGGATACAAAACATGGGAAGCAGGGTAAGGCCTGGTGGTATCCTAGCTGATTTAACAATGGGTCTTATATTAACGGGACTGTGGTTACCTTGTATTGGGCCAATCTTCGCTGGTGTAGCCTTAGGTTCAATTCTAACTTCTCAGTTAACTCATAATATATTAATGGGTGTTCTAACTACCACGGTCTTTTCGCTGGGTTTTGTAACCATGGCTTCAATTGTACTAGCCTTAGCTAACCTAGGTAGGAGGAATATAAGTAAGGTAGCCTCGGTAGGATCATTGATTGAGAAGGCTGCTGGAATTGCAATGATAGCCCTTGGAGTTTACCTACTCATAGAAGCACTCTACTGATTAATGCATCCTTAGAGCCTTTACTACTTTATAGCGTATGTGTTTTAAGTCTTCCATAATGTGTTGAATTAATGCAGGTTGCTGCACTAGTTATGTCTGGGGGAAGGGGAAGTAGGCTGGGTAATGTTGATAAGGGTTCATTAAACATATGCGGTAAGCCAATGATTAAGTGGGTGTTGGGTAATTTAACTAACGCTGGTGTTGAAAAGATTATAGTATCTATATCAAGGTATAATCATAATACGTTAAAGATACTTAAGGAAACCCATAACGATATATACATCAGTAGTGGTATTAATTATGTTACTGATCTTTCCTTTGCGCTTAAGTTAATTAGGGTAAGGCCACTACTTGTAATGCCTGTTGATACCCCATTAATAATCCCAGACTTAATAGTGGACTTCATTGAGAGGGGTATTAAATCAGGTAAACCAGTGGTTAATATGATTGGTAAATACGGCTATGTAGGTGTTACGCTTTTCAATGAATCAATGGGTGAGTGGATTGACGTGAATTATGATTCACCCCTAGTTATGGATATTGACACGCCATTTGATGTTAATGTTGCTAGTCAATTATGTCTTAAGTTACGTAACTTTACCTAAATGGTTTATAAATGGGTGAAACTTTAAGGTTCAGGCTTGAGTACTTCCAGTGAAGGTTTTGCTTGGGACACCACCAAGGGCTACGCCGAGACCTTGGATTGACTTCACCGGCATAATTAATGTACCAGTCATAGTAAGTGCCTTTGAGTTACTGAAAATGAGATCCCCTGGTGATGCCCCGTTACATTCACTACTTCAACACAGTGGTGAAATATGGGTTGATTCAGGGGGTTACCAATTCTTAAGTAGAGGTATTGAAATAAGTATTGATGATGTAGCTAAAGTATACTCCCGCTTTTGGGATGCATCAACTTATCTAGCCCTTGATTATCCACCACTACCGAGTGATGATAGTAATGTTGCCTTCAATAAGTTTCGTAAGACTATTGAAGCATATGATGCGTTAAGCAAGGCCTTGGAGAAGGAAAGTATTGAGGTTATGCCCGTAATCCATTACTATAGGGATGAGAAAATAGTTCTAGGGACTTTAGAGAATATTATTGATCATAATCCTAAGGAGATTGCGATAGGAGGATTAGTACCTTATGTACTAGTGACTAGGAATGTGCCTAAGAATAGCAGATGGAGGGCATTACTCTTCATAGCTAAGGTGATGAGGGAATTTAATGGTAAGATCCACGTACTTGGGTTAGGTAGCCCATCAATAACACCAACGCTTGAGTTACTGGGTGTTTATTCAACGGACTCCTCAACATGGAGGATTAAGGCAGCGTATGGTAAGGTAATGTTACCAGGTGGAGGTGAGAGACATGTAACTGGACGTAGGGTTAACTTCGGTAAGAGGACAATTAAGGAGGATGAGCTTGAGGAGCTTTACACATTCCTAAGGGAAACTAAATTCCCCCTTCTTGGGAATTACCCTGATGGCCTATACTCAAGCTTCGAATACAGGGCATTGGTCAATGCATGGGTGACTTTAATGAATAATGGTAAACCTAGGGGAAGTAGCTTTAGGCTAATGTATGAGAGGATTCGAGCCTTAATGGAGCAGGCTGATGCCTAGGAACTAACAGTGCTCATCCACCTTGTTACACCACCATGGTGAGTTAACCTCTCCTTAACCTTAACTAGAAGGGGTATTGGAGTAGCCATCCCAGTGACGTATGCTTCATCAGGATTAAGTGACTTAAGGGTCGTTAATTCATCACTTGAAATATTCTCAGCAACTGAGGCTACGTACTTCAGGTCCAGTGGGTTTATTATCCTCTTAAAAACCTGGGTCATGCATTGGCTAAGCACGTCTGGGTCAATCCTAGAAGGTCTTTGGGACACTATGCATAAGCCCAGTCCAAACTTCCTCCCTTCCCTAGCGATCCTGAGTATTGATGATTTACTAATTGATAATGCCTTTGATGGCGAGAAGTTGTGCGCCTCCTCAATTATCACAAAGGTTGGCATTATACGCCTCCTCTTAGCTAGATTGAACATGGAGTCAAGCATTAACGCTACTAAGGCCTGTTGATCCATTAAATCAAGCGTGGAGAGGTCTAGTACGTTTATGCCAGGTTTGTTAAGCATGTTTTCAACGTCAAGTAACCTTATGGGTTCATCACCATAGTGCTCACCATACATCGTTATGAAGAATGGCCTATTCTCAAGAAAAGACCTCAACTTTGAAACTAACGATGATATTGATGACTCACCGGCATAACCCTTTGGGGCTGAGCTACGACTCCTTTCAATAACCTCACCTATCAGTTCATCTATAGTCGTCAATGGGGCATCTATTGATGGATCATAAGGCCACCCCTCCTCCAATAACCTCCTCTGGGTGTCTGTTATACCGTAGTAATGCGTAAGAAGCTTAATGAGCACGCTCAGGGGCATGTTCCTTGGGTTAACGCCAACCCTGGTATATCTTCTAGGTTCCCCAAACTTAGCTATGTAGTATTTATCTATTTCACTAGTATCAACTCTACCAGGCACATATATGTTAACCATATTGGCAACCTCACTAGCTAAGGGATCATCAACCATTGGGTACTGCATGCTTGAGTATTCACCGTGAGGATCAATTATGACCACAGGCATCTTAATGGTTAAAGTCAACTCCTCAGCAATTACACCAGCTAACCATGACTTGCCTGAACCTGTAGACGCCAATATGGCGCAGTGGTGAGTAGTTAATTTCTCAGCATCCAATCTAGCAGGTGTATCGCTACCCTTAACCTTACCTATTGTTATAGGTACTCCATTGATGATGGTTAAATTGCTTATTAATTCACTGGGGACTTCACTCACGTAAGTGTACAGGTGAGGCGGAGCCATCGGTTGCCTTATGCTTGAACCCTCAACAACACCTATTATTAAAGCCTCAGCAAGGGTTATTGTTGATGTGAACTCAAGGTTAAAGCCATACTTCTTAAGTCTCTCAACTCTCTCAAAACTACTCATCTCAGCCAGAATCCTATCATCAGTCAGATAATTCCTCCTCTCAATCCTAGAGACCCTACATAAGTAACCTTCACTAGTGATAACGTATTGCCCAATCCACACTGAGGCACCATCAAAGACCCTGAACCTAATTCTCCTAACCCCATCAACACCGTGGATTATACCAATTGGATTAGCCACTAAAGTGAGATATACTAATGGTTAATAGGCTGATTGTTTAAGTTAAAACCTAAGACTACTCAGGCACCTTTGCTTTGTATTGTAGTACTCTGTCTACTTCTGTGTTTACTCCGATGTCCTTCGTGTATTTGGGGTCTATTGCCTCAATGAGTATTCTCCACTCTCCCGTGAATGGGTCTTTGACTACGTTGCAGTAGGTGTGTATTGGGTATTGTGGATGCTCGTACATTGAGCCCGGCCTCCATTCAGTCATGAAAACCTCCTCAAGGTTATTAGCCTTCAGGTCAATGATGTATGCACCGAAGTACTTGGTCACGTGCGCGTTATGGAAGAATGTTGTCACTGTCCCAATGAACATTGGCCCATAGGTTGATGACACTACGTCACCATTAAGTAGGAATGCGTCTGGTTGAGGCCTCTGCTGCTGCCCATTAATCGTGGGTAAGCCTAACTTAACCCAATTAACCCCATCCCTACTAGTGAGTAATTCAGTGTAAACCTTGTTATCGTTACTAGCCCTAGCCTTACATAATGCAATATACCTACCGTCAATCACGTTTATCGTGCAGTCCCTAGCCTCACCACTATCGTATGGTTGATCACGCCTAATAACGAAGCCAACTGGACCCCATGGGCCACGTGGGTCATCTGAGGCTGCTAGGAATGTCTCCCAACCACCACCAACGTCAAGGGACATGTATAAGTAGTACCTACCTGTTAATGGGTCTTGAATAAGTTGATTATTCTCAATACTAAGCACATTAACCTTAGCCCACTCCGAAACAGTCTCCTTAGGGATGAAGCTCACTAGGCTATAATACTCACCATTACTGGAGTACCAAACCTCAACACCAGTACCCCTAGGACCAGCAACCCTAGGCCTACTCGTAAGCCAATACTCACGGTTAACAGGGTCAATAAGCAAATCCCCAGCACCCCTCCATGAGCCAGGCTCGAAGCTTGGAGGATCCAAAACAACACCAGTAAACCTCCTCAACCTAAAGATGCACTGCGGACAAACCATCCGAATCACTATTAGGCTTTAGGCGTAGGTATTATTTAAGCATAAACCCGAACAAGCATAGAATCAGTAAGGGTAATCATTCCTCAACTCCCTTAGGGCAAGCTTCCTCAGTATACTCCTCAACTCCTGCATTAGAGTAGTCTTACTGATGCCTAAAGTCTCAGCAATACTCCCCACATTACGCCTCCTAGGCCAATTGAAGTAACCCAACTCATAGGCAGTCTTAAGAACCCTCAACTCCCTCCTAGTTAACGTTGGGTCACCAATACTCTTAGTTAGTTCATTAACGTTAATCCTCCTAACCAACCTAACACTAAACCTACTGCCCAATTCACTAATAAGCCCATCGGCACCACCAGTCACAATACTCCAATACTCAACACCATTAGCTATAAGTTCATGATAATAGTACACGTTACTGCCTAGGATTGTTTCAAGGACACCACCGTTAAATGCCCTAATGGTGCTGAGTAGTGTAATCGACTTACCCCTCACGTTATACCTACCAATAACGTCAACAACCTTAACACCCCTAAACCCCCTAACCCTATTAATCAACGTCTTAGCAACCCCAACGCTTGAGGCGTTGAGGATAAGCATAGACCTCTTAACACGATTAGAAATGGGCACGGAGGATGCAACATTAACCCAAGCATCAAGACCCCTAGTGAAGGTTGACCAATCATCATGCTCAACAACAAGCCTAACAAACTCAATAGGCATAAAACCAAGAAACAACACACCCCTTAAAAACATTCAACCCATAGAATACCAACCAATTATTGGAATAAAACTAATAAGTTAGGAGTAATAATTAATAATTATGCAACCTAAAACAAAATATACACTGATAGCAATAGCAGTGGCTACTGTACTGCTTTCACTCACCCAATACCTAGCCTACTCATCAACACTACCATCGCTAGTTTACCCAAATCCAACAACACTAATAATAACACCTGGTATCCCACTTTGGAACCCATACACACCTGGTAACGTGATTGGGACTACTGGGACATGGTTACCGTTAGCGGCCTTTAACCCACTCACTGGTCAATTCTGGCCTGTTTTGGCTAGGAATTGGACTATTGAGGTTTTGCCTAATGGTAGTGGTATTTTAACAGTCTATTTGCGTAGGGGCTTGTATTGGTTTAATGGTTCAGCAGTAATGCCCTTCACTGCTTGGGACGTTTACGCAGAATTCTACATTGGTATGAAGGCATTTGGATGGTACACACCATGGATAAACCAGTCATTGGCTGATGAAGATGTTAGGTTGATAAATAACTACACGGTGCAATTCCTGTTTCAAAAATGGATACCAATAATTGAGGCATGGGTATTAACCAGTTGGATAGATGTACCATATTCAGCTTGGAAGCCAATAGTGGACAAGTTAAAG
>ERZ1669247.225-NODE-225-length-23969-cov-4.208748_pt1 | contig 23969 bp, 22 predicted proteins | sample MGYA00579297_ERZ1669247 | MGnify/ENA primary metagenome ERZ1669247 (study PRJEB41166, sample SAMN08046056) | hot springs metagenome | biome: hot spring; feature: acid hot spring; material: thermophilic sediment; isolation source: thermophilic sediment from acid...
GGCCGGTGCAGGGTCGGGTCACCATCGGGCGGCTGCACTGGCAAGGCTACACGGCGCGGGGCGTGGTGATGGAGATCCGGCCCTGAGGCGCCGACAGCAATCTCCAGAGGCCGGCACCTTGGCGTTGGCAGAGGAGCGGCTCGGGCTCGCGCAGCTGCTGCTGCCCTGGTATCGCGACCATGGCCGGCACGAGCTGCCGTGGCGACAGACCCGGGACGACTATGCCCTGTGGCTGGCCGAGGTCCTCCTGCAGCAGACCCAGGTGCGCACTGCCTTGCCTTATTATGGGCGTTTCCTCAGCGCCTTTCCGAGCTGGCAGGATCTGGCCAGTGCGCCGCTGGATGCCGTCCTGGCCCAGTGGAGTGGGCTCGGATACTACGCTCGGGCACGCAACGCGCACCGCGCGGCGCAGATGGTGGTGCAGGAGCACGGTGGCCGATTTCCGCCGACCATGGCCGCTGCCATGGCGCTGCCTGGTGTCGGGCGCAGCACCGCGGCAGCGGTCCTGGCGAGTGCCTATGGCCAGGATCAGGCCATTCTCGATGCCAATGCCCGGAGAGTGCTGTTCCGTGCCGCGGGGCTCGTCGGCGAACCCCGCAGTAGCACCAACGACCGGAAGCTGTGGCGTATCGCCGAGGCGGAGACGCCCGCCGGCGCCGCCCACGACTACAACCAGGCGATTCAGGATCTGGGTGCCGTCCTCTGCCGTGCCGCCCGGCCCGATTGTCCAAACTGCCCGGTGCAAAGCCGATGTCGTGCTGCCGCCCTGCCCAAGCGCCGGGAACTGCCCAGGGAGGGTGACCGCAGTGCGCGTCCGCGGCGCTACGCCACCCTGCTGCTCGCGCGGGACGACGGCGGGCGCGTACTGCTGCAGCGACGGCCCGAGCGCGGCATCTGGGGTGGGCTATGGTCCCTACCCAGCTTGGACGATGAGCAGATTCTCGTGGATAGTAGTCTGCGCGCGCAGGTTCTGGAGCGCTACGCCGCTGCCGTGGGCCTCGTCTTGCACGAGCAGTCCCTGGGTCCGGTGCAGCGCCACACCTTCAGCCATTTTTCGCTGGAATACGCCGTGCTCCACGCAAGCTTGCGCGTCCAGGCGGTGGCCGACAAGGGTTCTCCGCTGCTCTGCTGGGATCTTGCCGCCGCCCTCCAGCTCGGTCTGCCAAGTCCCATCCGACGGCTGCTAGAGCAGCTGGATTGAGCTACACTGCGCAACCGTATTCTGCTTTCGTGAACGACAGGAGTGCTGGCATGACCCGTATGGTGCATTGTGTGAAACTGGGGCGTGAGGCAGAAGGTCTCGATCGTCCCCCCTATCCTGGCCCCCTGGGGGCGCGCATCTATCAGGAAGTTTCCAAGGAGGCCTGGGCCGACTGGCTCAAGCATCAGACCATGCTCATCAACGAGTATCGGCTCTCTCCCATCGATCCCAAGTCTCGCAGTTTTCTGGAGAAGCAGATGGAGGCCTACTTTTTTGGAGAAGGCGCCCAGGCCCCTGAGGGCTACGTTCCGCCCAAGGAATGAACTGTTCCTCTTTCCCGACAAAGGCGATGCAGCAACGACGCGGATTTGCACGGATCGCCGCGGTGCGCGTCGCCGGAAGGTGACGCATGCACAGCTCGGTGCTGGATCGCAGCAGCTCCGGGTGAAAAGTCTATCAATAAATGCATCTATATGACTGTCATTACTATTTTGATGGATGGGGGAGCGAACTCCAAGCGCGTCTGGTGAGGCTGCGGGAGCGCGTCCAAAGGCTTCGACGCAGAACCCAGTACAAAAAACCGACGCCGCCGCCGTTCCTGGGGCCACAGAAATCCCGCAACACTCTGAATAAAAAGCGATAAAGCGTGCTGGCATGGCTTGTGCATTGGTACCTGCGCCGCCCATGCGGCCCGCATCTGCGGTGGATCATCACCTATCTGGAGAGCTTTTTTATGAAGAAGATCATTGCGTTGAGCGTCGCCCTGTCTTTCCTCACCGCCAGCAGCGCTTTCGCTGCCGAGGCTGCCGCCCCCGCCGCTGAGCAGGGTTCTGAGATGGCTGCCCCCCACAAGGCTCCGGAGAAGAAGATGGAGCACAAGGCCTACCATCACCACAAGAACACCCATCACAAGAAGGCGATGGAGAAGAAGGAAGAGGCCAAGGAAGCCGCTCCTGCGGAGTAAGTTACCGCATCGTCAGCCCCCTCTGGGGGCTGCGCCGAAGGCCTGGATCCCATTGGTTCCGGGCCTTTTTTCTGGACGCAGCCCAGCGGCCAGGATATCGATTCGGTCCGGCCACGGCGGTCCCGAAAAAAAGACACCCCGCTAGGAAAGCGGGGTGTGTGACCTCACGCAAGACGACCCGCGCGGGGCCGTCGAACCACAGGCTCAGGCGGACGACTTCATGGACTTCAGGAAGATACTGGCAAAGCGGACCACGTAGCGCAGCACGTACTGGGTGTCCTTGGCGAAAAAGATCTTGATCAGACCAAAGATACCGCCGCCGCGATTGCTTTCGTCCTTCATCTCCTGCTGCGTCTGAGCCAGGGCCTTGGCGGCCTTGTCGACGCCGCTGGCAAAGGCCTGATCCGAGGGCATGAGGGGTACGACCTGTGCCATGACGAGATTGACCTTGTGTAGGAGGCCGGCCTTCTGCAGGTTGCCGAGCAGGGCGAAGAGCTCGGGCAACATATCCAGCAGCTTGGCGTCGTGCAGGCCCTGCACGATTTCCCGCACGCGGCTGGCGATGGATTCGGCGTCGCCTTTGAGAGCCTTGCCACCCAACTGCGCGATCTCGAGCCAGATGGTCGCACCCTGAGCGATGTTCCCGCCGATGCGCTGGATGGTACCGTCCCGCCACATCTCCCCCAGGAAGTCGGCCGCGGTGCCGAAGGCGATATTGAGATCACCCTCCGTCGAGAAGATGTTTTTGAGGTGGATACCCTGGGCCTCCAGGGACTGGGCGGCCGCCGCCATGGACTGGCTGAGCGTCTCGGCCATGACCAAAAGACCGTCCACCCGATCGGCGAGGCTCTCGGAATTGCCCTGTGCCAGGGCCTTGGCGCGCTGCGCGATCTTCAGCCACTTCTCGGCTTCACTGGCCAGCTCATCCAGTTTATCGGGTAGCTGCATCTCGCTGACCATGTCCTTCACCACATTCAGGCCATCCTTGCCCGCCTGCAGGAAGAAGCGCAGGTTTTCCCCATAGCCGGCGAGGTGCTCGATCTGGTCCAGCAAGCCTTCCACGCGGGCGGCCAGATCCGGGGCATCGCCCTGGGCGAGGGCCTTGACCCGCAGAGCGATGCCCAGCCAGCGCCGCCCGCCGCTGCCGATGGTGGCCAGAGCGCCACTCATATCTGCCGACTTCAGCAGCTCCGGAGCCGTATCCGTCAGGGTACCGATAGCCACGCTCATCTGTCCGGCGAGAATCTCGCCCATGTTGAGAATACCGTCCAGACGGTCGTGCAGGCTGGGGGCATCGCCCTGGATGAGGCGCTGCGCACGCTTGGCCAGCTGCAGCCACTGATCCGCCATTTCCTGAATCTCGTCGAGACGGTCGGGGAGGTCCAGCTGGCTGACGACGTTGCCGATCACGCCGACGCCTTCTCTGGCGCTATTGGCCCAGTACTGCAGATTGGCCGCCGCGGCGCGCAACTTCTGCACCATGTCCTCCGGGGAGTCGCCGATGAGCGGGCAACGCAGTTCGCCACTCAGGGCCGCCAGGGACGCGAAGAAGCCGGATTTCTGGAGGTTGTTGAGGATGGTGATGAGCTCGCCGAGGGTCTTGTCCAACTGTGCTTCCTTGACCTCGGAGAGCAGGGCCTTGAGACGTTCCGTGCCGCCCTCGACGGTGAGCATGCCCTGCAGGCTTTCCACCGTTTCGCGCAGGGCGTCCAGCTGCGGCTGGTATTTGGCGAGGAGCTTTTCGGTGTCGATGGCGTTGGGCAACTCGGCGAGCACGTCGCGAAGCATCTGCAGGAGACTCTGTATTTGCAGAGCAGCATCTCCGACCTTGCCCAAACCCTCCCACTGTTTGGGCGTCAGAGGAGTAACGGTGTTGTCCGAGGATGCGACTGCATTTGCGTTGGCCATGACGTGCTATTCTCCCGCTAAAATATGGCTGTACCAGGCTAGTTCTGGTGGAATGGAGCTCTACTCAAAGTTTTCCTTATTTACCACAAAAAACACGGCGTTCCCAGTCCGACACCGCTCTGGCCTCGCTGTGGCACGGTACGCCAGGTGGGCGGGCGGGTGCATGGGCCGTATCATCGCGCAACCTTGGCCGGAGGTCTTGCAAACATGCTTTATGGCAGCAAACGAGAGACTTATCGACAGGTGTTCATCGATCAATGGCAGCGCTATCGTCAGGGGCTGCCGCCGGATGGCATCGGTCAGCGCATCGTTGCGGTGATCCTCGAGCATCCGGAATACCATGGGCTCCTGGAGCACCCGGACCAGGCCCTCGCCGCCGATTTCTCACCGGTCCAGGGCGAAACCAATCCCTTTGCCCACATGGGTCTGCACGTAGCCCTCCTGGAGTTGTTGGCAAACGGGCAGCCGGCAGGTATCGTCGAGGCTTTCGCCAGACTCACCGCACGCTTGGACCGGCATGCCGCGGAGCATGCCTTTGTCGAGTGTCTGGGGGAGTTGATCTGGCAGGGCCAGCGGGTAGGCCGCGAACCGGATCTTCAGGAACTGCTCCCCTGTGTGCGGCGCCTGCACCCGGATGATGGAACCGGAAAACGCCGCTTCGGGAGGGACCCCGACGACGGACTTTGAGGAGGTAGACGATGCATAAGCGGGCAGGGCAGACAGGTGCCGAACAGGTGCATTGGCGGCTGGAAGATCTCTACTCCGGACCGGCCGACCCGCGCCTGGAGGAGGACATGGCCTGGGCCGAGGAGGCCGCGATGGCTTTCGCCGAGACCTATCGGGAAGCCTTACCCAGCCTCGGTGCCGCGCAACTGGCCGAGGCCCTTGACCGCCTGCAGGAGATCCGCCAGCGCCTGGCCCGGGTCGGCAGCTATCGCTACCTGAGCTATGTCACGCACGCCGACGAGGCGAGCTACGGTGCCGCCCTGCAGGCCTATGAGGAGCGCGCCACGCAGATCGGCAATGCCCTGATCTTTTTCGATATCGCTTGGGCACGCCTGGATGAGACCCGAGCCCATGAACTCATGGCGGCGCCGGAGCTGGCGTCCTGGCGTCACCTGCTCCATCACTGGCGCGCCTATGGCGAGCATCTTCTCAGCGAGCCCGAGGAGCGGCTCCTGGCGGAGAAACGGGTGACCGGGGCTGGCCTTTGGGCGCGCCTCTTCGATGAGACCCTGACGGAGATGCGCTTTTCCCTGCGCGGCAAGAGCCTGAGTGAGCAGGAGATCCTGAGCAAGCTCTCGGATCCGGACCGGGCCTTGCGCCACGATGCGGCGGAGGCTCTCAGTCGCGGGCTGGAGGGGCGACTGCACACGCTCACCACCTGCTTCAATGCCATTCTCGCGGACAAGGCCCTGGACGATCGTCTGCGCCGCTATCCCCACTGGCTGGCAGAGCGCAATCTCGCCAACGAGATCGACGACGCTACGGTGGCGAGTCTCGAGACTGCCGTGGTGGCGCGCTACCCCCTGGTCGCCCGTTACTATCGGCTCAAGGCGCAGCTACTCGGTATCGACCGACTCATGGACTACGATCGCTACGCCCCCCTGCCGGGCAAGTCCCGCACCCACGACTGGCAGGACTGCCGCCGCATCGTGCTTGCGGCGGTCGCGGACTTCTCGCCGGAAATGGCCGCCATCGGTCAACGCTTCTTTGACGAGGAGTGGATCGACGCGGCCCTGGCCCCGGGCAAGCGGGGCGGCGCCTTCGCCCACCCCGTCACGCCCGACGTGCACCCCTATCTCATGGTCAACTATACGGGCCAGACCCGCGACGTGATGACCGTGGCCCACGAGCTGGGACACGGCATCCATCAGTATCTGGCGCGGGAACAGGGTTTCCTCAACGCCGACACCCCCCTGACCACGGCAGAGACCGCATCGGTCTTCGGGGAGATGCTCACTTTCGAGCAGCTTCTGCGGGAAGAGAGCGATCCACGCGGGCGCCTGGCGCTCCTTTGCGGCAAGATCGAAGATACCTTCGCCACGGTCTTTCGGCAGATGGCGATGCATCGCTTCGAGGGGCAAATGCACGAGGCGCGCCGGCGGGAGGGCGAACTGAGTCGCGAGCGGCTGGCGCAGCTCTGGCTTGCCACCCAGACCGAGCAGTTCGGTGATTCGGTCCACTTCAGCCCCGGCTACCGCTGGTGGTGGAGCTACATACCGCACTTCATCGGCTCGCCGGGCTACGTGTATGCCTACGCCTTCGGCGAACTCCTGACCCTGGCGCTCATCCAGCGTTATCGCGCCGAGGGCAAGGCCTTCGTCCCGCGCTACATCGAGATGCTGCGGCTGGGCGGTTCCCGCAGTCCGGTGGAGGTGGTTGGGGTGACGGGTGTCGATCTCACGGATCCGAACATCTGGTCCAGCGCCCTGGATTACCTGGAAAGTCTGGTGGTGCAGGCCGAGTCCCTGGCGCAGGAGTGCGGCGATGTCTGAGGCCTGGCGCGACGAGCGGGACAGCCTGGGGGTGGTACGGGTGGCGGCGGACGCCCTCTGGGGCGCGCAGACCCAGCGTTCGCTGGAGCATTTTGCCATTGGCACCGAGACCATGCCGCTGGAGCTGATCCACGCCCTGGCGCAGATCAAGGGGGCAGCGGCCCTGGTCAATGCTGAGCTTGGTCTGCTCCCCGCCGAGCTGGCCGCCGCCATTGCCGAGGCGGCAGCGGAGGTGGCGGCGGGGCGCTGGGATGCCCATTTCCCCCTGCGCGTCTGGCAGACGGGCAGCGGCACCCAGAGCAACATGAACGTCAATGAGGTCATTGCCAATCTCGTCAACGAGCGCCTGGGGTCGACACGGGGCAGCAAGTGTCCGGTGCACCCCAACGACCACGTCAACCTGGGGCAGTCCTCCAACGATGTCTTTCCGACGGCCATGCACCTGGCGGTGCTGCAGCAGGTGCACGAACACTTCCTGCCGCGCCTCGCCGCCACGCGCGCGCGGCTGGCGGCCCGCGCCCGCGATTTTGCCGAGATCCTCAAGATCGGCCGCACCCACCTCATGGACGCTGTACCTTTGAGCCTGGGGCAGGAGTTTTCCGGCTATGCCGATCGACTGCGTCAGGGCGAGGACGCCCTGCGGGCAAGCCTTTCGGGGCTCGGCGCGGTGGCCCTGGGGGGGACGGCGGTGGGTACGGGGCTCAATACCCACCCGGACTTTGCCCGACGGGTCTGCGCTCGGCTCGCCGATGCCACCGGTGTGCCCCTGCATCCGGCGGAAAATCCCTTTGCGGCGCTGGCGGGGCATGAGGCGCTGACGACCTTGAGCGCTGCCCTGCGTACTCTCGCCATGTCGGCCATGAAGATAGCCAACGACATCCGCTGGATGGGCTCGGGACCGCGGGCTGGTCTGGGCGAGCTGGCGCTACCGGAAAACGAGCCGGGCTCTTCCATCATGCCGGGCAAGGTGAACCCCACCCAGGCCGAAGCACTGACCATGGTCTGCGTGCAGGTCTTCGGCAACGATGCGGCGGTGGCCTTTGCCGCCTCCCAGGGGCAGTTCGAACTGAATGTCTTCAAGCCGGTCATAGCCAAGAACGTGCTCGACTCCCTGCGGCTTCTGGGTGACGCTCTCGATTCCTTCGGCCGTCACTGTCTGGATGGCCTGCAGCCGCGGCGCGAGGTCCTGGGCCGGCACCTGCACCGTTCCCTCATGCTGGTCACGGCTCTGGCGCCGCGCCTCGGTTACGAGAAAGCGGCGATGGTCGCGCAGTACGCCCACCGGCACGACCTCGATCTGCTGAGCGCGGTGCTTGCCCTGGGCTACCTGGAGCGCGAGGAGGCGGAGCGGCTGCTGCAGCCCGAGCAGATGCTGGGGCCGGCTGCGCCACAGACCGCGCCATAGAGATAGTCGCCATTCCCACTCTTCTGGCCACGAAAAGGAAGCGTTCATGATCTTGATTCTGGATACCGACCTCACCGAAGAATCGCCGACCTTTCAGGCGCTCTTGCAGCATCTGCGCGGCCTGGAAGGGATCGAGCATCGGGTGCATCGGGTGCAGGGAGCCGAACAGACCCTGCGCGAGATCTATCTCATCGGCAACACCAAGGCCCTGCGCATCGAGGATATGGAGGCTTTACCAGGGGTTGCCAGAGCGATCCGGGTGTCGCGGGAATACCGGGTGCTGGGGCGACACGCGGGGGACGAGCGGCCCACGGGCTTCGATTACCGCGGCGTCCACTTTGGCCAGGATAACCTCAACGTTTTCGCCGGACTGTGTGCCGTGGACACCCGCGAGCATGTGGAGGCCATGATGCGCGCCCTTAAGGACAACGGTCAGGTGTGCACGCGCATGGGGGCCTACAAGCCCCGCACCAGTCCCTATGCCTTCCAGGGCCACGGTGCCGCCTGTCTGCCTTATGTCTTTGAGCTGGCCGGTAAGTACGGCATCCAGGTCATCGCCATGGAGATCCTCCACGAGGCGCACATGGATGAAATCCGCAAGGCCTTGGAGCAGGCCGGGCAGCCCACCGGCGTCATGCTGCAGATCGGCACCCGCAATACCCAGAACTTCGAACTCCTCAAGGCGGTGGGACGGCAGCGGGATTTTCCGGTGCTGCTCAAGCGCGGTTTCGGCATTACCCTGGAAGAATCCCTCAATGCCGCCGAATACCTGGCTTCCGAGGGCAACGATCGCGTGGTCTTCGGGCTGCGTGGCATGAAGACCAACCTGGGAGACCCACATCGCAATTTCGTGGATTTTGCCCAGGTGCCGGTGGTGAAGCGGCTGACCCGTATGCCCGTCTGCATCGATCCCTCCCACTCCGTCGGTAGTCGGGATGTGGGACCGGATGGTATCCCGGAGGTGTTTCAGGTGACGGCGCAGGGCGTGATCGCCGGCGCCAACATGATCCTGGTGGATTTTCATCCCGATCCTGCTACCGCTCTGGTAGATGGACCACAGGCCCTGCGTCTGGAAGAGTTGCCTTGGTTCCTGGAGGACGTGCGTTTGGCGCGGGAGGCCTATGAGGAGCGTCGGCTGTTGGCGGAGGCGCAGCACTTCGCCCGCAGCTAGAGCCAGACCAGGCGATTGCGTCCTTTCCTTTTGGCTTCACAGAGGATGCGGTCCGCTGGCGTCCGTCCCTCGGTACGATCGGGCACGCAGATAGCAGAACGAGGCGCCGATGAGAAAAAGGGCTTGAAACCGCTGGGGCCGGTCAATGGCGGCGATGATGCCGATCATGGCGCCGACGGGGTGGCCAATATACAGGATCGGCGGATTTTGTAGCCCTTGGTGCAGATGCGGGAGGACAGCGGGCGGCCGCAGGAGATCGTCTGCGTAGGCAAAGGGGTTTTCGTGGTGTTCTCGGTCGTAGCGTGCGACCGTATCGGCGGCAGAGCCTGCCAGGACGTAACGGATGTAACCAACGTCTTCAGCTAGGCAGCCCAACAAGGCGCCTCACAGCGTCTTGTCCAAGCCGAAGCCGTGGACAAAAGAGGGCGGGCACCGTGCCCGCCCTGCTCAGGTCAACAGAAACCGTCTAATGGGTAGCTACAAGTCTTGTCTCGATCAAGGTTGGGCCAAAAGCTAGACACAGGTGAAGCCAATCGTCCGGACGCCCGCAACTCACCCAACGAGCCGCGTTGCGCCGCAAAGGCCCCAAGGATTCGTCAATTAGTTGTTGCCCTTGAATATTCCTGCGCCACCCCGTCTTCCCCATAGCGTACATAGGTGCCGTAGCGCTCGCCGCCGGGACGGCTCGGCAAGAGGAGCAAGAAGATAAGGGCAAGACCGAGGATCGGGACGAAATTCAGCAGGACCCACCAACCAGACAATCCAGCGTCGTGCAGGCGTCGGATGGTGATGGCGTACAGGGGGATCATCATGCCGAGTAAGAGTACGAAGAACCCCAAGACAAGAACCGTCCCGAAGATCCCCAGTCCCCCTTGATCTTGGGGAAAAAGAACCAGGAGCAAAGCGAGTGTTCCGAAAAACAGTAGGTAGAAGCTCAAAGTGAACCACCAAAAGGCAGCACGCTTCGTACGCCCTTGAAAATTCGCGTAATTCCGATAAATTTCGTACTTGTAGATGTCCAACAATCCCATGCACTCCCTCCTTTCGTACCGGTCATAGGCAGGACGCACCATGCGGCCTGCCGGCCAAGGTGGGGCGCACGGGTAGTGTGGATGCACCGAAGCCGCCCGTACGCTCCCCCCACTTGCTGTGGTGTTTAGTTTGGCTGCACGAGCGGCCCGCGGTTTGGACGCAAGCGGGCGCAGTCTGCGCCGCGCGCATCGCGCGATGCTCAGTATAAGGAGTAAGTTATTGAAAAGGCAATAACGAAGGAGATAGCGCCGTCCGGGGTGGAGGCCGCGGACCGGCTACTTGATACGCATGCCGGGGACGGCGCCGCTGTCGGGGGAGAGAAGGAAAGGACCTCCCTCGGGGCCGCTCGCGGCCAGGACCATGCCCTCGGAAAGGCCGAAGCGCATCTTGCGTGGGGCGAGGTTGGCGACCATCACCGTCAGCCGACCCTGCAGATCCTCCGGACGATAGGCGGCTTTGATGCCGGCAAAGACTTGGCGCGGCTTGTCTTCGCCGATGTCGAGACTGAGGCGCAGGAGCTTTTCCGCTCCTTCCACTGCCTCGGCAGCGACGATACGGGCCACCCGCAGCTCCACCCGGGTAAAGTCGTCGATGCTGATGGTGGGCGTGGCTTCTGCCCCTTCCGCGCTCCCGCCCGGCGCCTGAGTCTTGGGAGTCTGGTCGGTGGGCTTGGTCTTCGGAGCCTCGCTGGCCGGGCTTGAGGGACTGGCGATGAGACTGTCCACGATGGTCTTCTCCATTCTTTGCAGCAGGTGCTGGTAGGGCGCGATGTCGTGATCGAGCAGCGGTTCGGCCGTGGCGTCCCAGTCCAGGGGGCAGTGCAGGAAATCCAGGGATCGGCGCGCCAGTTGTGGCACCACGGGGCTCAGCAGGGTGACCAGCAGACGGAAGGCGTTGAGGGTCGTGCTGGCGACGCGCAGCAAGGCTTCGTGTTGACTGGGGTCTTTCGCCAGAAGCCAGGGGGCGGCGCGGTCCACGTAGGCATTGACGCGATCTGCCAGAGCCATGATGTCACGGATGGCGCGGGCATAGTCCCGTTCGGCGTAGGCCGCACCGATCCCTTCCCGTTGCGCCGCCAGTTCGCGGTAGAAGTCGGTGTCCTCGCCCAGGCTCGGGGCCAATCGACCGCCACCGTACCGATGGATGAAACCAGCGCTGCGAGCCGCGAGATTGACGACCTTGCCCACCAGGTCGCCATTGCCCTTGAGCAGGAAATCTTCGAGGTTGAGGTCGATGTCCTCCGCACGCGGATGGAGCTTGCTGGCGAAGTAGTAGCGCAGGAACTCCGGCTCCAGGCGCTCCAGATATTGGGCAGCGGTGATAGAGGTACCGCGGGACTTGCTCATCTTGGCGCCGTTGACGGTCATGAAACCGTGGGTGAACACGGCCGTCGGCAGGCGATAGCCGGCGCCCTTGAGCATGGCCGGCCAGAACAGGGCGTGAAAGTAGATGATGTCCTTGCCGATGAAGTGGTAGACCTCACTCTCGGCATCAGCGCCCCAGTAGGTGTCGAAGTCCCGGCCGTGCTCCTCGCACCAGCGGCGGGTGGCGGCCATGTAACCGGGCAGGGCGTCGAGCCAGACGTAGAAGAACTTGTCCTGAGTATCGGGGATGGGGATGCCGAAATAGGGCGCATCGCGACTGATGTCCCAGTCCGCGAGGCCCGTCGCAAACCACTCGTCCAGTTTGTTGGCCATCTCCTCCTGCAGGGTACCGCTGTGAATCCACTGCCGCAGAAAGTCGGAAAAGTCCCCCAGGGCGAAGAAATAGTGCTCCGTAGGGCGCCGCTCGGGGGTGGCGCCGGAGATGGCGGAGACGGCATCCAGCAGGTCGGTGGGGCTGTAGGTGGCACCGCAGACTTCGCAACTGTCCCCATACTGATCGGCAGCTCCGCACTTGGGGCAGGTGCCCCGGATGAAACGGTCCGGCAGGAAGATTCCGGCTACGGGGTCGTAGGCCTGCTCGATCTCGCGCACGACGATATGCTCTCCGGCGCGTAGACGGCGATAGATTTCCTGAGAGATGGCAAAGTTTTCCGGCGAGTGGGTGCTGTGATAGCAGTCGAAGCCGATGCCAAAGGCGGTGAAATCGCGCAGATGCTCCGTCTGCATGCGGGCGACCAAGGTCTCCGGCGTTATGCCCTCACTCTGGGCTCGCAGCATGATGGGCGTACCGTGGGCATCGTCGGCGCAGACGTAGGTGCAGTCGTGGCCCCGCAGCTTGTGGTAGCGCACCCAGATGTCCGTCTGGGTGTACTCCACGAGGTGGCCAAGGTGCAGAGGCCCGTTGGCGTAGGGGAGAGCACTGGTGACGAGGATCTTGCGTTTCATAGTCCGCTAAATTACCTGCCTTGCCGGCGCGGAGCAATGGGCGGCGGACGATCTGGCGCGGCAGATTCGTTGCCTTTGTGGCATACTGGGGCTTTGTGGTTCAGGAGTTGCCATGTCCAGCCATGCCTTGCCCCGGCCCGATTACGCTGGCCGCCGCCGTCGCCTCATGGAGCGGCTCCCCGGTGGGGTGGCCATCGTCCCGACGGCCGCTGAAAAATTCCGTAATGCCGATGTCCACTATCCCTTTCGCCCCGATTCCGATTTCTGGTACCTGACCGGCTTTGCCGAGCCCGAGGCGGTGCTGGTGCTGGTACCGGGTCATCCCGAGGGCGAGCAGTGGCTGTTCTGTCGGCCACGCGACCCGGAACGGGAGACCTGGGACGGTCGTCGTGCAGGTCTGGAGGGCGCCAAGGAGCTCTGTGGTGTCGACCAGACTCGCTCCATCGCCGAGCTGGACAGCCTGCTACCCGAGCTTTTGCAGAACCGGGAGTTGCTCTGCGCACCCCTGGGACGTTCTGCCGACTTCGACGCCCGCCTGATGCTCTGGCGTAATCAGGCCCGCAGCCGCTCCCGGGCGGGCATACGCTACCCCCAGGAGCTGGTGGATCTCGGTTTTCTGTTGCACGAGATGCGGGTCATCAAGGATCCGATCGAGCAGGAACACCTGCGTGCGGCCGTAGGGATCAGTGCTGCTGGTCATCGCCATGGCATGCGGGTCTGCCGTCCCGGGATGACCGAATACCAACTGCAGGCAGAGATCGAGTTCGTCTTCCAGCGCCTGGGCGCGCGCAGCGTCGCCTATCCCAGTATCGTCGGCGGCGGGGTCAATGGCTGCATCCTGCATTACACCGAAAACAGCGACGAACTCGTGGACGGCGACCTCGTCCTCATCGACGCCGGCGCGGAATACGGCAATTATGCCGGCGACATCACCCGCACCTATCCCGTCAACGGCGTCTTCAGCCCGGCACAACGAGAAATCTACGAGCTGGTACTCGCCAGCCAGAAGGCGGCCATCGCCGCCCTCGTCCCCGGCCGCTCCGTCGCTGACTACCACGAGGCGGCGGTGGCTGTGCTGGTGGATGGTCTGCGCGATCTCAAGATCCTGTCGGAAAGCCGCGAAGCCATTCTCGAGCAGGGGCTCTACCGCAGTTTCTATATGCACCGCACCGGCCACTGGCTCGGTCTGGACGTACACGACGCCGGTTCCTATCGCCAACGCGACGGCAGCTGGCGTACGTTGGAGGCGGGCATGGTGGTGACGGCGGAGCCCGGACTCTACTTCGCTCCACAACACCCCGCCTGCCCGGAGCGCTACCGCGGCATTGGTATCCGCATCGAGGACGACTGCCTGATTACCGAGACGGGCGTGGAGATTCTCTCGGCGGCGGCACCCAAGGAGATCGAAGAGATCGAGTCCCTCATGGCCCTGGGCAGTTAACCGGCGTGATCCGTCGCCCGCCCGCTCAGGAATCCGTGCTGGATGGCAGCTTGGCGGGCAGGATGCGCAGTTCCGCTTCCTTGACGCCAAACTGCACGGCCTCGTGCACCGAGTCCATGAGGATGTCCGCGGCCATCTTGTAGCGGGCATTCATGGTGTCCCAGACCACGCCCCGGACCACCTTTCCCGAGGATAGAACGATCTCCACCCGCTCACCGCAGCGATTGCCACCGTCCTTGCGAAAAAAGAGATCCTGCGACAGGGCGATCTGATCCGGTCGGGTGGGGCCACAGGCCGAAATCTCGGGATCGCTGCTGGTCTGCCAGGGCACGGCGTTGTAGGCGGTCACCCGGTGCAGATAAAAGACGCGATGGTCCAGGAGCAGGGCACCATGGTCCTGGTCCTGGAGCGTCGTGCTCGTAGCCGTCGCGACGGCCGGGGTGAGGTTCAGGGACGCCGACGCTGCTGTCGGGGTGTCCAAAGGCTGGGCCCAGGCCCAGGAAAGTTCTGGCCGCGCCAGAGAGAGGGTATTGGGGAGCGCGAACGCCAACAGGGCGACACCGGCACCCACGAAGATACCTTTGAACAATCTTCAACTCCTTTTGCCTAGTGCGATCTTCGCCGAGATCTCTGCGCTTTATAAAGCGCGTTTATCCACCAGCAATGGTTTTTGGGTCGCAAACTATCTCAAAAAAACCTGCCTAAATCAATAGCCTGCTTATACGCTTTGCTAATCAATGAGATGAGATCAAGTTACTGAAGTCAGTAGAAAAAAACCACGCAGCAGGAGATTCGGGACCAACTCGCCCTGCCCGAGCCGGGCCTGCAGTAAAGGGGCGTCACCGCCCGTTAGAAGGAGGCCCAGGTCCGGATAGCGACGGCGCCCGTCCCGCAGGGCGGCATCCACGGCCGCTGCTGCCCCCGCCGTCACCCCCAGCAGTAGACACTCCTCGGTGGAGTTACCAAAATCCACGGCGCAGGATTGGGGGGACAGCGTCGGAAGCTGGGCCGTGTGCTGGGCCAGCGCGCGCAAGGAGAGGCCCAGCCCTGGTAGGATACGGCCACCGTGAAAGCGCCCATCGGCCAGCAGATCCAAGGTGATGGCGGTACCCGCATCCACCACCAAAAGGTTTCGATCCGGCCAGTCCCGGGCGGCGGCGAGCAGGCAGCAGCGGCGATCGAAGCCAAGACTCTGGGGCGGCTCATAGGCGTTGGGCAGCAGCGCGTGAAAACGCTCCGCATCCCAGTCGCGTATCTGCCCCGAGGCGAGGCATGCTCGCCAGAGCGCTTCCCGCTCCGGGACGACACCGCCAAGGTAGATGGGTTCTTCCGCCAGCCAGGAGGACCAGGGCGATGGTAATCCGGCAAGTATCTCGGCAATGGCGGCGCCGCTGGGATGGCGCTCGACCCGAAAGTCCCGTCCGTCTTCGGTGTGGGCGATCTGCGTGTGGGTGTTGCCGATGGCGATGAGGATCATGGGGCCGGTCGAATACGGACATCCGCGGCATCGAGATACCGTTCCTCGCCAGCGAACTGGAAGCGCTCGGCAAAGGCGGTGAAACCTGCGCTGGCCAGCAGCGGGAAGTCTACCTTCCACTGCCGCAGGATCGCGGCGGCCAGGGCGTTGCGGTCGACCCGCTGGCCATGCTCGGCAAGGCAGGTGCCGCTGGCATCCAGACCCGGGTCCAGGTGGCAGTTGAGACCCATGCCCAGCACCCAATCCTGCTGCCCGCCCCGCCGCCGACCTTCGGCGAGAAAGCCGCCCAGCTTGCGTCCGTCCAGCCAAAGATCGTTGGGCCACTTGACCCACAGTCCCGGGAGATGGGCAGCCAGCACCTGGTATACGCTCAGTGCCGCCACCAGCGGCAGGCTCGCCGGCGGTTTGGCCGGGGCAGACAGGCGCAGACTGAGATAGAGGTGGCGGCCAAAGGGCGAGTACCAGCTCCGGCCACGCCGACCACGCCCTGCCCATTGTGCTTCGCTCAGACAGAGCTGGAGCTCGGCCTGTTCCAGTATGCGGGTATTGGTGGAGTCGCAGAAGGGCAGAATCTCGGCGGGCGGTAGACCCGGGCCAGCCAGCTTGGCGATGCGCGCGGCATCCAGGCGCTCGGCGGGATAGTCCAGAACCGGTCTATCGCGGTCGAAGCGCAGCGGCAAACCCCAGTGCCTCGCCTCGGCGAGGACTACCGCTTGGGTCGAGGCATCCAGCCTTGCCGCCGCGCTCTCTGCCGCCGCCCTTGCCCCGTTACCGGCGGCAGCAGTCATCACCTGGCGCAGCAAGGCCGAGGGTTCAGGAGCGGATATGACCGTCCCCTAGCACGATCCACTTCTGCAGGGTCAGGCCCTCCAGGCCTACCGGCCCGCGTACGTGCAGACGGTTGGTGGAAATACCGATCTCTGCCCCCAGACCATACTCGAAGCCGTCGGCAAAGCGGGTGGAGGCATTGACCATCACCGAGCTGGAATCTACCTCCCGCAGGAAGCGGCGAGCCGTCGTGATGTTTTCGGTGACAATGGACTCCGTGTGCCCGGAGCCATAGCGGGCGATGTGGGCGATGGCGGCATCGAGGTCGTCGACGATCTTGAGGGAGAGGATGGCCGCCAGATATTCCGTGGCGAAGTCCTCTTCCGTCGCCGCCACCGCCCCAGGAATGCGGGGCAGACTCTCGCTACAGGCACGGATCTCCACGCCTTTCTCGCGCAGAGCCGTCGTCAGGGGCTCCAGCAGGTCGTCCACCCGGTCGCGATGGATGAGCAGACTCTCGGCGGTGTTGCAGGTGCCGAGCCGCTGGGTCTTGGCATTGACCACGATCTTCAGAGCCTTGGTGGCGTCGGCGTCGCGATCCACGTAGACGTGGCAGTTGCCGTCCAGATGCATGATGACCGGCACCGTGGCCTCCGCGCGGATCCGGCTCAAGAGACCCTTGCCGCCCCGGGGAATGATCACGTCCACCAGATCGTCCATACGGATGAGGGCTCCCACAGCCTCCCGATCGGGAATCTGTAGGTACTGCACCACGTCCAGGGGCAACTGCGCCCGGCCCAGCGCGGCACGCAGACGCTCGGCGATGGCCAGATTGCTGTGCAGGGATTCGGAGCCACCGCGCAGGATCACGGCATTGCCGGATTTCAGGCAGAGACCCGCGGCATCGGCCGTTACATTGGGGCGGGACTCGTAGATCATGGCGATGACGCCCAGGGGCATGCGCATGCGCCCCACCTGGATACCGCTGGGGCGATAGGCCAGATCGGTGATCTCCCCCACGGGATCGGGGAGGGCGGCGATCTGCTCGAGGCCCGTGGCCATGGCCTCGATGCGGCCCTCGTCCAGGCGCAGGCGATCCATGAAGGCCGGATCCCGGCCGGCCGCCTCGGCGGCGCGTAGATCCTTGCGGTTGGCGCGCTGGATATCCTCGGCGTCGCGGCGCAGGAATTCCGCCATTCCCAGCAGTGCGCGATTCTTGGCACCGCTGTCGCTGCCCAGCAGCTGCCCCTGGGCCCGGCGCGCGCGTTGGCCGAGGGTGCGGACTTCCGCCTCGATTTTCTGAGTCATACGGTCTCCTCGCTAGTGGCAGGCCAGAGCAGGGCGGCCTTTCTTGCCGCAATGCCCATGGCGTAAAGCCGCATTGTGCCTTCAGGGGCGGGCAGCGGCAATGCGCAGGGCAAGGCTGCCGATGGCCGGCCACAAAGGACTCGGATCCTGACCTTTGATGCGCGCGTCGATGGCGCGGCAGCTGGCCAGGCCGTCCCACAGCGTCTTGGCCGGGATGCGCGCCGCTGCCTGGCGTAGCCACAGACTCCGGGGAGGGAAGAGTCGCTCCTCGCGACACAGGGTGGTGGCGTCTTCGCTCTGCAGGCGTAGCAAGAGCCGCAGATCGCGGTGCAGTGCCCATAGCAGCAGCACGGGCTCGGCATCACTGCCTCGCAGCCGGCCCAAGATGTGGTCTACCCGTTCCGTCTCGCCGCGCAGCGCGGCATCGGCCAGTTCAAAGACCGTGAAGCGGCTATCATCGGCCAGCTGTTCCCGGATGGTAACGGCATCGATGCGGCCCTGGGCAGACTCGCCCAGTCGCAGGATGGCCTGCTGACAGGCCGCAAGATTGCCGGCGGTCAGTTCGCAGAGCAGCTGCAGGCCCGCGTCATCGGCCGCGAGGCCGGCCTGGCGCAGTCGCGCTGCCACCCATTGCGGCCATTCCTGGGCGTTGGGTGGGTACAGGATGAGCACTGCCGCCGATTTTTCCAGCGTGCGGAACCACTCCTGCTTCTGCTGCCCGGGATCGGGGCGGGGGCCGACCAGACAAAGGCGGGTCGTTTCCGCGGGGGCGGCGAGCCAGTGTGCCAGGGCCGTGGTAGCGGCCTTGGGCAACTTCAGATGATCCAGCTGCAGGATCAGGCAGCGATTCTCGGTGAAGAGGGAGAGGGCGTCGCGCTCGTCCCGCAGTGCTTCCCAGGGTTCATCCTGCTGGTAGAGCCGCTGGCGTGCGGTGTAACCCTGCACTCGGGCCGCCTCCAGATAATGCGCCAGCGCCTCTTGGCGCAGCAGGATCTCGTCGCTGAAGATGGCGGCAACGGCGGGCAGAGCCTGCTGCACATGCGCCGACCACCGCTCGCCCTTGACGCGCATCAGTGTCCGTCGCGCAGACCCTGGTTGTAGAGGACTCGACGCAGGATATCGCGGGCCCCTTCTTGGAACAGCAGGCGCTGGTCTTCCTCCTGCTGTACGTTGGTGGCGAGGGGGTTGGAGCTGTTATAGGTAAAGCTGTGCTCCACCAACAAGGGTTGCGGTGGCAGCAGGACCCGATCCCCCTGGCGCAGACTGATCTCGGCGTGCAAGGTATTGAGAAACTCCAGCGCAACGCCGGTACTGGGACTGATGCTGATGATACGCTGGCTGACATAGGCATTGCTGATGTGCAGCACCGGTGCGGTGGCAGAGCTGTGATTTCCGTCGCGGGCAAGTTCCCGCTCCACGGCAGTGGCCAGCGACCCCCCCGCCGGCCCCGAGGCAACCACCTGCAGGCCCTGCAGGCGCGGTGGGATGGTGCTGCCCGTGGGCAGGTGAAAGCCACAGGCACTGAGGCTCGCCCCCAACAGCAGTACCGTCAGCCGTAGCACAGGACCCGAAAACTGGCGTCGCATCAGGAGAGCACCAGATTGACGAGTCGGCCCGGCACGACGATGACCCGTTGCAATTCTCTGCCTTCCACGTGTTTCTGCACACGGGGGTGGGCCAGGGTCAGGGCGCGGATTTCCGCCTCGTCGGCGCTCGCTGGAAAATCCAGACGTTCCCGCAGCTTGCCGTTGACCTGGACGACCAGGGTCAAAGTTTCGGTCAGCAGCGCCTCGGGATCCACCTCGGGCCAGGGAGTGTGGGCCAGGGCCGTCTCCCCACCCAGCGTCATCCAGCAGGCCTCGGCCAGGTGTGGCGTGAAGGGTGCCAGCATCCGTACCAGGGCGCGCAGGCCCTCGCCCAGAACGGCGCGGAGCTCGGCATCATCGCCATCCACCCGCGCCAGGTGGTTGGTCAGTTCCATGCACGCGGCGATGGCGACGTTGAAATGCTGACGTTCCTCCAGGTTGAAGGTCACCCGCTCTATGCATTGATGAATGGCACGACGCAGATCTCGGGCGGCCGGTGAGAGTTCCGTAGGCAAAGGGCTGGGCCGCTCACCGTAGTCCTGCACCAGGCGCCAGACCCTTTGCAGGAAACGATAGGCCCCCTCCACGGCGCTGTCGGACCACTCCAGCGACTGCTCCGGGGGGGCGGCGAAGAGGATGAAGAGCCGCGCGGTGTCGGCCCCATAACGATCCAGCAGCTCTTGGGGATCGACGGTATTGCCCTTGGATTTGCTCATCTTGGCACCGTCCTTGAGGACCATGCCCTGAGTGAGAAGGCGGCGGAAGGGCTCATCGAAACGACCGTCCGCGGGCAGGAGCCCGAAGTCGCGCAGGAGCCGATTGAAAAAGCGGGCGTAGAGGAGGTGCAGCACCGCGTGTTCGACCCCACCCACGTACTGATCCACAGGCATCCAGGCCTGGGCACGCCCGTCCAGCATGGTTTGGGCATCGGGACATGTGAAACGGGCAAAGTACCAGGAACTCTCCACAAAGGTATCCATGGTGTCCGTCTCGCGCTGTGCCGGTCCGCCGCACTGGGGGCAAGCTACATCGCGGAAGGCCGGATCTTCCAGCAGTGGTGAGCGGGGGTCCTGCAGCTGATAGTGGGTGGGCAGGATCACCGGTAGATCTGCCTCGGGCACCGGTACGACGCCGCAGTGGGGGCAGTGGATCATGGGTATGGGCGTGCCCCAATAGCGTTGGCGCGAGATACCCCAGTCGCGCAGACGCCAGTTTACGGTCTTGCGGCCGAGTCCCTGGGCGGCCAAAGTCTCGGTGATGCGGGTCTTGGCTTCCTCCGAGTCGAGGCCATCGAAGGGTCCGGAGTGGAAGAGGCGTCCAGGACCCGTATACGCGGCCTCTGGCTGCTCATCGGTCGCCGCCCCGGGCTGTTGGATCACCGGGCGAATGGGCAGACCGTACTTCCGGGCAAATTCAAAGTCGCGCTGATCGTGCGCCGGTACGGCCATCACCGCACCCTCGCCGTAGCCCATGAGCACGAAATTGGCCGTCCACACCGGCAGGCTTTCGCCGGTCAGAGGGTGCCGCACCGTGATGCCCAGGGGATGGCCCTCTTTCTCCTGAGTCTCCACCGTGGCCTCGGATACGGCGACGTGCTTGCAGCGCTCGACGAAGGCCGCGAGGGTCGGATCCGCACTGGCCCTGGCCAGCACCAGAGGGTGCTCCGGCGCCAGGGCCACGTAGGTGGCCCCCATCAGGGTATCGGGACGGGTACTGAAGACCTTGATGACCGCGTCCTCGCCCACCAGGGGGAAGTGGATCTCGGCTCCCTCGGAGCGACCGATCCAGTTGCGCTGCATGGTCAGCACCTGCTCCGGCCAGTGTCCTTGCAGCTGCTCGAGGCCCTGTAGCAGTTCCTCGGCATAGGCGGTGATGCGCAGGAACCACTGACGAATCTCCCGGCGCTCCACCAGCGCTCCCGAACGCCAGCCGCGGCCATCCACCACTTGTTCGTTGGCCAGTACGGTCTGATCCACGGGATCCCAGTTGACCGTGCTTTCCTTTTGATAGACCAGTCCCTTTTCCCAGAGCTTCAGGAACAGCCACTGCTCCCAGCGATAATATTCCGGGGTGCAGGTGGCAAACTCCCGGGACCAGTCGTAGGACAGACCCAGGCGCTTGAGCTGACCGCGCATGTGGGCGATGTTCTCGAAGGTCCACTGCGCCGGTGCCACGCCATGTTTCAGTGCCGCATTTTCGGCGGGCAACCCGAAGGCGTCCCAGCCCATGGGGTGCAGCACGCTCTTGCCGCGCATGCGCTGGTAGCGGGCAATGGCGTCGACGATGCTGTAGTTGCGCACGTGCCCCATGTGCAGCTGACCCGAGGGATAGGGGAACATGGCGAGGACGTAGAATTTTTCACCGTCGGGCTCGGCGGGGGCGCGGTGGTCTTCGCGCGCTTCCCAGAACTTCTGGATTTCTGCCTCGAGGGTCTGGGGCTGGTAGGATCGTTCGTTCAGGATGTCACTCATGGTGTACTGGACTTCCGTCGGGGACAGGGTGGACTGCCTGCAGTGCAGGTGAGCGTTGTGAAGAAAAGCGGACGCCGGGCGACAGCACGACTCAATGCCGCAGGCGCCGGGGAGCGGCAGCGGCCTTGGTGGGGGCCGGCTTGCTGGCCGGTACGCGCACCGGCTCGGGCGGGCGCGGACGATACAGAATCAGAATCCGGCCGATTCGGGCGACAGCCTCGGCACCGCTGCCGGCCAGGATTTCGGCGACCATGGCATCCCGGGCCTCGTGTTCCAGAGCGGGCAGGCGCAGCTTGATGAGTTCATGGTGGAGCAGGACCCTGTCCAGCTCTTCCATGAGGGCGGGACCGAGGCCCGCGCTACCCACCATGAGGACCGGCTGCAGCGGGTGGGCGCGCGCCTTCAGGGCCTGTCTTTCTTTGCTGCTCAACATGCTATGCTTTCCCGATGACTAAGAGTGAAGAGTGTACGGCCCAGCCTGCGGGTGGTCAAAGCCGCGGGCCCCGATGTCGTGTCCTGGGGAGTGCAGGTGGCGCGCAGCAAATCCAGTAAGCAGTGGTTACGCGAACATTTTCAGGATCCCTACGTACAGCGGGCGGCACGTGAGGGCTATCGCTCTCGGGCCAGCTACAAATTGCTGGAGATCCAGGACAAGGACGGGCTCCTGCGGCGAGGGCTGCGGGTCCTGGATCTGGGGGCGGCGCCAGGCGGCTGGACCCAGGTAGCCGCCGCCATCGTCGGGCCCGAGGGACGACTCGTCGCCGTGGACCGCCTGGCCATGGATCCCGTGGCGGGAGCCCTGGTGATCCAGGGAGATATCTACGATGAGTCCGTCATCGCCCAATGCCGTGCCGCCTTTCCGGAGGGCGTCGACCTCATCTTGAGCGACATGGCGCCAAATCTCTCGGGTATCGCCAGCGCCGACCAGGCGCGTGCCATGGCCCTGTGCGAACTGGCGCTGGATCTGGCGCGAGAATGGCTCGTCCCGGGCGGCAAGCTGCTCATGAAGGTATTCATGGGGGCCGGAGCGCAGGAGCTGCGCCGAGAACTGCAAAGTTCCTTTCGCCGCATCGTCGTGCGCAAGCCCGAGGCCTCGCGCGCCCGCTCCGCAGAGCAGTACTGGCTGGCTCTGGATTATCGACCGCGCCCCTGAGACGCCGACAGGGGCTTCGACCCCAGGCGCGCTGACGTCTTGTCCCTCTATCCGTGGACAGCTGCGAATACTCCGCCCTATAATGCGCTTTGCGCGCGGTTAGCTCAGCTGGATAGAGCGTTGGCCTCCGAAGCCAAAGGTCACTGGTTCGAATCCAGTATCGCGCACCATATCTAGCAAGGCCTTGGATAATCATCCGGGGCCTTTCCTTTTTTTGGTCCCCAAGGAGCCACGGCCCGTTCTCTTTCCGGCAGAAGCCGAGGGGCCAGGCCGGGTGATTTATACTGAGGATGCCGATGCTGAAGCAAGCGTTACCACGAGCACCCGTGGGAGTGGATGGCGCCTTGCGGTACAGCTTTGAAGTTCGAGCCCGGTGATGCAGGAACAGGGCCTTTCGGGCCCCAGGAGCAAGCGCGTGCCTATGCAGATGGATCACATCGTTCTCAATGTTGAAAACATGGAGGAGATGATCGCCTTCTACCGGGAGGTTCTCGAGCTTCAGCCGGAGCGACTGGATGCTTATCGTTCCGGCAAGGCGCCCTTTCCTTCGGTGCGCATCAACGAGCAGACCATCATCGACCTCTTTCCAAGAGACTTTTGGGCGAAGCCTGGGCAACACAGGGTGGATCCCGGCAACCTCAATCATTTTTGCCTTTCCACGACGAAGACGGCATGGGATCACCTAGTAGAACGACTCAGAACCCATGATGTGCCCGTAGAGTCCGGACCCGTGCGGCGCTATGGTGCCCGCGGCACGGGGATCTCGGTCTATTTGCGGGACCCGGATGGCAATCAGATCGAGCTGCGCTACTATGCCGAGGGTGATGCCGGTGATTACCCCTCCCTGGGCTCCTGAGCGGCTGCGGTACGCGGATGCAGGCTGTAGAGGTCAGGTCCCCATAGAGTCTTGGTCGGGGACCCCGGTGCCTTGTCCTCGGGACGGAGCCAAGTCCGCGGACAGACACGAGCCTACACGCATCGTCGCAGCAAGGGATGGATGTCAGGAGCGCCTTTCGTGAGGAAATCGCGGCCTTTCAAAGGCAATAAAAGCTTTCTGCCCAGCAAGATCTGTGCAGCCTGTGGGCGGCCCATGACCTGGCGCAAGGCCTGGGCGCGCTGCTGGGATGAGATCCAGTATTGCAGCGACGCCTGTCGGCGCAAGGGATGCCGTGGCGGCGTCCCTGCCGGTCGCCACGCCGACCCTTGAGTCTGTGCGACCGGTTTATTCCCTCGCCGAATCTTTGTCGATCGCGGCC
>ERZ1669247.226-NODE-226-length-23559-cov-6.102961_pt1 | contig 23559 bp, 22 predicted proteins | sample MGYA00579297_ERZ1669247 | MGnify/ENA primary metagenome ERZ1669247 (study PRJEB41166, sample SAMN08046056) | hot springs metagenome | biome: hot spring; feature: acid hot spring; material: thermophilic sediment; isolation source: thermophilic sediment from acid...
ATACTCTTTTCGTATGCACTTCTCATAATATGCATCCATGCTTCTCTTATAGAAGCATATGGATGCGAAAGTCCACGTTGTATATGCTTAGGACCCCATTCTATATCTGTACGTTTCAACCATAGCAGCATAGTCACTTTATCGACTGTTTGTACAATGTTATCCAACTGTTCTGGGGTAGGGGTACAGTCCATTCTCTCTGCCCACGCTCGCCGTACCGCTTTAGCGGAGTCTTTTAGACCTCTTTCTATTTGCTTTGGGGTGGGAGTGTAATCCGTTCTTCTTATCCAAGCTGCACGAACTTCATCAAAAATATCAGTTAATCCTCTCTCTATCTGCAGAGCTGTGGGAGTATAATCTGTTCTGGACGCCCATATCATTCTCACCCAATGGTTATCATCCGTAAGTCCTCTTTCTATCTGTTCAGGTGTGGGAGTAAAATCCATTCTTCGCCCCCATGCTTTTCTTACCTCTATACTAGAATCAGTCAGACCTCTTTCTACTTGTTCAGGTGTAGGAATGAAGTCCAAGCGCTGCGCCCATTCTAGTCGCACCCATACATTATCACTAAGGAGTCCTTTCTCTACTTTCTTAGGCCTGCAATACGAGGACTTGATACCGACATTATCTTCTTGAAGCTTGGATATTTTACTCATTTTTTTACCTTTTCATACTCTGTACACTCTTCTACACGACTTTAAGCCACTATAAATTCAGTATGCTCATGGACTCAGATGTCTCTACACTTATCGCATTGCGACGCTGTACCACCTGTTCCCAAGCTGCTCTTATGTCAGGGTCATAATGCTGCAGTCCTTCTTGCAATATGTCATCACTCCATTCTACATCTGTACGCTTCAGCCACGCCAAGACCACACTATTTTCTTCATCGTATACTCCTCTTTTTGCTTGTTTGGGAGTAGGAGTAAAGTCCATTCTTTTCGCCCATATTTCTCTTACCCATGCATAATCGTCGGTTAAACCTCTTTCCGCCTGCTCAGGAGTGGGAGTGAAGTCCGTTCTTTCTGCCCACATTTGCCTTACACGTGCATTTTCATCCAGAACGCCTCTTTCTATCTGCTCTGGTGTAGGGGTGTAGTCCGTTCTTCGTGCCCAAGATACTTTCACGCAATTTGCTACATCTGTCAGCCCTCTTTCCACTTGCTCAGGAGTGGGAGTGAAGTCCATTCTCTCTGCCCACATTTGTCTCACATCTTCGTCTTTATCTCGTAGCCCTCTTTCTATTTGTTTTGGAGTAGGAGTAAAGTCCTTACGCTGTGCCCACGCCAGTCTTACATCACTTGTTTTATCCGACAATCCTCTTTCTACTTGTTCAGGAGTTGGAGTCCAATCTTTCCTAAAAGCCAAGTGCATTCTTACTAAATAGTGATCGTCTCTGAGGCATCTTTCTATTTGTTTGGGTGTAAGATGTATGTCCTCTCTATCTACCCAAGCAGACCTCACCTCTTCATTAATATCCGTTAAACCTCTTTCTACCTGTTCTGGAGTAGGAGTAAAATTTTTTTCTAAAGCTGCATCCAGTCTCTTTTCCCATTCTGCGCTAGTCAGTTCTAACTCTATGTTTTGTAGCGATATACTGGTATAGTCTTCCATGACTTTGCTTCCTTATCTCATCTTTTACCACTATTATATCTTTTTATGTGGTAATCACACACAAGTATACAAGTATACATCATAATGCCGATGTACGTAATACCTTAAAGAATGCATAAACCTAAAAATTCAGAGGTATCGACACATGTGCCATTATATCCTGTCATCTATAAACTATACTCCAAAGACTTATTAGCTCCCATACTCCGCTCATTTTGACGTACAATCAATTGATTCCAAGCTTCTCGTATGGCTGCATCAGAATGTTGCAGTCCCTCTTGTATGGACGTCTTGGGCCACGTTATATCATGTCGTCTCAACCAAGCTTTCACCACATCTCGTTTGTCATCATTCAGTCCCCTTTGCATTTGCTCAGGAGTGGGAGTCCAGTCCATTCTTTCCACCCAAGCCATCCTGACTTCCCAGTTCTCATCCTGCAACCCTCTTTCTATCTGTTCGGGAGTAGGAGTCCAGTCCATTCTACGGGTCCAAGACATTCGAACACACGTATCTACATCACAAAGCCCTCCTTCTATGATTTCCTGTGTGAGTGGATAGTCCGTTCTTCTGGACCAAGACAGCCTAACTTTCCAGTTCTCATCCTCCAATCCTCTCTTTATCTGCTCTGGTGTAGGTGTATAATCTGTTCTTTTGGACCAAGCATATCTCACATCACTACTTAAGTCCGTCAGACCTCTTTCCACTTGTTTATGATTAGGAGTCCAGTCCATGCGTTCCGCCCATGACACCCTCACCTCTTCTTCATCTACCAGCCCGTTTTCTATGATCTCTGCGGTAGCTACATAGTCTGTTCTTTTGGCAAAAAACGCTCTAACTATGGTACTTTCATCCGTCAAACCTCTTTGTACTTGCTCTATAGTGGGAGTGTAATCGCTTCTACATGCCCACGCCCATCTCACACTATTTTCAGGGTCTGTCAGTCCTCTCTCTATCTGTCGTGGAGTAGGAGTATAGTCGGTTCTTCTAACCCATGCACATCTCACTATGCTTGAGGCATCGGTTAGTCCTTTTTCTACTTGTTCTGGAGTAGGAGTCCAGTCCATACGAAAAGCATTTCTTGACCTATCAATGGGATCGTGAGGATTGGGCCACTGTGCTCTGGTGTTCATGATAATAGGGACAGTCCACATCTTTACACCCAAGCTCGCCTTGCGGTTTTTGTGGAGTCCTTCGAACCTCTTTCTATTAAATTGGGAGTGAGAGTGTAGTCCCTTCATATTACCCAAGCCTCACGAACTTCATCAAAAACATCAGTCCATCCTATCTCTTTATCTGCAGATATCGCATTGCAACGCTGTACCACCTGTTCCCAAGCTGCTCTTATATCAGAGTTACAATGTTGCAGCCCTTCTTGCAACATGTCATCGCTCCACTCTATGTCTGTACGCTTCAGCCACGCCAAGACCACACCTATCCTCTCATCGCATATTCCTCTCTTTATTTGCTCAGGAGTAGGAGTAAAGTCCACTCTTTCTACCCAAGCTTGTCTTACCCACTCGCTTTCATCCATCAGTCCTCTTTCTATCTGTTCAGGTGTAGGAGTGAAGTCCATTCTTTTTACCCAAGTGGATCTTAAGAGTGCATCTTTTTCGGTTAATCCCCTTTCTACTTGTTGTGGTGTAGCTATATAGTCTGTTCTTTGTGCCCAAGCTATTCTTACACCCATCATTCTATCTGTTAATCCTCTTTCTACTTGTTCTGGAGTAGGAGTCCAGTCCATTCTTTCTGCCCAAGCTCCTCTCACAATACTATCTGGGTCCGTCAACCCTCTTTCCACTTGCTCAGGAGTGGGAGTATCTTTTCTATGTAAAGTGGCATCCATTCTTTTTTTACAGTCTGTACTAGTCAGTTCTAATGCCGTGCTTTGTGGCAGTGCACTTATGTAGTTTTCCATGATTCTGCTTCCTTATCTCATCTACGACCATTTTGAGTTTTTTGTTTCAGACTGGGGAGTCTGGCCTGTACGCCTCCGGCATCCACACACCCATTCTTAATAGTACACGCCATGCTAATTAAACGCTGAAGATGCTAATAGCTTCTGAGTCCTCAACAGCACAGGAGCTTTGTCGTTGTACTACTTGCATCCAAGCATCCCTGACCTCTACCGCAGGGTGTTGAAGTCCTCTTCGAATCTGATCGTCGGTCCATGCTACATCTGTACGACTTAACCATGCTATAACTATGTGCATGTTCTCATGAAGTATACCCATCTCCACTTGCTCAGGCGTAGGAGTGAAGTCCGTTCTTTGCAACCACATACATATTACACTCATGCTGTGGTCTGCCAATCCTCTTTCCACTTGCTCAGGCGTAGGAGTGAAATCACTTCTTTGCGCCCATGCTTCTCTTACTTCTGCAACCTTATCCGTCAGACCTCTTTCTATCTGCAGAGGTGTAGGAGTCCAAACCAATCGTGCCACCCAAGCTTTTCTGACTCTCCATGCTTCGTCTGTCAGTCCTCTTTCCACTTGCTCAGGAGTAGGAATGAAGTCTATCCTTTGAGCCCATGAACTTCTTACGAAAGCATTATCGTCTGACAATCCTCTTTCTACGTGTTCCGGTGTAGGAGTGAAGTCCATGCGTTGCGCCAAAGTTACCCGCGTGTTCCATTCCCGATCTGTTAGTCCTCTTTCTATCTGTTCTGGTGTGAGTTGTATGTCCTTTCTATTTGCCCAAGCAGTCCTCACCTCTTTGCTAGGGTCTGTTAAACCTCTTTCTATCTGTTCAGGAGTAGGCATAAAATCCCTTCTTACTGCCCATGCCACCCTAGATCTCCAAGAAAGGTCTGTTAGTCCTCTCTCTATCTGTTCTGGTGTGGGAGTAAAATCCATTCTTTCCGCCCACAATTCTCGTATGTAGTATGTTGCATCAGTCAACCCTCTTTCTACTTGCTCTGGAGTGGGTGTGAAGTCCATGCGATTCGCCCACTCCACTCGTATATTCCATAATGTACTATTGAGTCCAGCCTCTATCTCTTGTTCAGTGGGTTGCATTAGCAATATCTCCTAAGCCATATAGTATCATATCTCTCAGGTATGTGTGGTAAGTCAGGTATGCTACAAAGAGCACATCCACTACTCTTTAACACCTGCTTTCTCTATGCGTGTAAAAAAAACAACTTTGACTACAGAAAACTATAAGTTCAGCGTGCATTCGGAATCAGAAGTTTCTATGCTTAACTCATTGCGAAGTTGCAGTATTTTTTCCCAAGCCGTTCTTATCTTTTCATGAGATTGTTGCAATCCCTGTTCTATCTGCGCTTTGGTCCACTTTATATCTGTACGCTTCAACCACGCCAAAACCACATCAACTTCCTTATCTTGTAGTCCTCTTTCCACTTGCTCAAAAGTAGGAGTATAATCCATCCTTCCCACCCAAGCACGTCTTACTGTCCAATCATAGTCTGTCAGTCCTCTCTCAATCTGTTCAGGAGTAGGAGTCCAGTCCATTCTTTCAGCCCAAGCTTCTCGCACCATGAAACTTTCATCATTCAGTCCTCTTTCTATCTGTTCAGGTGTAGGCTCATAATCCGTTCTTTCTGACCATGCCAATTTCACCCACAGAAAGGCGTCTGTAAGCCCTCTTTCCACTTGCTCTGGAGCGGGGATGAAGTCTTTTCTTTGTGACCAAGCTAATCTGACCTCATTAGAATCATCTACTAACCCCCGCTCTACTTGTTCTGGAGTGGGAGTGAAGTCCATTCTTTCAGGCCAAACAGATCTTATAAAATCATTTTCACTAGTTAGCCCCCTTTCCACCTGTTCAGATGTGGGCTTGAAGTCCATGCGTTTAATCCATATTTTGCATACATCCCACTCTTTATCGGTTAAGCCTCTTTCTATTTGCTCTGAATTGGGAGTAAAGTCCATTCTTTCAGCCCAAGCTTTTCTTACACTATAGTTATAATCTGATAGGCCTCTTTTTATTTGCAGAGGCGTAGGAGTAAAGTCATATCTTTTAGCCCACGCAGTTCTGACTTTGCTATGCTCATCTGTTAATCCTTTTTCTATCTGTTCAGGTGTAGGAGTCCAGTCCATTCTCTCCGCCCACAAAGATCTGATATCACTATCTACATCTGCTAGTCCTATGGCCACATGTTCAGCAGTAGGAGTAAAATCCATTCGTAAAGCCCATTCTGCCCTGGTATTTTCGTCACTAGAAGTGAGATACTTCTCTATGGTTTTCGCATCCACATGCATAATATCTCTCCTTACCTGAGCATACATACACAACCAAGACACATCTTGGCGACTCAGTACATACTACAATAGTATGGCCATCATAAAAAGTCGCATGACTGACATTCGACTATTTTTACATCTAAATGCTCTGAATGATACTATCGTCAAGTTCCTCCATGCTTTGTTCACGTTGTAGTTTCACTAAACTCTCCCACATATTTCTTACACCTGCATCGGGATGTAAGAGCCCCTTCTCTATATAAGAGTCGGTCCACTCTATATCATTACGCCTCAGCCACCATAGTACTACATCGGGATGCTCATCAGATATTCCTCGATAAATCTGCTCCGGTGTAGGAGTAAAGTCTTTTCTTCTAGCCCATACTCCCCGTACCACCTCACTTCTATCTGTCAATCCTCTTTCTACTTGTTCTGGAGTGGGAGTGTAATCTGTTCTCAATCCCCAAGCAAATCTGACATTCCATTTTACGTCCGTCAGCCCTCTTTCTATCTGTTCGGGGGAGGGAATCCAACCTTTTCTTCTAGCCCATGCTTCCCGTACCACTTCACTACTATCGGCCAGTCCTCTTTCTATCTGTTCTGGAGAGGGAGAGTAGTTGTTCAATCTAGCCCAAGCTTCACGCACAGTTATGGCGGTGTCTGAAAGTCCTCTCTCCACCACTTCTGGATGATCATCACATCCGACTCTGTTGGCCCATTGAATTATCACACTCCAATGCTCATCTGTCCATCCTCTTTCTATCTGCTCTTGAGTGGGAGTAAAATCCATCCTCATCGCCCAAGCTTCACGCACCTGCCAATGAGAATCGGTACATCCTCTTTCGATCTGTTCAGGTGTAGGCTGATAGTCTAGTCTTCTAGCCCACGTTTCTCTTACATGCCAATGGTTATCGGTCAAACCTCTTTCGATTTGCTCAGGCGTAGGAGAGAAGTTGTCCAATTTAGCCCAAGAACTTCTCACCCACTCTCTTTCATCTCTCAGCCCTCTCTCTACTAGTTCTGGAGATGGAGTATCCATGTTCCATATCCATGGAGTTTCCACGTCTTCAAAAGTGAGTCTTGCGTCTATGTCTTTTTTATTGATAGTCATATCTCGTGTTATCGCTTTGTATATACGGATGAGACGGAGCTCTGGATGTGTACTTTTTGTACTTTCACAGACAGTTTAGAGACTGAGAAGAATGTCAGAGTCATAGCTTTCCATAATATCCATGTTCTGCCGTTGCAACACTTGCTTCCAAGCATCTCTTATATGTTTTTCATTGTGTTGTAAGCCTTGTTGTATACTTACGTCATCCCATGTAATACCATTGCGTCCAAGACACGCCAATACCACTTCTGAGTCTTCATCGCGTATTATGCGATGTAATTGTTCTAGAGTGGGAGTATAATCTGTTCTTTGCACCCAAGCTTTACGCACCATCCAGTGCTTATCAGTCAGTCCTCTTTCTATCTGCTCAGGAGTGGGAGTCCAGTCCATTCTTTTCGCCCACGCTACCCGAATTTCTATGCTTTTGCTTCGTAATCCTCTTTCTACCTGCTGTGGTGTGGGTGTAAAGTCTTTTCGTCTGATCCATGCTAGAACTACACTACCTTGTGCATCTTTTAGTCCACGCTCTATCTGCAGAGATGTGGGAGTAAAATTCCTTTTTTTCACCCAAGCTTCTCTCACTCTCCATTCTTTGTCTTGTAAGCCGATCTCTATCTGCTCTGGTGTGGGAATGAAGTCTTTTCTTTCTACTACTGCTATTCTCGTACCCCAATCTTCGTCATGCAATCTCTGCTCTATTTGCTGAGGAGTAAGAGTGTAATCTTCTCGCTCCACCCAATTCAATCTTACACACCAGTCTTTATCGTTGAGCCCTCTCTCGATCTGTTCTGGAGTAGGTGAGAAGTCTAGTCTTCTAGCCCACGATGCTCTCACATGCGCTACTGGGTCAGTCAATCCTTTCTCTATTTGCTCAGGAGTGGGAGTCCAGTTCATCTTTTCTGCCCAAGCAGCTCTAACTACACCAGCTCTATCTTTCAAACCACGCTCTATCTGCAGAGCTGTGGGAGTATAATCTATTCTTTCTACCCACGCTCTTCTCACTCTCAAGTGCTTATCCCTTAAACCCTTTTCTACCTGTTGTGGGGTAGGAGTAAAGTCTTTTCTTTCTGCCAATGCCACCCTTACATTCACATCTGGGTCTTGCATTAATCTATCTACTTGCTCAGAAGTTGGGGTAAAATTACTGCTTTGAGCCAAGCTCCATCGAACCCCGGCGTTCATGTGACCTAGTTGGGATTCTACTTCTTCCGCTGTAAGGCTCATAATCTCCTCCTCAGTACTCTCATATTATACTCATAATTGCCGTACCTCAAATACTGGGAAACACGGTTTCTTCCAAAAAGTCAACACTTTGTTCGTTCTGACGCCGCAAAACCGACTCCCATGCCCATCTTACTTCTTGGATGCGACTTTTAAGTCCTTTTTGTATCTGCGCTTCAGTCCACACCATATCATCTCTCTCCACCCATGCCGAAACCACATACTCAAATGAGTCACGTAGTCCTCTTTCTATCTGTTCTGGTGTGGGAGTGTAGTCCGTTCTTTTGGCCCAAGCCTCCCTTTCCCACCAGTCATCACTAGATAGGCCTCTTTCTATCTGTTCTGGTGTGGGAGTAAAGTCCATCCTTTGTATCCATTTTTCTTTCACTTCCCAGCATAAATCTGACAATCCTAAGGCTATGGGTAATAAAGTAGGAGTGAAGTCCATCCGCATTGCCCACGCACGTCGGACTTTCATGCTAATATCCAACACTCCTCTTTCTATTTGCTCAATGGTAGGAGTGAAGTCTGTTCTTTCCGCCCATATTCTCCTTATGCTTTTGTGCTCATGGGTTAGACCCATCTCCACTATCTCATCTGTGAGCGGGAAGTCTGCCCTTTTAGCCCAAACTTCTGCTACCTCTAATGCTTTATCCAACATACCTCTCTTTACCTGCTTTAGAGTGGGAGTGTAATCCATTCTTTCTGCCCAAACCATTCTCACTTTTTTGTACGAGTCCAGAAGCCCTCTTCCCACTTGCCTTTTTGTAGGAGTGAAGTCCATTCTTTGAGCCCAAGCTCTTCTTACCTGCCAACTCTCGTCCAACAGGCCTCTTTCCACTTGCTCTTTTGTGGGAGTGAAGTCCATTCTTTGAGCCCAAGCTCTTCTAACTTGCCAACACTCATCCAGCAGCCCTCTTTTCACATGCTTTTTTGTGGGAGTGAAGTCCTTTCTTTCTGCCCACTGCAGTCTAACTTTCTTATTAGCGGAAGAAAGCCCTATATCTACGTCTTGTGCATGCATAGGAATACCCCATAGTTCTTATTCCATATTATAGCATCAAGCTAAGGATATCCAATAAAATAAGAGTGGATCAAATACTGGGGAAAACGGAAGATTCAGTGTAAAGGCTCGCATGCTGCTGTTGTAAAACCCTCTCCCATGCCTCCCTTACACTATCTATAGAGTGATGTAACCCTTCTTCTATCTGTTTTTCTGTCCATACTATGTCATGACGTTCTATCCAAGCTATCACTACATCATAGTCCTCATCAGATAAACCTCTTTCCATCTGTTCAGGAACAGGAGTCCAGTCCATTCTTTTTACCCAAGACATTCTTACGTTTTCATCTGGGTCTGTCAGTCCTCTCTCTATCTGTTCTGGAGTAGGAGTCCAGTCCATCCTTTCCGCCCAAGCTTGCCTCACATTCTCGTCTTTATCTCGCAGTCCTCTTTCTACTTGTTTTGGAGTAGGAGTATAGTCCATTCTCTTGGCCCAAGCCCATCTCACAACATGGTGTGTATCTTGCAGTCCTTTTTCTATCTGTGCTGGAGAAGGAACATAGTCCATTCTTTGTGCCCAAACCTCACGTACACTCCATGAAATGTCTGACAACCCTTTGGCTATCTGACGGGAAGTGGGAGTGTAATCTTTTCTCCGTGTCCAAGCCTCGCGCACATCCGAGCTCTCATCATTCAGTCCTATCTTTACCTGCTGGGAAGTTGGAACGAAGTCCATGCGTTTCGCCCAAGCTATTCTTACTGATTCGTCAGAGTCATTCAATCCTCGATATACTTGTTGAGAACTAGGAGTCCAGTTATTTTTTCTGACCCATATTTCTCTCACCCATGCGTACTCGTCGGTTACCCCTCTTTCTACTTGTTCAGGTGTAGGAGTCCAATCTGTTCTGTTGACCCAAGTTATTCTAACCATGAAGTCGTCATCGGTCAATCCTCTTTCTATCTGTTCTGGAGTGGGAGTGTAATCTGCTCTTTCCGCCCAAGTGCGCCTGACAAGTTGGAATGCATCTGTGAGACCTCTTTCTACTTGTTCAGGTGTAGGAGTCCAGTCCATTCTTTCTGCCCAAGCCGCCCTCACATACGCTTTTTCATCTGTGAGACCTCTTTCTACTTGTTCTGGAGTAGAGATAAAGTCCGTTCTTTCCGCCCACTCTAAACGTACCTTGGGATTGGCGTCAGTAAGCCCTGATTCTATTGCCTGTGCATACATGCTGGTATCTCCTGAACTTCGTAAGTTATCTTATATTATCATAAGAAACATATGAATAATATATACATCTGGATTCTGCCATACTTGTGTGTAGTGATTGCTATTAGAAAAGTTTTGGATAGCGTCCAGATCACTCATATACTACAAAAAGATACATCTTCTGAAATCTCTACTTCAGGGCATCTTTGACGCTCTAATATGTTCTCCCAAGTTTTTCTTATGAAACTTTCATGATGCTGCAGCCCTTGTCGTATTAGGGAGTCTGTCCACACTATATCATCTCTACACAGCCACGCTATGACTATCTGTGGCTCCTTATCTGATACTCCTCTCTCTATCTGTTCAGGAGTAGGAGTAAAGTCCCTTCTAAGAACCCACTCTTTTTTCACAATAATGCTAGTGTCCCGTAAGCCTCTTTCCACTTGTTCTGGTGTGGGAGTGTAATCCTTTCTTACTGCCCAAGCCGACCGTACGTACTCATTGCAATCCGACACTCCTCTGTCTATCTGCAGAGGTGTAGGAGTAAAGTCCATTCTTCGTGCCCAAGCTGATCTTAACTTCCAGTCCTCACTCATTAGTCCATTTTCTATAAGCTCAGGTGTAGGATTCCAGTCCATTCTCAACACCCAAGCTACCTGTACGTCTATACTTTTGTCTAATAAACCTCTTTCTACCTGTTCTGGTGTAGAAACAAAGTCCATCCTTACTGCCCAAGTCGATCTTACGACCCATTCTTTGTCTGTAAGTCCTCTCTCCACCTGCTCAGGAGTAGGAGTGAAGTCCATTCTCGCAGCCCAACGCAATCTAATTATCCACGACCTATCTGTTAAGCCTCTTTCTACTTGTTTGGGAGTAGGGACGAAGTCTGTTCTTCCAGCCCAAGCGACTTTTACCGAAATTTCACTATCGGTCAAGCCATACTCCACTTGTTCTGGAGTAGGAGTGAAGTCCATGCGCTCCGCCCATGCTTCCCGTACCTTGGCATTGCTATCCATCACACCTCTTCTGACTTGCCTAGGTGTGGGAGTAAAATCCAATTTTTTAGCCCAAGTCCATCGCGTAAACCAGTCTTTACTGGTGAGTTCTTTTTCTACAACGGTCTTAGCAGAAGCCATTCAAATACCCAATATAAAGTCAGATTCTGAAAACGTCATGCACTCCACATTCTGCTTTTGAAGCATATCCAGCCAAGCTTTTCTTATATCCTTATTCATATGCTGCAACCCTTTTTGTATGTGTTCCTGAGTCCACCTTATATCTGCTCTGTTCAACCACGCTTTTACTACCGATACCTCCGCATCATGGATTCCACGTTCTACTTGCTCTAAAGTAGGAGTAAAGTCTGTCCGCATGGCACAACACTCTCGGACATAAGCATGAGCATCCAGTAGTCCTCTTTCTATTTGTTCAGGAGTCATAGTAAAGTCATACCTCTGAATCCAAGCCGCTCTGACTGTCCAGTCCTCATCAGACAGTCCCATATCTATCTGTTTGGGAGTAGGAGTCCAATCATTTCTTTGTGCCCACACTCTCCTTACATTCTCTATGTCATCACGGATACCCCTCTCTATTTGTTGTGGCGTAGGAGTAAAGTCTATTCTTTCTGCCCAAAACTCTCTTATCTCCCACTCTGCATCTGTGAGTCCTCTCTCCACCTGCTCAGGTGTAGGAGTGAAGTCCATTCTTCCTGCCCAAGCTGATCTAACATATCCATCAGCATCCGTTAAACCTCGCTCCACTTGCTGAGGCGTAGGAGTGTAATCCTTTCTTTCCGCCCAAGTGTGCCTGACCCATGCATCTGCGTCTGTCAGTCCTCTCTCCACCTGTTCTGGAGTAGAGAGCCAGTCCGTTCTTTTTGCCCATGCACATCTAGTGGTAGCGCATGAACTAGTTAGTCCTTTTTCTATCTGATCTATTGTAGGATTCCAATCCTGCCTTCGAATCCAAGCAGATACTACGCTGAAACTATAATCTGTTAATCCTCTTGCTACCTGCTCAGGTGTAGGAGTGAAGTCCATTCTTTTCACCCATGCTTCTCTCACATGTATATCTTTATCTTGTAGTCCTCTTTCCACTTGTTCAGGTGTGGGAGTAAAGTCTTTTCTCTCAACCCATGTCTTTCTTACGATATCGTCTCTATCTCTCAGACCTCTTTCCACTTGCTGTGGAGTAGGAAGATAATCCTTTCTCTCAGCCCATATTCTTCTTATGACAGCGCACTCATCTATCAGTCCTCTTTCTATCTGCTTAGGGGTAGCTTGAAAGTGGGTCATTTTAGCATGCTCACATCGCACACGCCAATCTGTACTAGTAAGTCCTGCTTCTATAATATCTTCACTAGCGGTCATGCACTCGTACTCCCATATCACTGCAAGATACTATAGCACACAAGTCTTTTTTCATAAATAGTAAAGCATGAACTACCGAGCATCTCATAACGCCCATTGAACCTCAGGTTCAGAAAGTACATCGCTACTAGCATTCTGCCTTTGAAGCGTATCTTCCCAAGCCTTTCTTACACCTTCATTCTTATGTTGTAGCCCTTTTTGTATATGTTCCTGAGTCCACTCTATATCGGTTCTACTCAACCATGCTTTTACTACAGATACGTCTGCATCTTGGATTCCTCGCTCTGCTTGTTCTAAAGTGGGAGTGAAGTCTGTACGCAAGGCACAACATTGACGAACATAATCACTTTTATCCACTAATGCCCTCTCTACTTGTTCAGGAGTCATAGTAAAGTCATACCTCTGAATCCAAGCCTTTCTTAATAGTTCATCCTCATCTGTCAATCCTCTTTCTACTTGCTCAGGTGTGGGCTTCCAGTCTAATCTCAGAACCCACGCCAGTCGTACCCAATTATATTCGTCTGTTAATCCTATTTCTATGTGTTCTGGAGTAGGAGACCAGTCCATGCGGTTAGCCCACGCTATTCTCACGGAATGTTTTCTATCAGAAAGCCCTCTGGTAACCTGCTCTGGAGTAGGAATAAAATCCATACGCATAGCCCATTGTTCTCTGACTTTTTCGTTTTCATCTGTCAATCCCCTCTCTATCTGCGCATGGGTAGGAGTCCAGTCCATTCGCTTAGCCCATGCTACTTGTACTCCATAAAACTCATCTGTCAGTCCTCTTTCTATCTGTTCAGGTGTGGGAGCGAAGTCCATCCTTCCTGCCCAACTAGATCTTACTGAACCACTCTTGTCTGTCAAACCCCGCTCTATCTGTTCAGGTGTAGGAGTGAAGTCGGTTCTTTTGGCCCATGTGGATTGCACCCAAGAGTCTTCATCTGTCAAACCTCTTTCTATTTGCTCAGGAGTAGGAGTCCAGTCCATTCTTGCGGCCCACCGTTGTCTAGTCGTGGGATTCTCAGATCTGAGCCACTTTTCTACTTTTTTATTCTGCATGCAAAAGTTATATAGCCTCTATCTGGTTGGAGATTATGGATTATACTACACGAATTATCACATTATCAAAAGTCGGCAGCACATACACTACAACTTGAGTAACCAGCGATCAGATATACATTACAGATAGTATATCATTAGTATTTTCACTATGTGTAAATTTAACAAAAATCTATGGGGATATGTGCATTAGTTATAGATATATGTTTATTCGAACTCCTAAAATAAGAAGCATATGCATTATAAAATGCACTCATGCCTTTTATAATGCCCATAAAGCTTCAGGTTCAGAAAGTACATCGCTACTAGCATTCTGCCTTTGAAGCGTATCTTCCCAAGCCTTTCTTACGCCTTCATTCGTATGTTGTAGCCCTTTTTGTATATGTTCCTGAGCCCACTCTATATCGGTTCTACTCAACCACGCTTTTATAATAGATACGTCTGCATCATGGACTCCACGCACTGCTTGTTCTAAAGTAGGAGTGAAGTCTGGCCGCACGGTCCAGCATTCTCGAACATAAGCATTGACATCCATCAATCCTCTCTCTATCTGTTCAGGCGTAGGAGTCCAGTCCATCCTTTTCACCCATGCCACTCTCACACCAGCTTTGACATCTGTTAGTCCTATGTCTATCTGTTCAGGCGTAGGAGTCCAGTCCATTCTTTCGGCCCATGCCACTCTCACGCAAGTTTCTCTATCAGAAAGTCCTCTGATAACTTGCTCAGCAGTAGAGGTGAAGTCCATGCGCATAGCCCATTGTTTTCTGACTCTTTCGTCTACATCAGTTAAACCTCTTTCTATCTGTGCAGGGGTAGGAGTCCAGTCCATTCTTTCCGCCCATGCCAGTCGTGTCCACTTATACTCGTCTGTTAGTCCTCTTTCTATCTGTTCAGGTGTCGGAGTATAGTCCTTTCTTTCTGCCCACCTAGTTCTTACCGAACCACTCCTGTCTGTCAGTCCTCTTTCTATCTGCTCTGGAGTAGGAGAGAAGTCTATTCTTTGTGCCCATTGACTTCTTACTATACTATCTTCGTCATTCAAACCTCTCTCTATCTGTTCAGGAGTAGGAGTCCAGTCCATTCTTTTGGCCCATCGTTGTCTAGTCGTGGGATTCTCAGATCTGAGCCACTTTTCTACTTTTTTATTCTGCATGCAAAAATCCTATAAAAACCTCATTCAGACTGATAAGTATCGATTGGGGTAGGTGCGTCTGATATAGATATATAATCATTCGAACTTCATAAAACAGGATACACAGGTATTACAATGCACTCATGCGTTTTATAATACCCATAAAACTTCAAGTTCAGAAAGTACATCGCTACTAGTATTCTGGTTTTGAAGCATATCTACCCTAGTATTCTGGTTTTGAAGCATATCTACCCAAGCTTTTCTTATACTTGTATTGTTATGTTGTAGCCCTTTTCGTATATGTTCCTGAGTCCACTTTATATCGGTTCTACTCAACCATGCTTTTACTACAGATATGTCTGCATCATGGACTCCACGCACTGCTTGTTCTAAAGTAGGAGTGAAGTCTGTACGCATGGCACAATATTGGCGAATATAATTATCTTTATCCATTAATGCTCTCTCCACCTGGTCAAGAGTCATAGTAAAGTCATGCCTTAGAATCCAATCTCTTCTTACTATTTTATCTTCATCTGTCAGCCCTCTTTCTACTTGCTCAGGTGTGGGATTCCAGTCTAGTCTTTCAGCCCACGCCAGTCGAACCCACATATACTCGTCTGTCAGTCCTTTTTCTATTTGCTCTGGAGTGGGAGTCCAGTCCATTCTCTTGGCCCATGCCTCTTTCACGGAGTTTTCTTTATCAGAAAGTCCTCTGGCAACCTGCTCTGAAGTAGGAGTAAAATCCATGCACATAGCCCATTGTTTTCTAACATCTCCATCTACATCCGTTAATCCTCGTTCCATCTGTTCTGGTGTAGGAGACATATCCTTTCTTTGAGCCCACGCCAGTCGTGTCCACTTATACTCGTCTGTTAGTCCTCTTTCTATCTGTTCAGGTGTCGGAGTATAGTCCTTTCTTTCTGCCCACCTAGTTCTTACCGAACCACTCTCGTCTGTCAGTCCTCTTTCTATCTGCTCTGGAGTGGGAGTGAAGTCTGTTCTTTGCGACCATTGACCTCTTACTAAATCATTTTCGTCATTCAAACCTCTTTCTATTTGCTCAGGCGTAGGAGTCCAGTCCATTCTTTTGGCCCACCGTAGTCTAGTCATATACTTTTTGGATGTGAGCCACTTATCTACGTTTTTATTCTGCATGTAAAGTCCCTATAAGCCTCTATCGGTAGTAGTTCACGACTTATATTACACGAATTATCGAATTATAAAAAGTCAGGGGCATATATGAGATATGCGGCAACATGCATTCAGATAAATATTACAGGTAATCTAAAGCATGTGGATGTGGTTATTGGGGAGTTTTTCTGGGCGTGCATTTTGATAAAGTACTCCTTTTTGTATTCCAAGGCTCTGTATTAAGACTATTAAACATCACTCCGGGAGTGCACTATATAGAGTATGGGTCTTCTGAATCCGAAAAGTAGGAAGCACACGCATTACGCAGTTGAGTAACATACTCCCATGCAGATCTTACGGACGCGTTATAGTGTTGCAGACCTCTTTGTACTTGGTCTTCTGTCCATATTATGTCTCTGCGCTGCAGCCACGCTATGATTATATCAGGTTTATCGTGAAATGCACCTCTTTCTATCTGTTCAGGTGTAGGAGTAAAGTCCATGCGCTCCGCCCAAGCTTCTCTTACTGCACTACTTTCATCTGTGAGTCCTCTTTCCACTTGTTCTGGAGTGGGGTTGAAGTCCATGCGTCTAGCCCATGTCATGCGTATATCAGGATTGGAATCTGTCAGTCCTCTTTCTATTTGAGTAGGAGTAGGAGTATAGTCCATTCTTTGTGCCCACATTTTTCTCACTTGCCAATCTTCATGAGTTAGACCTATCTCCAACTGTTGTACATTGGGAGTAAAGTCCGTGCGTTGTGCCCATATGATGCTTATTCTAGACTCGTCTCGAAGACCTCTCTCTACCTGTGTAGGAGTAGGATGGAAGTCCATTCTTCTAGCCCAAGCTTCTCTCACTACCCAGTGTGCATCGGTCAATCCGCGTTCCACTTGCTGAGGTGTAGGCACAAAATCTTTTCTTCGAGCAAAAATCTGTCTAACTGACCAGTCCTCATCCATTAAGCCTCGTTCTAACTGCTCTTGGGTGATGCTAATATCTGTTCTACGCGCCCATTCTCTGCGAACCTGCCAGTTGGCATCTGTCAGTCCAGACTCTATATCTGCATCAGTAACATGCATAATCATTCCAGTATACTATCATCATGTTACTTTACACACATATCATAATACCACACATTTGCCACATCTTAGAATTTTTTTACCAAATCTTCGTGTGTAAGCAACTCCACTCCTACTTTCGCTGCAAGATTTTTGGCAGCTTTCGTGTAGTATGATGTAGTCACCACTATGGCTTTATTGGCACGATAATAGCTTAGAGCAGTGTGAACCTCCTGTACAGCTTTGACACCTACCGAGCCACTCCACTGCTTACATTGCACCACCATGGTAACACGTCCTTTGGTAGCTATAACATCTGCACCATAGTCACCAGACTGAGAGGTGACCTGAGTTTTCCATCCTTGATTTCTAAGTAAAGCTGCACAAAACTCTTCATATTCAGTGGGCGACAACTGCATAGGATGTGCACTTCCAGCTGCTATAAGCTTTTTTTGTACAATACTTCTTTGTTTCCATCGATATACTTTAATGGTGACCCATATCGACAACACCGACAACAGCACTATCACAGCTATTCTAATAAGCTCATGCAAAAGTGGTTTATCTGTGAGTATTTTAGCTATAACTCCCAAGATTATAACCAAAAAAACCAAAACTGCACTTCCACTATCTTTTTTTCTTCTGCGCATTCTTACTCCTGTGGAGCATCTTAACTTCCACAATATAGACAGAAGTACACTATGACATATAAAAAGATCTAGATACTTGGATGTATTATAGAATCGATTATAACAATCAGATGAGTCTAACTACATGCATTATGGGCTTTACAACGATGAAAAAAACTATGGCTTCATCGCTTTCAACGTGGTTTTCAACATTCTGCCACAAGTCTCTTATCTCATTATCAGGGTCCAGTAATCCTTTCTGAATATGTGCTGGACTCCACTCTATATCTATTGGTAGGTTTATAGTCATTTCTTAGAGCCCGTTCTACGCGAATGTCCTCTTTTCTGCTTTTCAGTCCATCTTCTATCTCTTTCTTTCTAGGCATAGTCTGTATCTAGTTATGAATAAATAATCACAACTACGTACTAAGGACAAAACTCCATCACGTCAGAATCATCTGAAAAATCGGGTTTTTCGTTTACTGTACACATCATAATTTCCCGTGTTTTTATAAGGTTGTCATTGAAGTGCTTACATTCTTCTTGCGTCTCCTCTTTCTTTTCTCTCTCCTCTTTCTTCTGCTCTTCATGCACTCTGTGAGATACTATCCACTCCAAAACCTCTTCAACCTCTTCTGGAGTCAATCCTCTTTCTTCCTGCTCTGGCGTAAGCGGATACCCCAATCTCTCTGCCCACTCCATCTGTATTTCAGCGTATGCATCTTTTAATCCCTTTTCTATATGCTCAAAGGTAGGAGTAAAGTCCTTTCTCTGTGCCCAAGAATACCTAACTAATTCAGACTCGTCAGATACTCCTATGCTTACATGCTCAGCAGTAGGAGTGAAATCCTTGTTCCAAGCCCACTGAAGTCTAACTGACCATTCAGGATGTGTCAGCCCCGATATTATCTTTCTATTGTCTATAGTCATATGTATTACTCATGCATTTCTTCAGGCATTATACCATCATAATCTCATGAAGTGAAGCATGAGTACTAAATAGCAAAAATGCTATAATCATCGGAGTAATCAGTGCTCTGTTCATTACGTGTCTGCATTACTCTCTCCCATGCTTGTCTTAAATCTGTGTCATGACTTTGCAGACCTTCTCTTATGAGTTCTTCAGGCCAATGGACGTCAGAACGATTAAGCCATGCTAGTGCCACTTTGAGATACTCATCTCGTACCCCGCGTTCTGCCTGCTCAAGTGTGGGAGTAAAATCCTCCCTTTCTGCCCAAGTTAGTCTCACTAAATCATCCCTATCTGTCAACCCTACCTCTGATTGCTCAGACGTAGGAGTGAAGTCCATTCTTTCGGCCCACATCAAACGAACATGGCCATCTTCGTCTCTCATCCCTTTTTCAATGTGATGCGAGTTAGGAGTGAAGTCATCTCTCATGGCCCACATCATACGAATAACACTGTATTCATCTTCCATCCCTTTTTCAATGCAATAAGAATCAGGAGTGAAGTCTTTTCTCTCGGCCCATGCCATTCTAACGTGTCTGTCTTCGTCATCCAATCCTTTTTTTATCTGAGCAGGAGTAGGAGTCCAGTCCATTCTTCGTGCCCATGTGCTTCTTACGGGGCTATATGGATCACTCATCCCCCTTTCAATTTGCTCAGAAGTAGGCACATAATCCATTCTTTCTGCCCAAGCTTGCCTCACCCATCCCGAACTATCCGTTAACCCTCGCTCTACTTGTTGGGGAGTAGGAGTAAAATCGAGCTGTCTAGCTGTTTGCTCTCGAATTTTACTATCTTTATTAGTAAGACCTGATTCTATACTTTGCTGAGACGTCATATGATAGTCCTATAAATTCATGTGGCACTGGTCACTTATATGAAAAACGTCATCATTCGATATAAGAGTGTCTGCTTCTATTTTACATCTCTGTATATTCTCCCATGCCGACCTTATATCTGCATCCGTGTGCTGTAGCCCTCTGGCTATCTGCTCCTCAGTCCACTCTATATCGGAACGTGCGAGCCACGCCTGAACCACTCTAGGGTCATCGTCGGTCAAACCCCTGTCCACTTGTTCCGCTGTGGGTGTGTAGTCCATGCGTTGCGCCCAAGCTATTCTCACAACGTTGACTGTACTACACAAGCCTCTCTCTACTTGCTCAGGAGTGGGAATGAAGTCCATTCTTCGTGACCATGCCTGTACTACATTCCAGTCTACATCAGTCAACCCTCTTTCTATTTGTTTTGGTGTAGGAGTAAAGTCCAATCTGGATATCCAAAGTTTTCTTATATCCCAGTCTGCGTCTGTCAATCCATCCTCTATCTGCTGAAAGGTAGGAGTAAAATCCATCCTCTGCACCCATAGTATTCTAACCCATAGGTATATATCTTGGAGACCTCTTTGTACTTGCGAGTGCGTAGGAGTGTAGTCCGTTCTCACTGCCCATGCTTTTCTCACTCCCACTTCTGAGTCTTGTAATCCTGTTTCTACTTGTGCATAAGTGGGAGTGAAGTCCATGCGTTCCGCCCAAGCTTGTCTCACACCCCAGTACTTATCCTGCAATCCTCTTTCTATTTGTTGGGGAGTGGGAGTATAATCCATTCTTTGTGACCATTGACGCCTCACTATGTCTTCTTCGTCAGTTAAGCCTCTTTCTATTTGCTCGGGAGCAGGGGTGAAGTCCGTTCTTTCTGCCCATGCGTACCTCACCTCCACACATGTATCAGTGAGGCCTCTTTCTATTTGCTCAGGAGTAGGGGTGAAGTCTGTCCTACTGGCCCATGCGCTTCTCACTTCCGCACGTGCATCAGTGAGACCCCTTTCTACTTGCTCAGGAGTAGGAATGAAGTCTTTTCTCCTAGCCCATTGGTTTCTCACCCACCATTGCGAGTCAGACAGGCCTATTTCTATCCGCTCTATAGTGGGGATGCAGTCATCTTTTTTATCCGTGGGTTTTGAAGATTCAGTATCCATATCCACTCCAATATTATATACTGATAAGTGAAGCTGGGTCCGATATCTCCATAGCTTGCTCATTTCGGCGTAGTAGCACATGCTCCCAAGCGTCTCTTATGCTTGCAAGGCCACTTTGTAATCCCTTTTTTATGTCTTCTTCAGTCCAATAAACGTCTGGTCGCAGGATCCATGCCACCACTACCTGGGTTTCTTCATCTCTTAATCCACGCTCCACTTGCTCTGGAGTGGGAGTCCAGTCCATTCTTTCCACCCAAGCCAGTCTCACTTCCCATTGAGCATCTGTCAATCCTATCTCTGCTAGTTCTGGAGTAGCAATGTAGTCCGTTCTTTGTGCCCAAGCTATTCTTACTTTCTCATCGCTGTCACATACTCCTTTTTTTACTTGTTCTAGAGTAGGAGTCCAGTCCATTCGTCGTGCCCAAGCTTCTCTCACATCGCTATATCCGTCATTGACTCCTATCTCTACCTGCTCAGAAGTGGGAGTAAAATCCATTCTCTCTGCCCAAGCTAGTCTTACTACACGGTGGACATCCATCAGTCCTCTCTGTAACTGCTCTTGGGTAGGTGTGAGGTCCATACGTTCTACCCACATTTTCCTCACCCATATGTCTTCATCCGTTAATCCCCTGTCCACCTGCTCCGATGATGGAGTAAAGTCCGTCCTTTTTGCCCAAACTAGTCTTACCGTTGCATCTGCATCTGTGAGTCCCATCTCCACTTGTTCTGGAGTAGGAGTATAGTCCGTTCTTGCAGCCCATTCTGCACGGACTCTAAAGGATGTATCTTTTAGTCCTCTCCGTACCTGCTTTGAGGTGGGCAGGATATCCATGCGCTCCACCCACTTTCTCCTCACCCATAAGTCTTTATCCTTTAATCCCTTTTCTACTTGTTCAGGAGTAGGAGTGAAGTCCATTCTTTCTGTCCACGCTAGTCTCACGCATGTATTTTCGTCAGCGAGTCCTCTCTCAACTTGCTTTGGAGTGGGAGTAAAGTCGAACCTTTGTGCCCATTCTTCTCTCACCCACCATTGATCACTAGTCAACCCGCTCTCTATCTGCTCTAGAGTAGGAGTATAGTGGTTGGTTTCTTCCGTTAACACTTCAACGAGTACATATCCACTATCCATATCTTTTTCTGATTCTGTGTATGTGGAACTCATGCGGACTCCTTAGGTGTCATATTATCTTAATTCAGTAGATGTGACTATACAGTATCTATGTCATATACTCAGCAACATAGACTCTGCGTCTGTTTCTATCATGTAACTATTATGACGTAATAGTACCTCTTCCCAAGCCCTTCTTATTCTTTCTTTCTCATGTTCCAATCCAGACTGAATAGTCGAGTGTGACCACTCTATATCCTCTCGTAGTATCCAAGCTATTACTACATCTTCAGATTCATCTAACAGGACCCTCTCTTTTTGTTCAGGAGTAGGAGTCCAGTCCATTCTTTCTGCCCACGCCAGCCTCACATGTCTAATAAAATCATGGAGTCCTCTTTCCGCTTGTTCTGGTGTAGGTGTCCAGTCCATCCGATCTACAAAAGCTTTTCTCACCCTCCAGCCGACATCTTGTAGACCCCGATCTATCTGTTCTGGTGTGGGAGTAAAGTCCGTTCTTTGTGCCCATACCACCTTTACTTCCCAGTCTTTATCTGTCAAACCTCTCTCTAACTGCAGAGGCGTCGGAGCCCAATCCGTTCTTTTTGCCCAAGCCGCCCTTACTTGCCATTCTTTATCCACTAATCCTCTTTCTATCTGTTCAGGTGTTGGATTCCAATTCAGTCTCTCTGCCCAATTCTTTCTCATATCCAGACTTTTTTTATCTGTAAGTCCTCTCTCTATCTGCTCAGGAGTGGGTATGAAATCCTTCCTTGTAGCCCAATGTGCTCTCACCCAAGGGTCTTTGTCCGTGAGCCCCCTTTCTACCTGTTCTGGAGTGGGGATGAATTCGTTTTTTTGAGCCCACGAAAATCTTATGGCGACTCTTTTATCTGTCAATCCTCTTTCTATCTGTTCAGGCGTAGGAGTGAAACCCATTCTATCCGCCCACGCCAATTGAACCTCCAACTTTTTATCTGTCAATCCTCTCTCAATCTGTTCAGGCGTAGGAGTCCAGTCCATTCTTCTGGCTATGGCTTGTCTCACCCTCCACTGCTTGTCTGTCAAGCATCTTTCCACTTGTTCAGGTGTGAGCGTAAAGTCCGTTCTCATGACTGTTTCTACTCTAGTTGTGGCACTCTTACTAGTAAGTCCGGCTTCTATGTCTTCTTGTTGTGTGTGACTCATGTGCGCTCCTTTATGTATATACTACCATACTTAGTCGTTGGTGTCTATACGCATTAAACCATATGCTTTGAAAAACTATAGACTTCATGAATTCGTAGCACTTTCATTATATTTCGGCAGAGTCTGCTCACATGATATAAAAAGGCGAACCATGAGGTATATATCACTAATGAACTTAAATACTGCAAATAGGTGAGTTATCTGTGGTCTCTGCACCACATGTGTTCTGATGCTGCAAAATACTCTCCCAAATCTCTCTGATAGACTTATCTGTGTGTTGTAGTCCTTTTTCTATATGTGTTTGAGTCCATGATATATCGTTACGACTCAGCCATGCATGGACTACAAAGACTCTTGGGTCAGATACTCCTCTTTCTACTTGTTCCAGTGTGGGAGTAAAGTCCTGTCTGAGAGCAAAAGATGCTCTAACGAATGCGTCTTCGTCTGCCAGTCCTCTTTCTACTTGCTCAGGAGTGGGAGTGTAATCACATCTCGCTGCCCACGTCTCTCTCACCTCAGGGCTATTATCTGTCAATCCCCTCTCTACTTGCTCTAAAGTGGCTCGGAAATCTTTTCTTTCTGCCCA